>ERZ780149.4322-NODE-4322-length-11088-cov-6.563945_pt1 | contig 11088 bp, 6 predicted proteins | sample MGYA00511367_ERZ780149 | MGnify/ENA primary metagenome ERZ780149 (study PRJEB29588, sample SAMEA2153852) | human gut metagenome | biome: human gut; feature: human-associated habitat; material: faeces | place: Denmark | collected 2008/2010 ...
GCACGATCTTGAGCCAGTCGCGGCTGGGGCCTTTGTCCGCCGGGCCGAGGATGACCTCGATGATCTCGCCGGTGGAGACGATGTGGTCGATGGGGACCATCCGGTTGTTCACCTTGCAGCCCACCATCCGGTTGCCGACGGCAGAGTGGATGGCATAGGCAAAGTCGATGCAGGTGGCACCAGCGGGCAGGTTGATGACATCGCCCTTCGGGGTGAAGGCGAAGACCTCCTCCGGCAGCAGGTCGCTCTTCAGGTCGTGCAGCAGGTTGCCGGAATCCTCGCTGACGCGCTGATTTTCCAGCAGTTGGCTGACCCAGGCCAGACGCTCATCGAGCTTGTCGTGGCCGTCCAGCCCCTCTTTGTACTTCCAGTGGGCCGCGACGCCGTACTCGGCCTGTTCATCCATCTTGCGGGTGCGGATCTGGACTTCGAAGGGGATGCCCTCGTGCCCGATGACGGTGGTGTGCAGGCTCTGGTAGCCGTTGGGCTTGGGGGTGGAGATATAATCCTTGAAGCGGTTGGGCAGCGGGTGGTACATATCGTGGATGAGGCCCAGAGTGCTGTAGCACTCGGCCAGCGTATCCAGAATGATGCGGACCGCATAGATATCATAGATCTCGTCGAAGGACTTGTTCTGCATGATGGTCTTGCGGTAGATGCCGTAGATGCTCTTGACGCGGCGCTTGATGGTCGCACCCTCGATGCCGCTCTCTTCCAGCCGCTGCTCGATGACGCCGGACACGCTGGCCAGAAACTCCTCGCCCGCGCGCTCGCTCAGCATCTTGCTGATCTCGTTGTAGCCCACGGGGTCCAGATAGTGCAGGCTGCGGTCTTCCAGCTCTTCCTTCACGTTCAGGATGCCCAGACGGTTGGCGATGGGAGCATAGACCTCCATCGTCTCGCGGGCCTTGTCGCGGCGCTTCTGTTCGGGCCAGGCATCGCCGGTGCGCATGTTGTGCAGCCGGTCGCAGAGCTTGATGATCATCACGCGGACGTCGCGGCTCATGGCCAGCAGCATCTTGCGCAGGTTCTCGGCCTGCAGCTCTTCGATGTTGGAGAACTGGATCTTGGTCAGCTTGGTGACGCCGTCCACCAGCAGGGCCACCTCCTCGCCAAAGGCGGCCTTCAGGTCGTCCAGGGTGGTGGGGGTGTCCTCGACCACATCGTGGAGCAGGGCGGCAGCGATGCTCTCGGTGTCCATGCCCAGGTCCAGCACCAACCGGGCCACGGCCAGCGGGTGGCAGATGTAGGGCTCGCCGCTGCGTCGGCAGACGCCCTTGTGGGCATTGTTGGCCAGGTCATACGCCTTTTGGATCATCTCCATATTGTAGGCTTTGCCGCTGGCCTGGATGGCCTCCACCAGCTTTTCCCAGGTGATGATCTCCGGGCGCACCTCACTGGGCAGCGCCCCTTCGGGGGCATTGGCAGGCAGAGCCGTGGCTGCGACCGTCGCCACTTCCGGCGGGTTGCTCACGGCCTGATGCAGGTGTGTTTTTGCGGAATAGGAATCCTCCGGCTTGACCGGGTCCAGCATACTTTTTCCCTCTGGCATTTACTCTTCCTCCAGACATTTCAAGATCGGTGCGTCGGCAAGATTCTTCTTGCCCTGTGCGGGCACCAGTTCCCAGAACTTTGCCCCACCGCATTCCTGCACCGCGATGAGCCCCACCTGTTCGAGAGCGGTGAGCGCGACCAGGATCTTGCCGGTGTTCTGCTCCCCCAGCTTTGCAAACAGGGGCTGCAGATCCTCAGCATGCCAGCGCCGGGCCTGCAGTTCACGGTACACTGTGATGATATCGCTCCGTTTGGGCGCCACGGCTGCTTTCTGTTCCGCCGTGAGCGGGGTGCCGCGCCGGAGCGCCTGCACCAGCGCCGTCTGCTCGGCAGCCGCATTGCCCAGCCCCGCCGGGTGCAGCTCCAGGATGCGGCCCGAAAGTTGTGCCCCGCGCGGCGCATCGTAGACCGAAAGGTTCAGCGCGGCGTCCACGACATCGCCCATGGCATAGGGCAGCTGCTCCGGGTGCATCCCGAACCAGACGGCATATATGCTGGCGCTGCCCTGCCGCAGGCGCAGGCGGCAGTGCCTGCCCTCCGACACCGGGTAGATGCCGTCGATGACGGCCTTTTCCAGCACAAAAACGGGGGTGGGGTTCTCGGCTCCGTAGGGTGCCAGCTGTTCCAGCCGCCGGACCGACTCCACGGTGATGCGGTCCAGATGGATGGACAGGTCGCATTCCAGCGGCGGCGTGAGGAGCACGGGGCACTCCCGCGCGGCCCACTCGTTCAGGCGGCGGCGCAGCTCATGCAGGTTCTCTTCCCGCACCGAGAGGCCCGCCGCCATGGCGTGGCCGCCGAAGCGGAGCAGGATGTCCTCGCACGAGGCGATGCAGGCGTGCAGGTTGAAGCCCTGCACACTGCGGCCGCTGCCCTTGCCCTCGCCGTGCTCATCCACTGAGACGACGATGACGGGGCGGCCGGTCTTTTCCACCAGCCGGGAGGCCACGATGCCGATGACGCCGGGGTGCCAGTCCCGGCCCCAGATGAGGATGACCCGGTCTTCGAGGATGGCGGGTTCCGCATCCAGCTGCTCCTGCGCAGCCCGGACGATCTCCTGCTCGGTCTCCTGCCGGGCCACATTGATCTCGTTCAGCCTATGCGCCAGCTCCTCGGCGCGCTCCTCTTCCTCGCAGAGGACGAGTTGCAGCGCGGTGACGGCGTTGTCCATCCGGCCCGCCGCGTTGATGCGGGGCGCGATGGCATAGCTGACGTTCTCGGCCGTGATGGGCCTGCCCGCCAGACCGACCTCTTCCAGCAGGGCCGAAAAGCCCGGCCGGTCGGTCTGCTGCAGCAGTTTCAGGCCCGCCTTGACGAGGGTGCGGTTCTCGCCGGTCAGCGGCATGACGTCCGCCACGGTGCCCACGGCGGCCAGGTCGCCGCAGTAGTCCAGCATCTCTTCCGGCGGGCAGCCGTCCAGCGCCGCACAGAGCTTGAAGGCCACCCCCGCGCCGCACAGGCCCTTGAAAGGGCTGTGGTCGTCGGCGCGGCGGGGGTCTACAACGGCCACTGCGTGGGGCAGGGTGTCGTGGGGCAGGTGGTGGTCCGTCACGATGAGGTCTACGCCCAGCGAAGCCGCAAAGTCGGCTTCTTCCAGCGCGGAGATGCCGTTGTCCACCGTGACGATGAGCTGACAGCCCTTGTCGTGGATGGACTGCACGGCGTTTTTTGAAAGGCCGTAGCCGTCGCCCTCGCGGCTGGGCAGCATACACTTGACGTTTGCGCCCATCCCCTTGAGGTGCTGGTACAGCAGGGCCGTGGCCGTCACGCCGTCCACATCATAATCGCCGTAAACAACGATGGTCTGTTCTTTGTCGATGGCTTCGAGGATGCGGGCACAGGCTTTGTCCATGTCCGTCAGGAGCATGGGGTCGCTCAGCTCTTCCTCGCCCGCCAGCAGCGTCAGCGCCTCGGCGGGGTCGGTGATGCCGCGCGCGGCCAGCACACCCGCCAGCAGGCCCGCTTCCTTCTGCTGTGCCGCCAGCGTGGCGGCGTATTTCTGCTCGCTCCAGGGCTCATCGTCCAGAGTGTTCTGCTCCAGTTCTTCGGTGTTCTGTTCCGCAATGGCGGCGGTCAGCTCCTTGAGGGCGGTGCGGTCAAATTCTTTTAAGGTCCATGCCCGGCAGGTCATCGCAATCCCTCCCCGGTCAGGCCGTCGTTGGCCAGCATTCCCTGCAATGCCGCGATCTCGCTGGAGACATCCAGTGCCACATCGCTCAGCAGATTATCGTAGAGGTTGTCATACGCCTGATTGAGCGTATGCAGGATGCCCGCGATGTCCCGGCGGATGCTCTCGGCATTATCGCCTTTCTGGCCCTGCACATCGTTGTAGGTGTGCAGGAGTTTGAGGGTGGTCGGGATATAGTATTCCGCGAACCGCCGTGCTTTCGGCAGGCTTTCGGGGTGGGCTTCCAGCCAATCGCAGATGGCCTCGGTGGTCTTCTGCATGTGGGCCAGCTCCTCCACGCCCTGTGCATCCTGCATGAGCTGCTGCTCCTGCGCCAGCACTTTGGCGAAGCGGCGGGTCGTTTCGAGGTTGAGCGGGGTCTCCTGGGGTTCCGCCTGCGGTTCGGCCTTGGGTTCTGGCTCTGCCTGCACGGCAGCTCTGGCCTCCTGCGCGGCGCGGTAATCCTCCGCCGTCAGATAGAGTGTTTCCGTTTTTTCATCCAGCCATCCGTTCAGCCAGCCTTTGCGGATGTATTTTTGCAGCTTCTTCAGCATTTTTTTCCGGTTCTGGTGGACGAGGTCGGCCAGCATCCGGACCGAAAGGCCCTTGTGGTAGTCGGTGGTGTCCGCAAGATCGGCGAACTGCCCCAGCTGCTTTCCGGCTTTCACCCAGGCGGAACCGCAGGCCGTCATCCAGCCAAAGCCCGCCGTGACAAGGGCCAGCAGGCCACTGACGGGGCCCAGCACGTTGTAGGCGGTGTTCATAACGTAGTCCGTGCCCGTCATCAGCACACTGCCGTCCTCCGTAGCCGTCATCACAACGTCCAGCGACACAACGCCCAACCCAATGAGGCAGCCCAGCGTTCCCAGCCCGAAGATCACCATGAAGGTAATGCCTACGGCCAGCAGGGCTGCACCGCCGTTCTGGCGCTTTTTGCCGTCTGCACGCAGCAGGTCTACGGGGGTCTGCTCCCCTTTCAGGCCAAAGATCTGTCTGGCCCACTGGGGCATCCCGCCCGCGTTCCAGGGCCCGGTTTTCTGTGCCTCCTGCTGGGCTTTGTAGTATTCGTTCCGGCTGTTCCGGAGGGCTTTTCCCGCTTCCGAGATGCCGAAGTTGGCCGCATGGACGGCTGCTTTTCCCACATCCCAGGCCCGGTCGCCGATCTCCATGCCCCGGCCCTCAAAGCCATAGCGGAACGCATCGGACATGGTGTCGCCAAACTCACGCAGCTGGTCTTCCAGTTCCCGCTGCACCTGCTGGCCCTCGGTCTCCTTCATCCTATCGTTTTCACGATCGTTCATCAAAATCTTCTCACCCTTCTGCCGGACGATACCGGCCGATGATCGCGCGGGCGACCCGCAGGCCGTCCACGGCGGCGCTCATGATGCCGCCTGCATAGCCCGCGCCTTCTCCGCAGGGGTACAACCCTGCCAGCTGGGCCGATTCCAGATCTTCTTCCCGCTTCAGCCGCACAGGGCTGCTGGTGCGGGTCTCCAGACCGGTCAGGACCGCGTCCGGCGCGGTGTACCCGGCGATCTTGCGTTCATATGCCCGCAGACCGGCCCGCAGGGTGTCGGCCAACTCCCCAGGCAGCAAAGCGCCCAGGTCTGCCGCCACGACGCCCCGGTCGTAGGTCGGCTCCACCGTGCCGATGTGCAGTTCTCCCCGGCCTTCGAGGAAGCTCCGGACGTTTTCCGCCGGGGCCGCATAGGCTCCTCCGGCGCGGCCCGCCTGATAGGCGTTGGCTTCCAGCTCCCGCTGGAACGCGATGGCCCGGCGCGGGTCATTGCCGAAATCCTCGGCTCCCACGCTGACCACCACCGCCGCGTTGGCGTTTTTGCCGCTGCGGGCGTGGTAGCTCATGCCGTTGGTCACCACCCGGCCCGCCTCGCTGGCCGAGGCCACCACCTGCCCGCCGGGACACATGCAGAAGGTGTAGACACACCGGCTGCCCACATGCTGGGATAGCTGGTATTCCCCGCGCGGCAGCGCCGGGTGGCCCGCCGCCTCGTGGTAAAGGCTCTTTTCGATCGCACTTTGCAGATGCTCCGCCCGGAAGCCCACGCTGAACGGCTTGCACTCCAGCACAAGGCCGCTGTCCATCAGCATTTCAAAGGTATCCCGCGCCGAGTGGCCGACCGCGAACACCAGCGCCTCGCACGGGAAGCTGCCCTGCGTGGTCTGGACGCCGACGAGCCTGCCGTCCTTCCGCACAAACCCGGTCAGAGCCGTGTTGAAATGCACCTCGCCGCCCAGAGATTCGATCTCTTTCCGGATGGAGGTGATGACGCCCCGGAGCAGGTCGGTGCCGACATGCGGCTTCTGCTTCCAGGCGATCTCCGCCGGGGCACCATGCTGCAAAAACACTTCGGTGACAAAGCCGCACAGCGCATCGCCGATGCGGGTGGTCAGCTTGCCGTCCGAAAAGGTGCCTGCGCCGCCCTCGCCGAACTGGATGTTCGCGTTCTCGTTGAGTTCGCCGGTGGCGGAAAAATGCTCCACCGCCTTCACCCGCTCGTCCAGCGCCGGGCCGCGCTCCAGCACGATGGGCCGGTAGCCCTGCCGGGCCAGCAGCAGCGCCGCGAACAGCCCCGCTGGGCCAAGCCCGCAGACGATGGGCCGGTGGGCCAGCGGCTCGGTGCCGTTCTGGACGGAAAAATCGGTCCTGCTGCGGAGAGCAACGCAGGGCGAGGCCCCTGCAAATGCAGATTCCTCACCCTCGTCCTTGAGCGTTACCGCAACGGTATAGACCAGTCTGGGCTGGCCGTGGCGGGCATCCACCGACAGCTTTGCCACACCGAGATGGGCGGCTTTGCTGCGGGGGATGCGGGCCAGGTGCAGCGCTTTTTCAAAGGCCTGCGGCTCCCCGGCGGAAAGGGGGAGCCTGATGTCTCTTACCAAAATCATACGATGATTGCTTTCTTTTTTCATTGCAGCCCCCTGCCTATAGCATGGGCGGAGCGGACTGCGTTTTAGTTGCTCTCGATCTTGCACTGGATGACATAGCTGCCCAGCGCGAAAATTTTGCCGTTGGACGGCACATACAGTCTGCATGCGATGTTCTGCTGGCCGATGGCCACCGCGAAGTCGTCCGCGTCGATCTCAATGACGACCTGTTCCGGCGTCAGGGCCTCCATCGCGCCCGCCGGGCCGCAGAGGGTCACGTTCATCAGCCGCTCGGTCTCCACCGTCAGGGTATAGGTGGAGGGCAGGTTGACCACCTGCACACACGCGGCGGGCAGATTCAGGGTCTTGGTCTCCAGTTTGGAGGAATCGAAGCTGACGGTGATGGTGGAGATGTTGTCCAGCAGACGGATATCGCTGGGCAGCTCGATGGGCATTTCATAGACCTTGTTCAGCGAGAAGGTGGACAGGTCGATGGTGCCGACGGACAGGGTGGACAGCTTGTCGATCTGGCTGGCCGGGCCCGCCACGTTCAGGGTCTTCTTGCTCAGCGTATAGGTCAGCACCGAGTCGTCAAAATCGCGCGGGGCGTTGATGAAGCTGACGCTGACGGGCAGCGTGGCCATCTTGTAGACCTGCAGCGTGACCTCCACGCTCGACTCTTCCAGCGTGGTGTACGCGAACTCGACTTCGCTGCCGCTGTTGGTGTAGAACCGCAGGGCGGTATCGAGGGTGACGGATTCCGTCAGCTCGCCATTGTGGGTCACCTCGGCGGTGCAGGTGGTCACCTTGTCGATCTCGGTGCTGGGGCCGGAGAGGGTCACGCTTTCCTTCGAAAGCTCCGTCCCATACAAAATATATCCATCGGCAATGGTCAGGTAGTTGGTGGTCACCGTGATGGGGACCGTCTTTTCCTCCACCACATCAAAGACCACGTCCACGCTGTTGTCGCCGCCCTCGATGGAGACGGTAACGCCGTTCAGCAGGCCGTTGACGCCCCGCACCTGCAGATGCAGGGTCTTCTCGCCGCTGTCGCGCACACCGGACCAGTCCGGGTAGACGACGAAATCGGATGCCGTGAGGCTGCCGATGGCGTAACCGTCGCCGGAAACTTTCAGAGTAACGTATTTTTCCGGGGCGCTGACAATGCTCAGGCCGCGGGAGGTGTACGCGGCGGAATCGTAGGTGAAATCCACCGGCACATTGGCGATGGTCTTGGTGGTGCCGGGCTGGACCACGATGGTGACGACCATCCAGGCCACGATGGCACCCACAACGGCCAGCAGCAACCGGATGCGGCGGTCGTCCAGAATGCTCTTGCTGTGCTGGATGGCAGGCTTTGTGCCGCTCTTGTTCGGCTCGTTGCTCATGACTGCTCGTCCTCCTCTTTCTGGTTCACCCAGCTCAGCAGGCGCTTGACTCTGCCCTTCCAGCTGTTGTCGGTCTTTTCGCTGGCGGTCTCCTTGGGGATCATCTCATCCACCAGACGGGTGTACAGGGTCTGGCGGTCAAAGTGGCGGATGAGGACGCCGTTCTTGGCCATGGAGATGATGCCCGTCTCTTCGCTGACGACGATGGCGATGGCGTCGGAGTTCTCCGCGATGCCCAGGCAGGCGCGGTGGCGGGTGCCCATATCCTTGCCAAGGTCCAGGTTATTGGACAGCGGCAGCACACATCCCGCCGCCTTGATGCGGCCGTTCTCGATGATGGCGGCACCGTCGTGCAGGGGGGTGCCCTCGTAGAAGATGGTGCCCAGCACTTCCAGGTTGACCGCGCTGTTCACCGGTGTGCCGGTGCGGACGATCTCAGAAAGATTGGTGCTGCGCTCCAGCACGATGAGCGCACCGGTCTTGGTCTCGGAAAAGCGCTCGGCGGCGTCGCAGATGGCGATGATGGCGCTGCGCCAGGCCCCCTTGAAGCTGGGGTCGTTGTAGCGACCCTTCACATTGAAGAGCTTCGAGGCCCACTGGTCGGTCTGGCCCATCCGTTCCAGCGCACGGCGGATCTCCGGCTGGAACAGCACGACCAGCGTCAGCAGGCCGACCTGCAGCAGCGAGTTGAGCAGCCAGGTGACCGTGCGCATGTTGAGCACGTTCGCCACCAGATAGACGGCCAGCACCAGCAGGGCACCCTTGGCCAGCTGCCCGGCGCGGGTGCGGTTGATGATGCCCAGCAGCTGATAGATCAGAAACGCGATGATGATGATATCCAGAAGGTCCGCCAGCTTGAACGTCTGGAAATTCGCGATGATCGAGTTCAGAGTCATGAAAGTTTCTCCTGCTTACAGCGTTTCGATCAGAGCCACCGCATGGACGGCGATGCCCAGCCCCTCGCCGGTAAAGCCCAGATGCTCTTCGGTGGTGGCCTTGACGCTCACGGCGTCCAGCGGCATCCCGAAGGCTTCGGCCAGCTTTTCGCGCATGGCGGGGATGTAGGGAGCCAGCTTCGGCTTCTGGCAGAGGATGGTAGAGTCGATGTTCTCGACCTTCCAGCCGTTCTCCCGGACGATGCGGGCCACATGGCGGGCCAGCATCAGGCTGTCGGCCCCGGCATATTCGGGGTCGGTATCCGGGAAGTGCTTCCCGATGTCGCCCAGAGCCGCTGCGCCCAGCACAGCGTCCATGACGGCGTGGGCCAGCACGTCGGCGTCGGAATGGCCCAGCAGGCCCTTCTCATACGGGATCTCCACACCGCCCAGGATCAGCTTGCGGCCCTCCACGAGACGATGAACATCATAACCATGACCAATGCGCATAGGTTTTCCTTTCTTCTGTTGCGGGCGGGGCAGGTCCTCCCGCGTGGTGATCTTCAGATTGGCGTAGTCGCCCTGGGTCAGCTGCACCGGGCGTCCGGTCAGCTCGAACAGGCTGCAATCGTCGGTGACGAGGCGGGCCTTTTCTGCGTCCAGCTCTTCCAGCGCAGCCAGATAGGCGGCACGGTCGAAGCACTGGGGGGTCTGCACCGCATACAGTGTGCTGCGGTCGGGCGTTTCGGCCACCATGCAGGCCTCCGGCACGGTCTTGCCGTCGCCGCGCACAGCCCGCTTGACGGTGTCCTTCACCGGGACCGCCGGGGCCGCGGCCCCGCAGGCCGCTGCGGCGTAGACGGCCGCCTCGATGACGGCTTCGCTCACAAAGGGACGGGCCGCATCGTGGACGGCCACAAGGTCGCCGTGCGCCGCCAGCACACCGTTCTTCGCGCTCTCGGCGCGGGTGGCCCCGCCGGGCACTACCTGCACCGGCTTTGGGCAGGCCGCAGCCTGCTGCTCCAGAAAGGCGCAGTTCTTACCCGCCACCAGCACGATCTCATCCACCAGCGGGCACTCCGCAAAGGCGCGGATGCTCCGCTGGACCACGGTCTCCCCGCCCAGATCAAAGCTGAGTTTGTCGAACCCCATCCGGGTGGAGGAACCTGCGGCCACCAGGACCGCCGTCACACGTTTTTCCACTTCTGACACCTACCCTGTCTTCCGTTTTTCGTGCCTTCCAGAAAGCACAGAATGATACATTGAATATTATAGCGTATTGCCCGGCAAACTGCAACTGCACCGGGCAATAAAAAATGGAGCCGTTGAAGAAACTCCCCCAGTCACGGCTTCGCCGCGCCAGCCCCCTCTGGGAGGGGGCCTGAACGCTGCGGTCAGCTATGAAGCCTCCCTCTGTGAGGGAGGTGGCATCGCACAAGCGATGCCGGAAGGAGTCCTGCAACAGCTCCAAAAATCGTTTGCTTTTACTTCAGGATCGGCTCAATGGCAGCAGCCAGAGCGTCCTTCTGGGCCTGTGCCTCGGCCAGGTCCTTGCCCAGGGTGGTGAAATAGGTCTTGATCTTTGGCTCGGTGCCGGAGGGACGGACCACGACGGTGGCACCGTTCTCCAGCGTGTAGATCAGGACGTTTGCGGCGGGCAGGCCGGTCTCTTCGGGCTTCTTGTAGTCGGTGACCTTGACGACCTTGTGGCCGGCCAGCTCGGTCAGAGGCTCGTCGCGCAGCTTCTGCATGATGGAAGCCATCTTCTCCATGCCGGTCAGGCCGGGGAACTCGAAGCTGTCCACCTTGTTCAGGTAGCGGCCATACTGTGCGTAGATCTCCTCCAGACGCTGCTTGATGGAGGAACCGATGCTGCGGTAGTAAGCAGCCATCTCGCAGATGAGCATGGAACCGATGACAGCATCCTTATCGCGGACGTAGGGGCCTGCCAGATAGCCGTAGCTCTCCTCGAAGCCGAAGATGAAGCGGTCCACCTCACCGGCAGCTTCCAGGTTGGCGATCTGGTCGCCGATCCACTTGAAGCCGGTCAGGACATTGCGCATCTCCACGCCGTAGTGCTTTGCCACCGCGTCAGCCAGCGGGGTGGAAACGATGGACTTGACGGCCACGGGGTTCTTGGGCATGGTGCCCTTCTCGATGCGGCCGGCGCAGATGTAATCCAGCAGCAGAACGCCCATTTCGTTGCCGGAGACCAGCT
>ERZ780149.4330-NODE-4330-length-11076-cov-2.538608_pt1 | contig 11076 bp, 9 predicted proteins | sample MGYA00511367_ERZ780149 | MGnify/ENA primary metagenome ERZ780149 (study PRJEB29588, sample SAMEA2153852) | human gut metagenome | biome: human gut; feature: human-associated habitat; material: faeces | place: Denmark | collected 2008/2010 ...
AATGAAGAGGAACATTGGGTTCGGGTTGAACCGGGGGTGGTGTTGGATGAATTGAATATGCGGGTAAAATCATTGGGACTGTTCTTTGGACCGGAAACTTCTACGTCTAATCGTTGCTGTCTGGGAGGAATGGTGGGGAATAATTCGTGTGGTTCTCATTCTTTGGTGTACGGGAGTACGCGGGATCACCTTTTGGAAGCAAAAGTTATTTTGAGTAATGGCGAGGAGGTTGTGCTGAAAGGGCTGGAGAAAAAAGAAGTGTTAGACAAGATGACATGCGACTCGTTGGAGGGAAAGATATACAAGTGTGCCGTGGAGATGCTGGAAAAGAATGGAGAGGAGATTGTTCAACATTTTCCCGATTCGGCATTGCGAAGAAGAAATTCCGGATACGCTATAGATCAGTTGTTATACTCAAATTATTTTGATGCTACTCGTGAAGATAAGTTTAACTTGTGCAAGTTGTTGGCCGGATCGGAAGGAACTTTGGCGTTTGTAACCGAGTTGAAATTGAATCTCGTCCCGTTGCCACCCAAAGAGAAGGCGGTAATTTGTGTACATTGCAGGACATTGGAGGAGGCATTCGAGGGAAATCTGGTCGCGTTGAGACATCATCCGGTGGCGATCGAGTTGATGGATCAAAATATCTTGGAATTAAGTAAAGGAAATATAGCACAGAACAAGAATCGTTTTTTCATTCAGGGTGATCCTGCCGCGATCTTGATTGTTGAGTTGGCATTGGACAGTAGGGAGGAGGTCGATCGGGTGGCAGATCGGATCGAGGCGGATATGAGAATGCACGGCTATGGGTATCATTTCCCGCGAATATACGGGAGTGATATTAACCGGGTATGGAGCTTGCGGAAAGCCGGGTTAGGACTGTTGTCCGGGATGCCGGGGAATGCGAAGCCCGTTTCCGTGATCGAGGATACCGCCGTGGCGCCGGAACGCTTACCTGCTTACATGAAAGATTTCGGGAAAATGTTAGAACGGTTGGGGTTAACGTGCGTGTATCATGCACATATCAGTACCGGTGAGTTGCATCTACGCCCCGTGTTGAATTTGAAGGAGGAAAAAGATAGGGTATTATTCCGGCGTGTGGCCGAAGAAACAGCCAAGCTAGTGAAGAAACATCGCGGATCGTTGAGTGGGGAGCATGGTGACGGACGGTTACGGGGAGAGTTTATTCCCTTGTTATTCGGGGAAAAGGTGTACGGTTTGATGCAGGAAACTAAAGTCTGTTGGGATCCGGAAGGCGTTTTTAACGCTCGGAAGATCGTGAACACACCCCCGATGGATACCTCGCTTCGGTATGAGGTCGGGGATTCGAACGTGACGTGTCACACGTATTTTGATTTTTCGAAAGAAAAAGGTTGGTTGTGTGCTATTGAGCAATGTAACGGTTCGGGAGATTGTCGGAAATCGTATGCTTTTGGTGGAACAATGTGCCCGAGTTTTCGGGCCACGAGGGAAGAGAGCCATACGACACGCGCCCGGGCGAATACATTACGGGAGTTGCTGGCTCGTCCAAGAACGAAAAAAATATATGATCAACGGGAGATTTTAGAAGTATTGGATACCTGTGTTTCATGTAAGGCCTGTAAATCAGAATGTCCTTCTAACGTGGATATCGCTCGTTTTAAAGCAGAGTTCTTGCAGCAGCATTATGACGTGTGCGGCATGCCCATGAAGGCTTATTTAATTGCCCGTTTGACTGAAATTCAGCGTTTGGGTTCGATTTTCCCGTGGCTGTATAATGCCGTCGTTCGAAACCGGGTGACAGGTGGAATATTGAAACGCATATTGCATTTTGCACCGGAGCGGGCAATTCCTACTCTTTATAAAACCACGTTGAAACATTGGCTGGGGCGTTACCGGTGGAAGAATAAGGGAACAACCGTGGGGAAAGTGTTTCTTTTTGCCGATGAGTTTACGAATTACATGGACGTGGAGATCGGGATAAAGATGATCAAATTACTGGATCGGTTGGGATATGAAGTCTGTATTCCAAAACACGTGGAGAGTGGGCGAACTGCCATCTCGAAAGGCATGTTAAAAGTGGCGAAAAAGGTGGCCCGAAAGAATGTACTGCTGCTGAAAGACGCGGTTTCAGAGCGTATCCCATTGGTGGGCATCGAGCCTTCATGCATCTTGTCGTTCCGGGACGAGTATCCGGATTTGGTCGGGGATGATTTGAAGGAAGAAACCGTGAAGTTAGGAAAGAATTGCTTGTTGTACGACGAATTTTTTACCCGAGAGATGCGTGCCGGAAGGATACGGGCAGAACAATTTACCCGTCAGCCGTTGAAAATTATCTTGCATGGGCATTGTCACCAAAAATCGTTGGCTTCCGTGGAACCTTCTCGGGAGATGTTGTCTTTACCCGTGAATTATAGCGTGGAAGTTATCCCTTCCGGATGTTGTGGGATGGCCGGAGCTTTCGGGTATGAGAAAAAGCATTATGAGTTGTCCATGAAAATCGGGGAACAGGTGTTGTTTCCAGCGGTGAGAGATGCGGGGGAGAATGTTTGTATTTCGGCTCCTGGAACGAGTTGTCGGCAACAAATAAAGGATGGTACGGGAAAACAGGCGTTGCATCCGATCGAGGTCCTGTACGAAGCATTGCAGGTATGAAGGAAAAATAACTTCGAATTTCGTCGTCCTTTCGTTTGATGTAAAGTATTAAAATTATATTTTTGAAGTGCAAATTTTTAATTTGACAAAAAAAGTAGACGTGAGTAAAGAATTAATAAAATAGATATGAAGAACTTTGCAATTATTGGCGTGGCAGGATATATAGCTCCAAGGCATTTGCGAGCCATAAAAGACACGGGGAATCGGCTGGTAGCTGCTTATGATAAATTTGACAGCGTGGGTATTATGGATAGTTATTTCCCGAATTGCTCTTTTTTCACGGAGATGGAGTTGTTCGATCGTCATTGCTCGAAATTGAAAAAAACAGATGAACGGGTGAACATGTTATCGATCTGTACGCCGAATTATTTGCATGATGCTCATATCCGTTATGGTTTGCGTTTGGGGGCTGACGTGATTTGCGAGAAACCGTTGGTGTTGAATCCTTGGAACATAGATGCCCTGGAAGACGTAGAAAAAGAAACAGGACACAAAGGATACACGATCCTGCAATTGCGTTTACACGAGTCAATAAAAGCTCTGAAAAAGAAAATAGAAGAAGGGCCGAAAGACAAGGTATATGACGTGGATTTGACGTATATTACTTCTCGCGGGAATTGGTACTACACGAGCTGGAAAGGGGATGAACGCAAGAGCGGGGGTGTCGCCACGAACATCGGGGTCCATTTTTATGATATGCTGTCATGGATCTTTGGTCCGGTGAAGGAAAATATCGTACATGTGATGAGTCACGATCGGGTTGCCGGTTTCTTGGGGTTGGAAAAGGCTCGTGTGCGTTATTTTTTGAGCATAAATGCTGATAATTTACCTGAAAATGCCGTGCAGGGAGAGAAAAGAACGTATCGTTCTATCCGTATAGAAGGAGAAGAATTTGAATTCAGTCAGGGGTTCACGGAACTGCATACCGAAAGTTATCGGAAAATTTTGGCAGGAGAAGGGTTCCGCATCGAAGAAGCTCGTAATTGCATAGGGATCGTTCACGACATTCGACATGCCACCCCGATCGGCTTGAAGGGAGATTACCATCCTCTGGCTAAATTGCCATTGGTGAAGCATCCGTTTGGGTGGGGGAGATGAGGGAGTTAAAAACTAAAAGATAAAAGCTAAAAAAGACTAAGGGGTAAAAACTAAAAATAAAGGGAAAATGAAAATTATTGATAATGAGTTGTTGGACGAGGTTTCTCGGCAAGCGGAGGAAAGCCCGCGTTTGAGGATGAATTATAATTTTCACGACACGTTGGAAGCCAATGCTCAACGGTTGCTGAATGCCTTGGAGCCGGGAACTGAATTACCCGTGCATCGACATTGTTTTACCGCGGAAACTTATATCGTGTTGCGCGGTGAAATAAACGTGTTCTTTTATGATGACGACAAGCGGGTAACCGAGTCCGTGACATTGAATCCCTTGAAAGGTGAATACGGCATTCATATACCTGCCGGACAATGGCACACGCTGGAAGTCGTGGAGAAAGGGACCGTAATCTTTGAGGTGAAAGATGGACCGTATCGTCCGTTAGGGCCGGAAGACAGACTGGATTAATTTTAGATTTTAAATTTTAGATATGTGATTTTCACCCGTGGGGGGCAATTGCTTTTTAATCGTAAATCGTAAAATTAGTTCATTCTAAACTCTAAATTTTAAATTCTAAATTCTATCACGTATGTATAATAAGTTATTAGATAAAAAGGCAAAGTTAGCATTAATCGGGTTAGGATATGTCGGGTTGCCGATTGCTTTGGAGTTTGCCAAAAAAATTTCTGTGATCGGGTTCGATATAAACGAGGAACGCTTGGCTAAGATGAGAAAGAAGATAGACCCGTGTAACGAGTTGGGGACGGAAGCATTTGAGGATTGTGATATCTATTTTACCTCTTCCGTGGCTGAATTACGGGAAGCGTCGTTTTTTATCGTGGCGGTGCCGACCCCGATCGATAAATTTAATCAACCGGATTTGAAGCCTTTGCTGGCGGCTTCCCGCACGGTAGGGATGGCTTTAAAGAAAGGTGATTACGTGGTTTACGAATCCACGGTTTACCCGGGCTGTACGGAAGAAGATTGCGTCCCGGTGCTGGAAGAGGTGTCCGGGCTGAAAGTTGGAATTGATTTTAAGATCGGTTATTCTCCCGAACGAATCAACCCGGGCGACAAAGTTCACACGTTGGCCAACACGGTAAAAATTGTTTCAGGAGGTGATGCCGAGACCTTGGAAACCGTGGCTAAAGTTTACGAGCTAGTGGTGAAACCGGGAGTACATCGGGCTCCGAACATCAAAGTGGCTGAGGCAGGGAAGATTATCGAAAACACGCAGCGGGACGTGAATATCGCTCTGATGAACGAATTGTCCATTATCTTCAGTCGTATCGGTATCAACACGTATGACGTGCTGGAGGCCGCGGGAACGAAATGGAATTTCTTGAAATTTTATCCCGGTTTGGTAGGAGGGCATTGTATCGGGGTCGATCCTTATTACTTGGTACATAAGGCAAAAGAATTGAAATATCATCCGCAAATGATTAATGCCGGGCGGTTTGTAAATGACTCGATGGGAGGATATATCGCCAAGAAAATCGTGAAAAAGATGATCGGGATGGGGAAGAATATCCTGGGGGCTCGCGTGTTGGTTATGGGTGTTACGTTTAAAGAGAATGTATCGGATATCCGGAATTCGAAAGTCGTGGATATCGTGAGAGAGTTGAAAGATTTTGGCGTGGATGTAGATGTCACGGATCCGAACGCGGATTCGGAGGAAGTGATGCACGAATACGGTTTCCGGTTGATCGAAAAACCCCGGGCAAACTACGATGCCGTCATCGTGGCGGTTGCGCATAAAGAGTACATGGATTTGGACGAGGACTATTTCCGGGAATTGACATACGAACATGCTGTATTAGGAGATATAAAAGGAATTTACAGGGGGAAAATTCACCAGATGAAATACTGGAGCCTATAAATAAAATGATAACTTCGCGTCAGAATTTAATGATATGAAAGGAATTGTATTAGCCGGTGGATCCGGGACCAGGTTATATCCAATTACGAAAGGCGTATCGAAGCAATTATTGCCGATATATGATAAGCCGATGGTATATTACCCCATTTCTGTATTGATGTTGGCGGGAATCAAGGATATCTTAATTATTTCAACCCCGCAGGATTTGCCGGGTTTCAAACGTTTACTCGGTGACGGTTCCGATTATGGGGTTCGTTTCACCTACGCGGAACAACCTAGCCCGGACGGGTTGGCTCAGGCATTTATTATCGGGGAGGAATTTATCGGACAGGATTCGGTTTGCTTGGTGTTGGGAGACAATATTTTTTATGGACAACATTTTACAGGCATGTTGTTAGATGCCGTGAAGGCCGCGGAAGGAGAGAATAAGGCAACCGTTTTCGGTTATTGGGTGAATGACCCGGAACGTTACGGGGTGGCCGAATTTGATCAGGACGGGAATGTAAAAAACCGAAATCGAATTATGCCGTGGTCGGGTTGTACTTCTACCCGAACGAGGTGGTGCGTATTGCTAAAGAGATAAAACCGTCCGCTCGCGGGGAGTTGGAAATTACTTCTGTGAATCAAACCTTTCTGGAGGCCGGCGATTTGAAAGTTCAGTTACTGGGACGCGGATTTGCTTGGTTGGATACGGGAACTCACGATTCATTGGCTGAAGCCTCCAATTTCGTGGAAGTGATCGAAAAACGCCAAGGCCTAAAGGTGGCTTGTTTGGAAGAAATAGCCTACATGAAAGGATGGATTGATGCAGAGCGTTTGAGGACTGTGGCACAACCGATGATTAAAAACCAGTATGGGCAATATTTATTGAAATTACTGCAATAATTTCAACAAATTGCAGGTTGCAAGTTACAAGTTGTTTTACAGGGTATAAGTTATTTCTAAATTATGGGAACGGTTAAGTGTTTTGAGGATTTTAAGATTTGGCAGGATGCCCGTTTGTTGGTAAATCAAGTTTACTTGTACACGACTGTAGAGAAGTATTATGGGTTTAACTAAATTTTGAAGAATGAAAAATTTACTAATCACTGGCGGGGCCGGCTTTATCGGTTCACATCTGGTTCGGCTAATGGTAAACAAATATCCGGAATATCGTGTGATCAATTTGGATAAGTTGACCTACGCGGGCAATCTGGCCAATTTGAAGGATGTCGAGAAAATGTCGAATTACAAGTTCGTGAAAGCGGATATTTGTGACTTCGAGAAAATACGAGAGATTTTTACCGAATATGAAATAGACGGGGTAATCCATTTGGCAGCAGAGAGCCACGTGGATCGATCGATCAAAGATCCGTTCTCTTTTGCCCAGACAAACGTGATGGGAACGTTAAGCTTGTTGCAAGCTGCCAAGCTGGCTTGGGAGGGTAATTTTGACGGGAAACTGTTTTATCATGTTTCAACGGACGAAGTGTACGGTTCTTTGCAACCGGATGGAGGATTCTTTTTGGAAACCACAAAATACGATCCTCACTCTCCCTACTCGGCCTCGAAGGCTTCCTCCGATCATTTCGTGAGGGCGTACCATGACACTTACGGGTTACCGGTGAAAATCTCGAATTGTTCCAACAACTACGGACCCTTCCAGTTCCCGGAGAAGTTAATCCCGCTATTTATCAACAATATTCGTCACAACAAACCGCTTCCCGTGTATGGGACAGGAGAGAACGTGAGAGATTGGTTGTTCGTGGAAGATCATGCACGGGCCATTGATTTGATATTCCATAAAGGTAAAGTGGGAGATACTTACAATATCGGAGGGTTCAACGAATGGAAAAACATTGATCTGATCAAAGTGATGATCCGGGTTACCGACCGTTTATTAGGACGTCCGGAAGGAACTTCCGAGAAGTTGATCACGTATGTAACAGACCGGGCCGGACACGATTTGCGTTACGCGATCGACTCCACCAAATTGCACGAAGAACTAGGTTGGGAACCTTCCCTGCAATTCGAGGAGGGGATTGAAAAAACAGTAAAATGGTATTTGGAAAATCAGGATTGGTTGGATAACGTGACGAGTGGAGAATACATGAAATATTACGAATCAATGTATAATCTGTAAATTGAAATATGAAATTGTACCTGGTGCTGCATTTTCAATTTTCAATTTTCAATTTTCAATGATAATGAAGGTTATTGATACAGAAATAGAAGGTCTTGTTATACTTGAACCGCAAGTGTTTGGTGATGATCGGGGATATTTCTTCGAAAGTTTTTCGTTAAAACGTTTTGAAGAAAAGGTAAGTAAAACCGTGTTCGTGCAAGATAACGAATCTAAGTCTAAATATGGCGTGTTACGAGGATTACACTACCAATTGCCTCCATACACGCAGGCAAAACTGGTGCGAGTCGTAAAAGGCCGTGTGTTGGATGTTGCCGTGGATATTCGTAAAGGTTCGCCCACTTTCGGAAAACATGTAGCCGTGGAATTGAGCGAGGAAAATAAATTGCAATTCTTCCTGCCCAAGGGATTCGCGCATGGATTTGCCGTTTTGAGTGAAGAGGCGATATTTCAGTACAAATGCGACGAGTACTACGCTCCTGACCACGAAGGGGCGATTCGTTACGATGATCCGGAACTTGGAATTGATTGGAAATTGCCGGTAGAAGATATCATATTATCGGAGAAAGATAAAAAACATCCGAGGTTGCAGGATGCGATATGGTTGTAAAAAAGAATTGAATGAAAAATTATTTATTTGGACCGAATGGATTAGCTACCAAGATTGTACACGCGAAATACCTGAGTCGCTGGATCGTGATGGGGATTGACGTCGTGCTGTCAACTTTGGTAACGGTTTTTGCTTACTGGCTTATCCGGTTTGTCAGAGAAGAACCTGTTGTTTGGTCATTGGCTATATATTTGGCATTACTGGCAGCAACCATCAGCGCGTTAGCGTTTGCGATATTACACGTCCATCGCGTCGTGATGCGTTTCACCACGTTGCGGGAAACATGGCGTATGGGAATGGCGATGACCTTGAAAGTGATCATTCTTTACCCGTTGATTCACGTCTTCTACCCGCAAGTATCCAACGAAAGATTGATCTTGGGAGCTTTGTTGGATGTGATGACAACGACGGTCGTGTTGGTGTCCGTGCGGGTCGTGTTGGTAAGTTTGTATGATTTCTTGAAGGTGCGCTTGAATGGAGAACAAAAGCGGGTACTGATCTTCGGGATGGACGATTGTTCCGCCTCGCTCAGTACGGCCGTCTCTAACAGTTTCCTGCCATCATACAAAGTGACGGGCTATTTGACGATAGGGAAAAGATATAAACATTACCGCTTATCCGGTGAATCCGTGTACTTTATCACGGGAGAAGAGGGATTTAACCGCTTGGTAAAGCATTTGCGGATTCATGGTGTCGTGTTTCCGAATTATCGGACGGCCCAGGAAGAACAAAAACGGTTGGTGCGCTATTGCCAGAAATTGGGTTTGGAAATGTTGGTACTGCCTTCCGTGGAGGAAATGAGTGATGGGCAGTTGCCGCGCCCGCAGATGAAGGAAATCCGTCTGGAAGACCTGCTTGGGCGTGACGAAATCAAGATCAGCATGAAAGAAATTGCAGAAGGATTGGAGGGGAAAGTGGTCATGGTAACGGGAGCAGCCGGTTCTATCGGGAGTGAATTGTGTCGGCAGTTGACGCGTTTTAAAGTCAAGCAATTGATCTTCCTGGATTCAGCAGAAACCCCGATGCACAACATTCAGTTGGAATTCACGGATAAATACCCGACAACACCCTTTGTCCCTGTCATCGGGGACGTAAGATCGCTTGATCGCATGGATTTTGTATTCCGTAATTATCGTCCTCAGGTGGTATTCCATGCGGCGGCTTACAAACACGTGCCCTTGATGGAAGCGAATCCTTGTGAAGCCGTGCGGGTGAACGTGTTCGGAACCATGAATGTGGCTGACCATGCCGTGAAATATGGTGTCGAGCGTTTTGTGATGGTATCCACGGACAAGGCGGTAAACCCGACAAATATCATGGGAGCTTCCAAGCGTTTGGCCGAAATCTATGTACAAAGCCTAAGCGTGGCCATTCGGGATGGCTTGCAAGCGGGGACAACCCGCTTTATCACGACTCGCTTCGGGAACGTGTTGGGATCTAACGGTTCGGTGATCCCGAGATTCCGCGAACAGATTCGCAATGGGGGACCTGTAACGGTGACACACCCCGATATTATTCGTTATTTCATGACGATCCCGGAAGCCTGTCGTTTGGTGATGGAAGCCGGCACGATGGGTATGGGCGGTGAGATTTATATTTTCGAAATGGGACGTCCCGTGAAAATAGCCGATATGGCAAGACGGATGATTGAATTATCGGGATTTGATCCGGACAAGGACATCTCCATCGTTTACACGGGATTGCGACCGGGCGAGAAATTATACGAAGAACTGTTGAGTAACAAGGAGAACACCCTACCCACCGCTCATAGCAAGATTCGGGTAGCGAAAGTCCGGGAGTATAATTATTTTGATGTCGTAAATGAATTGAATAAATTGAATGAACTGGCTGCCAGGGTAAATATCCCGGATGTGGTGAAGATGATGAAGGACATTGTGCCCGAGTTTGTCAGCATGAATTCCGAATTCGAGAAATACGATAAGCGAACATAACGTCTTCAAGCCCGTGAAAGCCAACGTGTGTCGGCTTTAAGGGGAAAAATCATAAATCATAAATCTAAAATCAAAAATTACAAATGGCAAATATATTGATCACGGGTGCGAATGGACAGTTGGGTACCGAACTGAGAAATCGCAGTTTTTCTTTGCTGGATGACGTGTTTTACACGGATATCGAAGAATTGGATATAACGAATTTTAAGGCGATATGCTCCTTTATCGAGACGCATGATATCGACACGATCATCAATTGTGCCGCGTACACGGCTGTCGATCAGGCCGAGGAAGACGAGGAAAAAGCGATGAAACTGAATCGTGATGCCGTGGCTAACCTGGCTAATGCAGCCGTGAAATTGGATTGTCTGTTGCTTCATATCTCGACGGACTACGTGTTTGACGGAACCTCCGATCATCCTTACACGGAAAAAGATCCTACAAATCCGCAAAGCGTCTACGGGAGAACGAAATTGGAAGGAGAACAGGCCATCAAGAAATCTGGATGTCTGTATCTTATTATCCGTACGGCTTGGTTGTACTCCGGGTATGGACATAATTTCGTGAAAACAATATCCCGCTTGGCTTCGGAACGAGACGAATTGAACGTGGTGAACGATCAGTGGGGCACGCCGACTTATGCCGGGGATCTGGCCGAGGCGATTATTCGTATCATGGAACGGGATGATCTCCCGGAGTTGGAGGGAGTGTATCACTTCACGAACGAGGGGGCCTGTACGTGGTATGATTTTGCCAAAGAAATCGTGGCGATTACAGGTGCAAAGT
>ERZ780149.4335-NODE-4335-length-11063-cov-3.184411_pt1 | contig 11063 bp, 9 predicted proteins | sample MGYA00511367_ERZ780149 | MGnify/ENA primary metagenome ERZ780149 (study PRJEB29588, sample SAMEA2153852) | human gut metagenome | biome: human gut; feature: human-associated habitat; material: faeces | place: Denmark | collected 2008/2010 ...
CCGTAAAAGAGGCGGGCGCGCGAAAAACCGTTGCCAGCCCGTCGTCAACGACTTCGCCGTCCGCCGAACGGATCTGACCGTACAGCGCGCGGCGCGATTCCGCTTCCGAGAGCGGTTTCCCGTTTTTCGGCAGAAAAACCGCAGAAGCAACCGCAATCGCTTCAGAGCCCGAAACCCGCAGAAGCGCCACGCCGCCCTTTCCGCGCGGGGTCGAAACCGCCGCAACCGTATCTTCCATCTCAGGTTTTATCCTTTCGCAAACAAACGGGCTGTTTCCCGTCCCCTGTCAGGAAATGGGAAACAGCCTTTTCAATCAATCGTCAACGTCCTCGTCGTTCCCGGTTGCCGTTTGCGCGTCATCCAGGAAAATGACCACGCGGCGGTTATTCTCCGAGCCGATGGAGTTGGTCGACACGCCCGCGATGCCCTGCACCTCGGAGTGAACGATGCGGCGCTCGTAAGGATTCATCGGCTCGAGCATCACACTCTTCTTGTTCTTGATGACCTTAGCCGACATTCTTCTTGCAAGTGCGCGCAGGGAAGCTTCCCGCTTTGCGCGGTAGCCCTCCACGTCAACCGTCACGCGCACGTACTCGCGCTTCTCGCCCGCAACCTTCTTGTTTGCGGCAAGGTTCGCCAGATACTGAATCGCTTCCAACGTCTCGCCGTGATGCCCGATCAGCACGCCTGCGTTGTCACCGTCCACGGTAATCAGAACGTCATCGTTGCTTCCTTCTTTTTTCGCAACCGTCAGTCCTTCAAGCGCCATATCGTCAATGAGTTTGCGGATGAAGTCCAGCGCCGTGTCCTCACCGTCCTCGCTGTAGGTGACCGAAATCTTCGCGTCGCTCGCACCGATGCCGAGGAAGCCCTTCTTGCCCTCCTCCAGTACGGTGACGATCATTTCTTCTTCTGCCACACCCAGTTGTGCGGCTGCCTTTTTGCGGGCGTCCTCAACGGTCTTGCCCGTCACAATCAATTCTTTTTTCACAGTCGTTCTCCTTTTTGGGTCGGCTCATTCGGCCTGACCGTCTTGCTTGTTGGTGGGGTCTTCCGTTTCTGCCGGAGTGTCCTCCGCAGGTGCTTCGGCAGGCTTTTCGTCAGCCTTCTCATTCTTCGCAGCTTCCTGCTCTTCCGCCTTGCGATCCTTCTTCAGAAGCGGAATTCCGAACGGCGACTTCTTTGCGCTCTCGGCTTTCTCCGACTTTTCCTTTTTCTCCTGCTCCTCCATGCGGGCTTTGCGCTCCAGCGCGGCTTCGCGCGTGTCCTCAAAGTCCTCGTCGTCGATGTGATGGAGCGAGCGCACCGTTCCGGCTCTCTCGGACTTCTGCACCTTCTTGGGCGTCTTGCCCGCCAGTTCCTTTTCCGCCGCCTTGTAGTCGGCTTCGGTGAAGGTCGGAAGCGGCATAACCTTGCTCATGATAAAGGACTTGAGAATCCCGATGACGCTGCGGAACATCCAGTACACGCCGATGATACCGGGGACCATGAACGTGAAGATTGCGGACATGGCGGGCATCATGATATCCATCATGGTGTTCGAGCAGGCAGTCTGACGGTCGGTCGCACCCGCCGCAGGCATCTGACCGCTGAACTTGCGGGTCAGCTTCATGCTGAAGAAATAGACCACAAAGGTCAGCACGGGAACGAGAAGCAGAATGTCAAAGCGTTGGAAGCTCGGCGCCAGACCGAAATCAAACGGCCCGATGTTGAAGTTCGGCAAATCCTTGATGGACTGAATCGATTCCCACACCTTGTCGCCGTTGGAAAACAGCCCGAAATTCGCGATGCCCTCGTACTGTCCGATACCGCCGCCGGAAAGCAGTTCGATCGTGCTCTTAGCGGAAGCCGCCGCGTGTCCGAGACCGCCGGCCGCCCGGGGCGCGGAATAGAACAGGCTCATGGCAGAGGAAACGCCCGCAGACTGTCCCAACACATACACCAGAGGATTGATGATAATGTTATACAGGATGATAATGATCGGGAACTGCACGAGAAGCGGCAGGCAACCGCTGTACGGGCTGAAGTTCTCCTTCGCGTACATCTCCTGAATTTCCTTCTGAACCTTCTGCATCGTCACCTGGTCATTTCTGCCCGCATACTTCTTGCGGATCGCCATTTCCTTCGGACGAAGTTTCGCCTGCTTGATGGAGTTCTTTTGCTGTTTGATTGCAAACGGGGTCATCAACGCTTCCACAATGACCGCAAAGATGCAGATACCGACAATATAACTGCCGAATCCGAGATAGGTTGTCAGCCAATTGAGGAAATACCCGATGCCGCGCTGAATCGAATCGAACAGACCGGAACTCGCCGTCAGATTAACGGAAGTCTGGAACAGCTCCACCAGCTTCTTCACGTCTGCAACATTCAGATTTTCGTAGTTCGTCTCCGAAATCTTGTTGCTGTCGGAAGCTTTGCCGTTTGCAGTCGCAATCAACGCCTTTGCCGCCGCGATGATATCCTCGTCGGTTTTCACGTCGTCGGCGCTTACTTTGCTGTCATCAAATCCCTCGGCGGTCATATCATACCCGCGCGACGCGGCAAGCAGCATATAAGGCGTTTGAAAATCCTTCGCGTTGTAGGTGTTAGACAGAAGCGTTGCAACCGCCTTCAGTTGCGTTGCATCCAGACCGCCTTCATACGAGCTGTCCAGAACCACATCGCCGACCGTCGGCTTGCTTCCCGAATTGCCCGATGCACAGCCCGTCAGAACCGTTGCGAGCATCAGAACGAGCGCCGCAAGGATGCCGATGCGCCACCGCAGTGTACTTGTTTTCTTTTTCATGCGTTTTGTTTTTCTCCCTTCGATTTTGGGGAATTGTCGCACCGCCGATTCGATTCCCCGCGCGGTGCCGCGGTTGTTATTGCCTGTTTTCCCTGTCGGATTCGCCTTCCGGCTCGTCCCGCTCCAAATGGTATTCCTCCGGGTAATAGTATTTCGTCATGGGAACTGCGACCCGGCGGCGCAGTCCTTTCTCCGGCACGGGGTCATAGCCCCCCGCGCAGAACGGATTGCATCTTGCGATGCGCGAAACGGTCAGAATCATTCCCACAAAGAAGCCACGTTTCGTAAAAGCTTCCACGGCATACTGCGAACAGGTTGGCTGAAAGCGGCAGGTTGGCTGTCGTTTCAGCGGCGACAGCACCTTCTGATAGAATCTGATCAGCCAGATGCACAGGTATTTCATACCGTCTCCTGCCGGAGCATTCCGAGCTTGGTAAAGCCTTTCCGCAACTCGCGCTCGATGTCGGTCGATTTCCCCCCGCCGATGCTCTCCCGCGGCGAGACCACCACAAGGTAGCCGGTTTTCACCTCGGGTTCTACGGCGCGGTAGCCCGCCCGCAGAATGCGCTTGGCGCGGTTGCGTTCGACCGCTCCTCCCACTTTTTTACTCACCGACACGCCGAACCGATTGTAAAACCGTTTGGTCGGATTCTCTTTCGCCAGCCGTTTCGCGGCGTAGTCCCGCAGGACAAACACCGAAACATAGCGCCCGCTCCAGCGCGCGCCCTTCTGAAAGGTCTTTCCGAATAAATGGTGTTCCTTGATGGTTGTATACTTCATTTGCCCGTCCGTTCCGGTATCCGTATAAAAATGAGAGGTAGGAAAAAGTTTTCCGTATCCGCAAAAAACACCGACCATGTGTGCGGGTTACGCTACAACAGCTGTCGGTGTTTGGTTGGCAGTGACTCAGTACGTCAGTCTCTTTCTGCCCTTTGCGCGTCTTCTCTTCAGGACATTTCTGCCGTCAGCAGTCTTCATTCTCTTTCTGAAGCCATGCTCCTTTTTTCTCTGACGCTTTTTCGGTTGGTAAGTTCTCAGCATTGACTGCACCTCCTTTATGTTGTTCTCGGGAGCGGTTTGCTTTTCAGCTTTACACACACCTTTTTGCAATAACAGCTTATATTATACCCGATTCACCCCCTGTTTGTCAAGGGCTTTTTCGAAAAAAACATTTCTTTTTGGAAAAAAAGTGCTTTTTCTTGACGGATTCGCGTTTTTATGCTATAATATCCGTAAGACAGGAGGGTTGACCGTGAATATTCTCAAGGAATCCGATTTCCGCAAGGAGATCAAAACCGCGCCGCGCGCCGCATATCTTTTCTTCGGAGACGAGGACTATCTCAAGCTCTCCGCCGTCCGTCTCGCCCGCGAGGCACTCTGTCCCGACCCCTCCTTTTCGGTGTTCAACGAGATGCGGCTTGACGCGACCGACTTCACCGCCGACCGTCTGGTTGACGCGCTGATGCCGATGCCGATGATGGCGGATCGCAAGCTGATTGTGCTCTCCGGGTTGGACTTCACCTCGATGAAGCCGAATGATCTGGACGCGCTCTGCGACGCGCTTTCGGCAACGCGGGAATACGACTACAACACGGTTCTGGTGCTTGCCTCCGCCGATTGCTTTGACGCAGGCTATCTTCCAAAACGCCCGTCCGCCGTGCTTTCCAAGCTCGACGAGGTTCTCACGCCCGTGCAGTTTGACCGTTCCTCCCCCGCCAAGCTTGCGGTCTGGGCAGCGCGGCATTTTCAGCATAACGGCGTGGAGGCATCGCCCGAATTCTGCGCGCATATGATTGCGTATTGCGGCTCCTCGATGTTCTCCCTTGCAAACGAGATTGACAAGTTAAGCTATTACGTATTGGCAAACGGCAAAGCGCAGGCCACCGAGGCGGATATGCGGTTTGTCTGCACGCCCGTGAACGAATACGACGCTTTCGCCTTTGCGAACGCGATGATGGACGGCAAGCGGGATGCGGCGCTTGACATTCTGCGGGAGTACCGATTCCGCCGCGTAGACCCGCTTGTGATTCTCGGGGACGTGATCCGCGTTTTCTGCGACATGGCGAGCGTACAGGCAATGCTCCGCGGCGGTTCGACCGAAAAAGAGATTGCCGCCGCGCTGAAAATGCACGAATTCAAGGTTGGGCTATACCGGAAAAGTCTATCCCGTCTCCGTCCGAACGCGCTCCGCGACGCGCTTGCCGCCTGTGCCGCCGCCGACCGGACGCTCAAACTCTCCCCGCAGGGCTACACCGCCCTCGAGCGCCTGATCTGCACGGTGTAAGGGGATGCAGGGGCGCGGGGGACGCGTTGGGGGGACTTTTTGAAAAAAGTCCCCCCAAGCCCCCTCAAAAACTTTCATCGCATTTTTGTCATTGTGCGAACATAGCGGGTTTGAATTTTGGTTTGCAGTTAAAATCGGTATTCTATCGTTTTTCAAAGGAGGTTTTCATGTCGAATCTGACCGAACGGGCGATCAAGGAATCGTTTATCAAATTGCTTGGCGAAAAGCCGCTCGCACAGATCAGTGTGCGCATGATTGTGGAGGACTGCGGAATCAACCGCAACTCCTTTTACTACCATTTTCAGGACATTCCAACCCTACTTGGGGAGATCATCCGCGAGGAAGCCGACCGTATCATATCCCAATACCCCACCATCACCTCGCTTGACCAGTGCGTGGACGTTGCGTTCCAATTTGCGCTTTCGCACAAGCGCGCGGTCTATCACATCTACAATTCCGTCAACCGCGACCTCTACGAAACCGCCCTGATGAAGATTTGCGAATATCTTGTCACCACCTATATGGACACGGCGTTCGGCAAAGACGCCGTCAGCGAATATGACCGATCGGTTGCAATCCGATTCTTCAAATGCGAAATTTTTGGTCTTGCCTACGAGTGGATCGAAAACGGCATGAAAGACGACGCGATCGCGGAAATCCACCACATCACAGGCATTTGCCGCGGACTTTCCGACGAGTTGATCTCCCGCGCCAAAGCCAACCGCTGATTCCCACCGCCTCCGACCCGTTCGGAGGTTCTTTTTTACGACATTTTATAGAATAAAATCAGTTCTTATTCTATTATACGGGGGGAGACCTTGGGACTCTGCCCCAAGGTCTTATGTCTTAGCCCTTCTTAGACAATCCAGCCCCAACTGCCTAAAAATTCACCAGAGGGGGGCAATTGTCCGTTTTCTTTTGTGCGAGAACCTGCTATAATGGGAAACGGAAAAAGAAAAAGAGAAAAGAAAGGAGGTTCACCTCATGCGATCCATAACACCAATGAGAATCGCAAAACTCGGCTATGTCGCCATCTCCATCCTGTTCTGCGCACTCGGCATTCTTTTGATCGCCATGCCGGAAATCTCGCCCGAGGCGGTCGGCATCGCGCTCGGCTGTATCATGACCGTATTCGGAGCGGTGAAGCTCGTCGGATACTTCTCCCACGACCTGTTCCGTCTTGCGTTTCAGTACGACCTTGCGTCTGGACTGCTCATGCTCCTGCTCGGATGCGTTCTGCTGATCTCCCCCGACCGAAGGCTGAGCGTCCTCTGTACCGTCCTTGGCATCCTGATTCTTTCGGACAGCCTCCTGAAGATTCAGATCTCCGTTGACGCGCGCAGCTTCGGACTCAAGCGGTGGTGGCTGATCCTCACCGTTGCAACCGTTTCGGCTGTGTTCGGCGCAATTCTGATCTTCCGCCCCGCCGAAAGTATCCGCATTATGACAGTCCTGCTCGGCATCTCGCTGTTCACCGACGGCGTGCTGAATCTCAGCACCGCCCTGTGCGCAGTCCGGATTGTCCGTCACCAGAAACCCGACTGCTACGAAACAGAATTTGAAGAAAAAAAGGAGTAACTCACCATGCATTTTTCCAAAGCGGTTGTCAGATGCCGCGTACCCATTCTGATCTTCACTGTTCTTCTGCTGATCCCCTGCGTGTTCGGCATGATCAATACCCGCATCAATTACGATATGCTGGATTATCTGCCCTCCGATATGGACACGGTCAAAGGACAGGACGCCCTGTTGGAGGAATTCGGCAAAGGCGCGTTTTCCTTTATCATTGTAGAGGATATGCCCGCCAAAGACGTTGCCAGGCTGACCGAGAAAATCGAAAAGGTTGACCACGTGGAAACCGTCCTCTGGTATAACACCCTCGCGGATATCTCGATTCCCATGGAGCTGTTGCCGGACGAAATCTATAAAGCCTTCAACACGGGACACTCCACCATGATTGCGGTCTTTTTCGACAGCGCAACCTCGGCAGACGTCACCATGGACGCCATCCGCGAGATCCGCTCGATTGCGGGCAAACAGTGCTTCGTTTCGGGTATGTCGGCACTGGTTACCGACCTGAAGGACCTTTGCGAAAAGGAAGAGCCGATTTACGTCGGCATCGCGGTCGTGCTTGCGCTTGTCGCGATGCTTCTCTTCCTCGACAGCTTCCTCGTCCCGTTCATCTTCCTCGCCTCCATCGGCGCGATGATTCTCGTCAACCTCGGAACCAACTACTTCCTCGGCGAAATTTCTTACATTACAAAAGCGCTTTCCGCAGTCCTTCAGCTTGCCGTAACGATGGATTACTCCATCTTCCTCTGGCACAGCTACAACGAACAGCGCACCCGTTACCCCGATAAACGCGACGCCATGGCGCACGCGATTCACGAAACGCTGACGAGTGTCCTCGGCAGTTCGATTACCACCGTTGCGGGCTTTATCGCGCTCTGCTTCATGAGCTTCACACTCGGACGTGACCTCGGAATCGTCATGGCAAAGGGCGTTGTGTTCGGCGTCATCGGTTGCGTAACCGTCCTGCCTGCGCTGATTCTGGTATTCGACAAACCGTTGCAACATTCCCGCCACCGTTCGATTATCCCGAACATGAAGGGCGTTGCAAATTTCCTGACCCGTCGCTTCCCCATCTTCCTTGCGGTATTCCTGCTTCTCATCGCCCCCGCGCTTTACGGTTATAACAAGACCAACGACGAGGTGTACTACGATATGGGGCAATGCCTGCCGGAGGATATGGAATACGTCATCGCCAATTCCAAGCTTTCGGAAGACTTTGACATCGCCTCCACGCATATGGTACTGGTGGACGCCAAGCTGTCCGGCAAATCCGTGCGCGCCATGATCGACGAAATGGAGCAGGTGGACGGCGTGAAATACGTCCTCGGTCTGGAATCGGTGCTCGGCTCGCGAGTTCCGGAAGAGGTTCTGCCCGACAGCATCCGCAGTATCCTCAAGAGTGACCACTGGGAACTGCTTCTCATCAATTCGGAATACAAGGTCGCAAGCGATAAGGTCAACGACCAGATCGACAGCCTGAATGCCATTCTGAAAAAGCATGACCCGAGCGGTATGCTCATCGGCGAAGCCCCCTGCATGAAGGACATGATCGAGACAACCAATCACGACTTCCAGGTTGTCAATGCGGTATCGATTCTCGCAATCTTCGTCATCATCGCACTGGTGGAAAAGAGCATCAACCTGCCGTTCATCCTGATTGCAGTCATCGAGCTTGCCATCTTCATCAACCTCGGCATCCCGCACTACGCCGGACAGTCGCTCCCCTTTATCGCGCCGATCTGCATCAGCACCATTCAGCTGGGCGCAACGGTCGATTACGCAATTCTGATGACCACGCGCTACAAAGCGGAACGTGCCGCGGGGCGCGACAAACGCGGCGCTGTAACCGAAGCGCTTGCCACCTCGATCCCCTCCATTATTGTATCGGGCATGGGACTGTTTGCGGCAACCTTCGGCGTGGCGCTCTACTCCGATATCGACATCATCAGCTCGATGTGTATGCTGATGGCGCGCGGCGCTCTCATCAGCATGGGCTGCGTGATCTTCTTCCTGCCCGCGCTTCTGATGCTGTTTGACGGTCTGATCCGCCACACCACATTCGGCATGAAGCCCGGTTCGAAGGCAACCGCAAAGCAAACCGCCGTCAAGGATTCCCCGGAAACACGGTTTGAAGCAACGGGATCGGGCGAATCCGTCCGCACGCTCTCCGATTCTAAGGATGACAAATCCGTATCCACGCGGGAAGCGCTGAAGTATATCGGAATCATAGCAGGTGTCGGACTCGGAATCCGCATGGCATTCAAATATCTGAAAGCCCTGTTTCTGTAAGAACAAATGGAGGAAATAAGAATGAAAACTAAACTGATTAAAATTATCAGCACGGCGCTGTCGGTGCTTCTGCTTGGCGGCGCGTCGGCGGGAATTGCGGTTTATGCCGCGCAGAACGAACAGAAAGCGGCGGAAACAGAGTCTGCGGGCTCTGCTTCCGAAAATACCGAAGCGACCGAAAAGCCGCAGAAAAACGAGACTGTCTATGTCCTCGCGGGCAATGACGGCTCGGTGAAAAAGATCATTGTCAGCGACTGGATCCGCAACGCGCTGAACGAGGGCAAGCTGAACGACGCTTCCGACCTCTCGGGCATTGAGAACGTCAAGGGCGACGAGGGCTACACCATGGGCGGCGACAACACCAAGGTCTGGGATGCGGACGGTAAGGACATCTACTATCAGGGCGCGATTGAAAAGGAACTTCCCGTTTCCATCGGCATCCGCTACACGCTGAACGGCGAGTCGGTTACCGCCGATGAAATTGCAGGCAAGAGCGGCAAGGTAACCATCCGCTTCGATTACACCAACCGTCAGTGGCGCACGGTCACGATCGACGGCAAGGAGGAAACAATCTATGTTCCCTTCGTCATGCTGACGGGGATGCTGCTTGACAACAACGTTTTCTCCGACATTGAGGTAACCAACGGAAAGCTCGTCAACGACGGCGACCGCACGGCTGTCATCGGCGTTGCGCTTCCCGGTCTTGCCGAAAACCTCGGCGTAACCGACGAGCAGATTGCGATTCCTTCCTATGTGGAAATCACGGCAACCGCCAAGGATTTCCGCCTTGCGACAACGGTCAGCGTTGCAACCAACGAGTTGTTCAACAAGATTGACACCTCGGTATTCGACAACGCAACGGAAACCGTGGAAGAGAAGCTGACACAGCTGAACGGCGCAATGACGCAACTGATGAACGGTTCTTCTCAGCTTTACGACGGCGTTTGCACGCTGCTTGAGCAGTCGGGGGCGCTGATCGACGGTATCGGTCAGCTTGCCGACGGACTGAAGGAGCTGAACGGGAACAGCGCCACTCTGCGCGGCGGTGCGAAACAGGTGTTTGACACGCTTCTCGCAACCGCGCAGTCCGAGTTGGCAAAAGCCAGCGTGGATGTGACCCTGACCACCGGGAACTACGGTGCGGTGCTGGACGGTGTGATTGCTTCGCTGGCCACGGCAGGCACGGAAGAGCATCCGACCGCACATGACGCGATTGTTACGGCTGTTACGGCGGCGGTTCGCGAGCAGGTCACGGCGAAGGTCACCGAAGGCTACCGCGAGCAGGTTCTGGCGGCAGTCCTGCAAACGCGGGGCATGACGGTTGAGCAATACAACGCGGCAGTTGCGGCGGGCTTAGTCGACGAAGATACGCAGGATCAGGTTGACGCGGCGGTCTATATCCAAATGAAGAAATCCTCCACGCAAACCACTGTTTCGGCAATGGTGGACGCGCAGATGGCATCCGGGCAGGTTCAGGCGCTTGTTGCGCAGAATGTGACCGCGCAGGTCAACGAAAAGACTGCCGAAATCCGGGCGCTGAAGGGGCAGTTGGACGACTACAACACCTTCTACACGGGGGTCAATGATTACACGGCGGGCGTTGACAAAGCCTATGCGGGCATCTCCGAATTGGTTGCCCAGCTTCCGAAGCTGACGGCAGGCATTACCGATCTGCGCGACGGTGCGGGTCAGCTCCGCGACGGCTTGACCGAGTTCAATACCGAGGTGGTCGGCAAGCTGGTTGCTCTCGCAAACGGCGATGCCAAGACCGTTCTCGTCCGTCTGCGCGCGACGATCGATGTCTCGAAGTCCTACAACAACTTCTCCGGCATCGGAGACATGGACGGTCAGGTTAAATTCATCTACCGCACCGACGCTGTATAAGGATGCGCCAGAGGGGGGCTTTTCAGGAAAGCAACGCTCCTGCGTCGCTACTGACGGTCGCTTAGCGACCGTCACCCCCTCTGGACTCCCCAAACCTTTTCACCAAATTGGAAAGTGCGAACATAGTGCCTCTATTGGATGGGTAAAACATATGCCAATCGTGAAAAGCGAGGCGTAGTGAGAAAATCTCGGGTTATGCTCAAACTCCATTCAGAGACTCCTTGAAAAGCCCTTAAAAATTCAAAA
>ERZ780149.4343-NODE-4343-length-11048-cov-4.286637_pt1 | contig 11048 bp, 6 predicted proteins | sample MGYA00511367_ERZ780149 | MGnify/ENA primary metagenome ERZ780149 (study PRJEB29588, sample SAMEA2153852) | human gut metagenome | biome: human gut; feature: human-associated habitat; material: faeces | place: Denmark | collected 2008/2010 ...
CCATCCGCGTTTCCGGCTATGCGGTAAACTTCTACAAGCTGAGCCGCGAGCAGCAGCGCGAGGTTATCTCGCGCACGTTCCACGAAGCGATCTAAAACCTCTAAGGGGAACGCTGTCCCCCTTAGATACGCTTGTGGTTCCGGAGAAACCACAAGCGATAACCCCCTCTCGTCCGCACGGCGGACGAGGCCGCGCCGCCGCGGCGCGGGCAGTGGAGTAAAAGTCCGGCAGAGCTGGACTTTTACGGGGAATTTTATGCGGCGCTCTGCGGAGCGCCTGTCCTGCCTGTTTTGCCGAAGGCAAAATGCGGCAGGAGAGCGCGCCCTTTGGGCGCGAAAAAAGCCGCGCTTGCGCGCGGCAATAAAAAAAGGAGCCTCTTTCGAGGCTCCTTTTCAGATGGCATCAGCCATTATATCCAAAGAAATTATTGAAGAAATCCCAAGGATTGGAGTAGTAGCCGTTGCCGCCGTTGCCGTACCCGCCATTGCCGTACCCGCCGTTACCATTGTAGCTGTTGTCGGTGCTCTGGTCGGAATTGTTCGTTTCCGCCGATTCGGGAACAGCGTCGAAGGTGAGGGGGACTTCGATCGTTTCGCCGCCGCGGTAGACGGTCAGCGTCACGGTGTCGCCCGCGCTGTAGCTCTTCTTGGCCGCGACGAGGTCTTCGTAGGACGTGATGTCGGTGTCGTCCATCTTCGTGATGACATCGCCCAGCTTGAGCCCCGCCTTGGCGGCGGCGCTGTCCGGGTCAACGGAGCAGACGAACACGCCCTCGGTCACGTCGTAGCGATACTGCTGCGCCATCTGCGCGGTAATCGTCTGCGGGGTGATGCCCATGTAGGCCTTGTTGGTCACATAGCCGTTGGTCATGATGTCCTTGACGAGCGACACGACGTCGTTGATGGGAATGGCAAAGCCGATGCCCTCCACGGTGGTGTTGGAATAGCTCGAATACTTGGCCGACACGATGCCGATGACCTCGCCGTAGCTGTTGAAGAGCGGGCCGCCGGAGTTGCCGGGGTTGATGGAGCAGTCGACCTGGATCATGTTGAACGGCGTGCCGTCAACATTGATGGCGCGGTTGACGCAGGAAACGATGCCCTCGCTCATCGAGAACGTCAGCTCGCCGAGGGGATTGCCCACGGCGGCGACGGATTCGCCGATGGCGACCTTGCTCGAATCGCCCAGCACCACGGGCGTTGCGCCCGTCACGTCGATCTTGAGAACGGCGATGTCGTAGTCCTCATCGCTGCCGATGACCTTGGCGTCGTAGGTCTCACCGTTGTAAAGCGTTACCTTCACGCTGCTCGCACCGGAGATGACGTGGTGGTTCGTGAGGATGTAGCCGTCCTGCGTGATGAAAAAGCCCGTGCCGCTCGCGGCGGTCTGCACGGTCTGGCCGAAGTAGTTGGTCGTGGCGGAAACGTTGATGGACACCACGCTGTTGACGTTAGAGGCATAGACCTCCGACATCGACATCTGCGTCTTGCCGTCGACCTTGACGGTCTGCACCTGCGCGACCTCGCGGTCGCTGACCTGAACGCTCGTCTTGTTCACCTTGGTCGTTGCGCCGCTCACGCCTGCGCCGATGAAGCCGCCGACGAGCGCGCACACCAGCGCCAGCGCCACGATCTTGCCGGAAAGACCGCTGCCGCCCTTTTTCTTCGGGCTGCCGCCGGGATTCTTATCCCACGGGTCCTCGGCGTAGTTCTTCGTGTCGATCGGGGCGTTGGGGTTCTGCTCGTCGCCCTTGCGATAGCTGTAATGATACAGGTTGTTTTCGTCTTCGTACATAATGATGACCTCCTATGGAATGAGCCCCTTGTTTGCGGCCTCTTGACTTTCGATGGTGCTATCATAGGGCATATTTATGTATATTTCTTGAACGCTATTTGACGATTTCTTAAATTCCCGATGACTTTTTTAAGAATCTGTGATAATCGCGCGATTCCCCTTGCGCTTTCCTTTCCGTCATAATAAAATGAAACGCGACTGAAGAAAAAGGAGGCGGCGCACATGCTTCGCATCGACAATCTGAAGCTCCCCGTGGGGGTAAAGGAAGACAAGCTGCGCGCGGCCTGCGCGCACGCGCTGCGCGTGAGCGAGGAGGCGCTTGTTTCCGTTCATCTCCTGCGCCGCTCCATCGACGCGCGCGAGGGCGTGAAGCTCGTCTGCTCTGCCGCGGTCGAGGTCAAAAACGAATCCAGCGTTTTACGGCACTGCAAGAATAAGAATGTGCAGCCCTATGCGCCGAAGAAATATACGCCGCCCGCGCCTGTTTCAGCGCCGGAGGTCTCCCCTGTCGTTATCGGCGCGGGGCCCGCGGGCCTTTTCTGCGCGCTGCTGCTGGCCCGCTGCGGCGCAAGACCCATTTTATTAGAGCGCGGGCGCGCGGTCGAGCAGCGAAAGCGCGATGTCGAGCACTTCTGGCGCACGGGCGAGCTTGATCTGACCTCGAACGTGCAATTTGGCGAAGGCGGCGCGGGCGCGTTTTCCGACGGCAAGCTCAACACCGGCACAAAGGACCTGCGCCACGGCTATATTTTAGAGGAGTTCGTCCGCTTCGGCGCGAGCGAGGATATTTTAGTCGACGCCAAGCCCCATGTCGGCACCGACAAATTATATGTGGTGCTGCAAAAACTCCGCCGCGAGATCATCGACCGCGGCGGCGAGGTGAGGTTTTCCCACAAGGTTGTGGATATCGAGCAGAACAGCGGCAGCGTCACGGCGCTGCGCGTGAGCGCCCCCGAGGGGGAGTACACGCTGCCCACAAAGCACGTCGTGCTCGCGCCCGGCCACAGCGCGCGCGATACGTTCGAAATGCTGCAAAAGCGCGGCGTGCCGATGGAGCCCAAGCCCTTTGCCGTCGGCGTGCGCATCGAGCACCGCCAGCGCGACATGGACTTAGCGCAATATAAGGAGGCGGCGGGCACGCCCGGCCTCCCACCCACGTCGTACAAGCTCTCCTGCCACACGGAAAAGGGGCGCGGAGTGTTCTCGTTCTGCGTCTGCCCCGGCGGCGAGGTCGTCGCCGCCGCGTCGGAGGAAAAGCGCGTCGTGACAAACGGCATGAGCGAATTTGCGCGCGACGGAGAGAACATCAACGGCGGACTTTTGGTCTCCGTTACGCCGGAGGATTTCCCGTCCGGCGATACCCTCGCGGGCGTCCAGTTCCAGCGCGAGCTGGAGGACGCGGCCTATCGCCTTGGCGGTGGAAATTACGCCGCCCCCGCCCAGCGGGTCGAAGATTTTCTCAAGCATCGCCTGTCAGCGGGAGCGGGAAAGGTCGTGCCGACCTATCTTCCCTCCGTCCGCTGGTGCGACCTGCACGGCTGTCTCCCGCCCTTTGTGTGCGAGGCGCTCGAGGAGGGCCTTCCGATGCTGGGGAAAAAGCTCAAGGGCTTCGATTCTCCCGACGCCGTCCTGACGGCGGTGGAGACGCGCTCTTCGTCGCCTGTGCGCATCGTGCGCGACAACTTGAGTTTTCAATCCGCCCTGTGCGGCCTATATCCCTGCGGCGAGGGCGCGGGCTACGCCGGCGGTATCATGAGTGCCGCGGCCGACGGCCTGCGCGTCGCAGAAATGATTTTGGAGGAATTGAACCATGAATGAAAAAATCGGCGTCATCATCGACTTCCTGACTCCGGCATACGAAAAGACGCTGCGCGACACCGCCGCACGCTGCGGCTACGACATCGTCTTCTTCCCCTCGTCCAAGGCGGCGGAGGGCAATGTGGACGACTGCACGATCCTCTACGGCCATCCGTCCCAGCGCGTTATCGCGGGCGCAAGAAATCTCAAGTGGTACGCGAGCTGCTGGGCGGGCGTGGACCGCTTCTGCCGCGACGACCTGTATCAGAATCCCGACTGCCTGCTGACGAACGCCTCGGGCGCTTACGGCACGACGATCGCCGAGCATTCTGTCATGGTCTCGCTGATGCTGCTGCGCCGCCAGATGGAGTACACCGAGATCATCCGCGAGGGCGGCTGGCGCGTGCTCCCGGGCGGCATCCACTCGCTCCACGGCGCGCGCGTCACGTGCCTCGGCACGGGCGACATCGGCACGGAATTTGCCCGCCGCGTGCGCGCGTTCCATCCCGCGAGCCTGACCGGCGTCAGCCGCAGCGGCCGCGCGAACGCGGACTTTGACGCTGTTCATCCCGTCACAGAACTCGATCAGCTCCTGCCGGAGACCGATCTTCTCTTCATGTCTCTCCCCTCGGTGAGCGACACGGTGAACATCCTGAACGCAGACCGCATGGCGTTGCTCCCGAAGGGCGCTTATGTCGTCAACGTCGGCCGCGGCACGGCCATCGATCAGGACGCGCTCATTGCAGCGCTGGATTCCGACCACCTCGCCGGTGCGGCGCTCGATGTCGTCGTGCCCGAACCGCTGCCTGCGGATCATCCGCTGCGCAAGGCCAAGAACCTCCTGCTCACGCCGCACGTCGCGGGCAACATGACGCTCGGCTACACCTGCGAGCGCAACGTGCAGCTCTTCTGCGAAAATCTGGAAAATTACGCCGCGGGCCGCCCGATGCATCACCTCGTCGACCGCAGAAAGGGCTATTAAACCGCGTCGCGTTCCGCCGCTTTTCCGGTGGGCGCAGCACATAAAAAGGCAGCAATATGAAAAATTCCCGCATCAAAAACGGTATCATGCGCATTGTGCAGGGTATCATCATCGGCGCGGGCGCGATTTTGCCGGGCATCTCCGGCGGCGTGCTCGCAGTCGTATTCGGCATCTACCGCCCCGCGATGGAGCTGCTCACGCACCCCAGGCGCGCGCTTCAACGCTACTGGCGGATGCTGCTCGCCGTCGGCATCGGCTGGGCGATCGGCTTTTTGGGCGGCGGCAGCGTGATCCTTGCGCTGTTTCACCAGTCGGAAACCGTCGCCACGTGCCTCTTCATCGGGCTCATCCTCGGCACGCTGCCCGACCTCTGGCACGAGGCGGGTACGCAGGGGCGCGGCAACGGCTCGTACATCTCGCTGATCGTCAGCTTCCTCGCCCTGTTCGGCGCGCTGATGGCCGTCAAGTTCAGTTCATTTGCCGAGATGCCTGCAAACTTCTGGGGCTTTCTCTTCTGCGGCGTGCTGTGGGGCTTCAGCTTCATCATCCCGGGGATGACGTCGTCGTCCATCCTGATGGCGGTCGGCCTTCTCACGCCGCTGATCGACGGCATTGCGCAGCTTGATTTCACCGTGCTCGTCCCCTGGGGGCTTGGCATGGTCGGCGTGATGGCGCTCTTTGCCCGTATCGTGAGCAGGCTCTTTGATACGCACTACTCCATCGCCTGTCACGCTGTCATCGGCATCGTGCTTGCCTCCACGCTCATCATCATTCCGACGGACTTTGCCTCGACAGCGGAGATGGTCTGGAGCGTCGCATGCGCCATCCTCGGCGCGGTGCTCGCGTATTTTGGCAGCAAGCTCCAGCCGCAGGAAGACGCGGAGATCGAGGCGAAATAAAAGCAGATACAAAAAGCTGACGGTCAAAAGATCGTCAGCTTTTTACGGTATCATCATTTGTGAGCGCTTCGCTTTTGAGCTTGCGCTTGTAGTGGTACATCATCCGGTCGGCGCGTTTGATCGCATCCTCTACGCTGCCGAGCACCGGATTGAAGCACGCATAGCCGACCGACACGTGCGGCAGGTGCTCGTTTTTCACTCGCCGTGCCGTCAGCTCGCGCAGGAATTCCGAAAGATACTTTTCCGCCGCCGTGTCGGAGATTTGCGCGATGACGCAGAATTCGTCGCCGCCGATGCGGTAGCAGTAGCCGACCTTGGAGAACACGGCGTAGATCGTGCTGCCAACCTCGGCAAGCACCGCGTCGCCCACGCCATGGCCAAAGGTGTCGTTGACGGACTTGAACTCGTCCACGTCGAAATAGTAGATGACCGCGTGCCCGCGCAACGAGGCGAGACGGCTCTCATAGCTGCGGCGGTTCAGAAGATGAGTCAGCGTGTCGATTTTCTGCGTGAGCTCGGAATACAGGATGTAAACCATCAGAACATCGACCGCTGAGCACGCCCACATGATGCGCACTTCGGCGCCGTACTGGAGGAACAGCCCACAGAAGAAAAAGACCGGCAGGATGATAACGAGCGCCCGATACAGGCCATAATGGTGCGAACTCTCGCTCAGCAGCTGACCAATGAACAGCAGAACGCCGCTGGCATAGGCCAGCACGTAGACCCAGTAAAACGTTTCGTGATGATAAACGTTTTGTGCGTCGACCGAGAAGATGAAGCCGAAGAAAGCCGACAGCACCTCGAGCCCCGCGTGGACGCCGATGAGGGTATAAATGAGCTTTTTATGCTTGAGCGGCGTCATCAGGTCGCTGCAAAGCACAGTGATGATCGGCGCTGTGGATAACTCGATGGTCTTAACGAGGATGTGCAGCGTCCGCAGCGACGGATGGGCTCCGTCTATCCAAACGCCGAACCATTCCGATACCATGCATGCGATCACCAGTACGGAGATCGTGTAAACCGTCTGCTTTTTGTCATGCTCCATCAGATCATTGCCGCTCACGAGCATGTCCATGATAATCATAATAAAGACCGAAAGGAAGATGGTAGCCGAGTAGAAATCAAACATGGCGCGAACCTTCCTTTCTGATAGTTATATTCTTACTATATCACAGTTGAGAAAAACTGCAACTGAAAAACGTCGAATCCTGTCGTTTTTCCAAAATTCACACAGAATCTGCCAGCAATTCGCTGTACTGCGCAAGGCTCTGCGTGGCGAGTTGCTGCATCGTCGACCAGTCCGCCGCGCCCGCACTTCCCTGCACCGCCACGGTGCGAAAACCCGCGTCCTTCGCGTTTTGGATCGCTGCAAGCGAGCCGGAAAAGACGATCGTATCGTCCTTTTGCGAGTGCAGGCGCTTCATCGCGCGCTCGAACATCGTGCCGCTGTCCGCCTTGCAGAGCGCGACGGATTCTGTCAGCACGAAGCGGAAATAAGAGTGAAGCCCCGCCTTTTCGAGCGCTTTTTGCGCGTCCTCCGCGCTGAGCGCCGTCACCGCGCCGAGCCACACGCCCTCCATCTTAAAAAGTGAAAGCGCCTTGTCGAGTCCCTCGCGCGCCGCGCCGTCGGGGGTGAAAAGGGTATCGCCCAGTGTAAAGATTGCGCTTTGCAGCCGCATATTCGGTTCCTCCTGCGTTTGAATGATGATTGCCTCTTATTATAATGCGCCCCGCCGTCATTTGCAATCGCGGCGAAGAAGAATATCCTATGCAGTGCGATTCTGTATAAATTTACGGATGCATTCACAAAAGAATCTGAAAGACGGGAGCTTGACGCACTGCTTTGTGAAAAATGATGAACAAAAATACAGATTCAACGCTGAAATTTGGCGTAATTAGGTATGAATATTCTCTTGACTATGTATTTTTATTGAGTTACACTAAACTCATCAACTTTCCGCCGCTGTGTGTGGCGGCATAAGACCACTCTGGAGGACGAAAACCATGAAACATTATCCAAACTCTGTCAGCAAAGCGCTCGCGCTGCTGATGGCCCTGGTAATGACGCTCTCGCTCGCGGTCACGTCCGCGTTTGCCGTCAGCTACCAGGACATGAACCCCAAGGACGATGCGCTGCTGGGAACGAAATTCCCGGTCGACGCGACCATCACCCTTGTCACCGATGAAAACGGCAAGGACGTGTCCCTCTCCATCCCCGTGTCCGGCATGACGAAGGATGCGCTCGCCGCGGCCGTCAGCGCCGGTACCGTTTCGCTCTCGCTCGAGCGCGACGATTCCCGCCCCTACGTCAACGAGGAGCTGTTCCCCTACGCTTACGCGGGTGGGGATCTTGACAGCTGGATGACCGAGGGCAAGGACGAGCACCAGTTCACAGACATCAAGCTCTCCGCAAGCGAGAAAAACGGCAAGACCGTCCTCGACGTGAGCTTCCACGTGAATAACTACTTCTACTCCACCAACCGCAGAACCGGCGTGACCAGCGTCGACTACAGCGTGCCCCACACCAACGGCGGCTACTACATCGACCTGTGCGGCTACTTTGACCTGACGGCCAAAAATAGCGGCAAGGCGATCGGCTCCGCACCTGTCAAGGTTGCGCCGTATGAAAACTTCAACACCATGTGGGAGATCTACAAGGAGCTCGATACGATCGTGGCAAACGGCACGAAAAACGGTCTCTACGTGGAAGAATTCTCCATGGGCCAGTCCACCGCGGGCCGTGATATGCCCTATCTCATCGTAGCCGACTCCAAGGCGAGCGTGAGCAAGTGGCTCGCCCTGACCGAGCAGGCCGAGACCGATCCCGATGCCGTGCTCGCCCAGATCAAGTCCGGCGCGCTCGACGATATCCGCGTGCCCGTGATGTATTCCAACATCCACTCCAACGAGGTCGCCGCCACCGACGGCGTACTCGACTTCGCCAAGATGATCACGAGCGAGAAGAGCATCGACTACAAGACGCTCACCGGCTTCACCGCCGCGGGCGAAAAAGAGCTCAAGGCCGAGATGGGCCCTGTGGGCGCGGAGGGCAGCGTCGCCATCCCCGACCTCGTCAAGGATAAGGCCAGCTACTTAGGTTACCTGACGGTCGATAACAACGGCAAGTCCGGCAAGGTCGACCTTGAAAAGTATTACACCGTGAAGAGCAACACTGTAAACGTCAAGGACGAGCTGCTGTCCGACGTGTTCTTCATCCTCGTCCCCGAGGAGAATGTCGACGGCCGTACTTACCTGACGAGACATTCCACCAATGGCTATGACCTCAACCGCGACAACTCCTTCCAGACCACGAGCGAGACGGCCAACATGCAGCAGCTCATCGGCACGTTTAACCCCATGTCGCTTGCCGAGTTCCACGGCCGTGTGCAGGCCTTCCAGTGCGAGCCCTGCGATCCCCCGCACGAGCCGAACTTTGAGTACGACCTGCTCGCCGAGCACCTCATCACCGGCGGCGAGGCGCTGGGCATCGCGGCGGTCGCCAACAACGATGGCTACAACAGCTATGTGATCCCTCAGCGCGATTACCTGAGCTACACCGGCAACGGCACCGAGACCTACTGGGAAGACCCGTGGGACGATATGTCCACGAGCTACACTCCACAGTTTGCCATGCTGCAGGGCACCGTTGCCTATACCGTTGAGCTGCCCGCCTACAACGACGATACCGCGCAGGCGGCGCAGTACGGTATCCTCGGCAACGCCGCCTATGTTGCCGCCGAAAAGCTCTCCTATCTTGAATCCCAGGTCACCATCTTCCAGCGCGGCGTGAAGAATCTAAACTCCGACGCGTATGAGCTCGTCGGCCAGTGGTTGTGCGACCAGAACGACGTCGAGGGCGCGGAGATGGACGTCTTCCGTCCCGAGTACAACGGCACGGGCCAGAACGGCAACTTCTATCCCGAGTGCTACATCATCCCGCTCGACGGCAAGAACCAGACCAACCTTCAGGCCGCGGCCGACATGATGGAGTGGCTCACGAGAAACGACGTTAAGGTCAACGTGACCGAAAAGGAATTCACCTATGACGGCGTTACCTACCCCGCCGGTACGATGATCGTCTCGATGTATCAGGCCAAGCGCTCTGTCGCCAACGGCGCGCTGTATGACGGCACGCTCATCAACGGCTGGACGATCCTCTACTCCGAGGGCATCACCTCCTTCAATGAAACGCGCGGCTTCGACATGGTCACCGTGGCCGAGCCCGCCGCCTACAAGAGCATCTCCGCCGTCTGCGGCGACGCGATGGACCACGACGACGCCCTCGCTTACACCAAGGCGCTGACCTCCTGCTTCACCGGCGACAAGAATAAGGACGTCATCCTCTCCAACGCTTCCGAGGATTCCACCGCCGCCGTCAACGAGCTTCTGAAGGCCGGAAAGACCGTCGGCATGGTCACGAGCGGCGACCACATGGGCGATTTCATCTGCTCCTACGCCGACTATCAGACCGTCGCGGGCAAGTATCTGCTCTCTGCCGCGGGCGTCGACAAGACGAGCGTGAAGGCGAAGATCATCACCAAGTCCCCGACCGTCTACGTCCCCGGCACGCCTGCTGAAAGCGAGAAGGGATTTGTCTACACGCCGCAGATCAGCCAGAGCGCCGGCTGGAACTATGATACCGCCGCGATGAACCTCATGGGCTTCACCACGACCTCTGACGTGACCAAGGCGGACGCCGCCGCAGGTGCGACGAAGCTCGACGCCGCCGCAAAGACCGCCGTGAAAAACGGCCTGCCGTACATCGGTTACAGCTATTCCGCGGCGTCCTCCGCCTCTGACCTCATCGCTGGCGTGGAATACACCGAGCTGGACGGCGCGATGGACTGCCTGACCCCCGTTGTCTATCCCAACAAGACCCTTGTGAACGCGAGCTACATTGCTGACGGCGACGATATCCTCTACGCCTACGGCCTCGGCTTCTTCTCCAAGGTCCCGTCCGGTGCGACGGTCCTCGTCAAGAGCGATAAGACCAAGACGCCCACCGAGGGCTTCATCCCCACGAATACGGCCGAGCGCGCAGCCGGCTTCAAGGCCTACATGAACGGCGGCGTGCAGGGCTTTGCCTACAAGGAAAACGGCATGAACGTTGTCCTCTTTGCAAACACCCTCACCCACAAGGTCCACCAGAGAGATGAGTATGCCTATATCAGCAACTTCCTCTTCTCCTCTGTCCTGAGCGACAAGAACTATGACGGCTCCGCGTCGCTGCCCTTTACCGATGTCGCCGACGACGCCTATTACGCCGACTCCGTCGCCTGGGCCGTTGCCAACAACGTCACCTCCGGCGTGAGCGCCACGAGCTTTGCCCCCAACGCGAGCTGCACGCGCGGCCAGATGGTCACCTTCCTGTGGAGAGCCAACGGCAGCCCCGAGCCGAAGTCCATGACCACGTCCTTCACCGACGTAAAGAGCGGCGCGTATTACGAAAAGGCCGTTGCGTGGGCGGTGGAAAACAACGTGACCACCGGCACGAGCGCGACCACCTTCTCCCCCGACGCGACCGTCACGCGCGGCCAGAGCGTCACCTTCCTGTGGAGAGCGAACACCAGCCC
>ERZ780149.4347-NODE-4347-length-11039-cov-2.987254_pt1 | contig 11039 bp, 8 predicted proteins | sample MGYA00511367_ERZ780149 | MGnify/ENA primary metagenome ERZ780149 (study PRJEB29588, sample SAMEA2153852) | human gut metagenome | biome: human gut; feature: human-associated habitat; material: faeces | place: Denmark | collected 2008/2010 ...
CCGCCGGTATGCGCGATCAGCCGCAACCGGTCTGCACCCGCAAGAACGGTCTCGTCAAACAGCGTCGTCCCCCAACCGGTCAGCGCAACGTCCACACCGTGCAGTCGGTCGCGCAGCTCCTCCGGCGTCCAGTTGCGGCTCAATGTGTTGTATTCCACCTCCGCCACCGATTCCAGACGGTCACGTACCTGCTTCGGAAGAAAGCTTTCGCGAATCACACCCTGCGGTGCGGTCACCAATAGTTTCATATTGCGGTTCTCCTTTTTCAGACTCCTTTTGTTATTTTTTGAGATAACACCGGATGCCGGATTTGACAATCTCCTTATGTGCGGTCAGAAAATCCTGCCGATCCAGATCAATGTTGAGCAGACACGGCAACGTATAACGGTTGGAAAAATAGGAAAACGCACCGGTGATCAATGCAAACACCACCACCTTGCTGTTTGCGGCTTCGTTGAACACGCCGGCTTCCCTTCCGCGGCGAACCGTCTGCCGGATGCAGTCGATGATGGGAGCTTTTACCGCCGCAAAGCTTTCGTTTGACTTCACAGCCTTTGCTTCGTTCAGGTTTTCCCACATAATGATCTTCACGAATTCGGGATTCCGGATCAGGAAATCGAAATACCGATCCACAATCGCATCAATCAGCTCCGCCGGATCCGTGAACTGACGGGAAATCAGCTCCGCCTCGATAGAGGACAGCAGTTTGTATTCATATGCGATCACGTTTTCATACAGCTTTTCCTTAGAGCCGTAGTACTGGTATATCATTCCTTTGTTGCATCCCGCGGCATCGGCAATGCAGTCCACCCGTGCCCCCGAAAACCCGTTTTGCGCAAATTCCCTGACCGCCGCCGCCAGAATGTTTCCCTTTGTTCTCTCCGCATTTCTTTCCATAATTATGCCCTTCCTTTGCTGTTTGATGTATAAACGGTTATATAGTATATCATACCATACTTTTCCCTTTTTGTCAAGGCATCCCGTGCCGATCCGACAGCAGGCAGACGGAAACAGCGGTGGGGCGACGACGGTTTCGGGAAGTCCGGATCAGTATTTTCCGTTCCGCGCCTCGAAATGCGTCGGTTTATTCAGGGTTCTGCCATCGGACTTCAGCCACTCCACCTGCAGATCCATCAGTTCCCCTGCGCTGATTGCCGGATAACCGAAGGTCTGTGTGCACTTCATGGTATTGACCAGATATGCGTCATTCTGCGGAACGCCCTCAAAGACCGGCTCGATGCCCAGTCCCTTTCCCATACGCCGTGCGGCATATTCCACCGAGATCACCTCCGGCCCGGAGATGTTCATCTTGACCGCCGGGGAGTCGGCATACAGCAGGGCGCGGATGGCATACTCGTTGGCGCTGCCCTGCCAGATGTAGTTGATGCAGGCATTCTCAACCTGAACCGGCTTCCCGCTGCGGATATTTTCCGCAATGTCACACAGCACACCGTAATCCAGACCGATGGCAAAGCAGAGACGGTAGATAAATACCTTTGTTCCGTATGTGTTTGCCGCATACTCAAACGCACGCTCACGAGCCAGACAGCTCATCGGATATTCTCCCATCGGGACAACCGCGTCCTCTTCGGAAGGTCCGCCGTTCCGAACGGGGGCGATGGAATAGATGTTTGCGGAGGAAAAGACCACAATGCGGGACTTCTTGAATTTTTCAGCCACAAACGCAGACAGCGTGGCATTCATGCCCCATGTTTCCCATTCGTGACCTTCCGTGCCGAATTTTCTGCCTGCCATGTAGATCACATTTTCCGTTTCCGGGAGCGCGTCCAACTCCTCCCGTTTTTGCAGATCGGCACGAATGACCTCCACCCCTGCCGACTCCAGCTTCTGCACCGCTTCCTCCGAGGAGAACCGCGAAACGGCAATGATCCGCTTTTTGATTCCTGCCGCTTTTACGGCATTCGCCGCGAGCACGCACAGCGAGGGACCCATCTTCCCTCCCGCACCGAGGATCATAATATCGCCCTCGATCTTTCCGATATCTTCGATCAGTTTTGCCGACGGCGTTGTCAGCATCTCGTCCAACTGTTTCTGATTCAGCATTCGTTTACCCTTTCTTATCGTGTTGTTGTGCAAACGTCCTGCGGATGCGTCCTGCAAGCTCCGCACCGTTTCCAAGCAAATCAATCACCGTTCCGGTCATCAGCTTGGTCGGGAGCAGAACGGCGGCACGGGCATCCGTTACCCGGAAATCCGCGCCGTGCGCTCCGCCGCTGTAACCGCCGCAGGTGGGCTGAATGGCAGGAAGAGCCTGACTGACATCGCCCATGTCGGTAGAGCCGACCATGTCTATGCCGGACAGAATCCGATCCTTTGGCAAAAACGCCCGCGCATTGGCGGCAAACAGCGCACTGAGTTCCCGGTTCTGTGCCAGAGGTGCGTACCCGCCGACGTCCCGGATCTCCACCTCGGCGCCGACGGCATATGCCGCCCCACGGATGGCACGGTCAACCTTTGCGGAGGCATCCGCCACCGCTGCCGGCGTCGCGCCGCGCACGTAAGTCTCCATTGTCACGTCCGCCGGCACAATGTTCACCAGATCTCCCCCTTTGGTAATGATGGGGTGTACCCGGATTTTGTCACTGTCGCGGAAGGTTTCCCGCATGGCGTTGATGCACACCATTGCAGCCATTGCGGCGTTCAGTGCATTGATCCCGTCCCACGGAGCGCCGCCTGCGTGTGCCGCCTTGCCGCGGAAGCGTACCGTTTTTGCAACAAAGCCGAGGCTGTTGCAATCCACAAAGCAGGCAGGCTCCGGGCAGTCCGGCTGCGCGTGTACCATCATGGCACAGGAAAATCCGTCAAAAAAGCCTTCCTTCAAAAGTTCCAGCTTCCCGCTCAGCTCCTGCAGTTTTCCCGCCCGGCGGAGCTCCTCGCGGTACTCCAGATCGACAAACTCCTCAGCCGGAACGGCAAGGAACGTCACATTTCCGCCCAATGCGTCTGCAACGCCGCTGTTCTTCAGCGCATCCGCAACGCCGAGCAGTTCGGCGATCTGAATGCAATGTCCGCAGGTATGTGCCGCCCCGGTACGGGGATCGGCATAGGGGCAGTCGGGAGTCAGAACCGCGTCCAACTCCCCGATCACGCAAACCCGCTCCTCCCCGTCACGCGGGGGAAACAGCTCCGCAGCCACGCCGGTCAGTGCCACGCGCCGGACATTGTACAGTCCCAACGCCCGCATCCGTTCTTCCACAAACGCCGAGGTTTTTTCCTCCCGGAATCCCAACTCCGGCGTTCCCCGAACCGTATCGGCATCGCCGTAAATACGATCCGCAATTGCATCAAGATACGCATATGCGCGCTCTTTTTCCGCCCGATAATCCGTGTTGCCCATGACTGTATTACTCCAGCGCCTGAATCTTCCGCTTCAGCTTATTCATCAGGTAGGTGATCGCGTCCTTCTGCGCAGACAGATCGGACACATTCTCCGCCGAGCCGATCGGAGTCGGGAACGGCGACCGCAGCTCGTCCGCAAATTCCGAGCCGAACGTAGCAGTCACGGAATTCAGGATGATATTCAGCATTTCAACCGATTCGGGCAACCGGTTGTTGCGGTATTTCACGGTCTCATAGTACACATCCATTACAGTTGCGCGCGTCTGATAGCCGAGCTCCTCCAACAGCGCGGATACCGCCTCTGCCTTTTCGGAACCTGCCATGATGGCGATCTGCGAATGAACCGCCTCGGAAAGCGTACTGTAATCCGACTGACTCTCGTCGTACATGGGAAGCGGGAAGATCCCGTAATCCCGCTCCTGCGAGCGGAGCTTACCGGCATAGTTCAGCAGTTCCGTAATGAATACGGTATTGCCGGTGGTAAACATCTCGCGGCATTCCTCGCGCGCTCCGTCATTGTTTCCGTTGACGAACACGCCCTCATTGTCGTTGACAAACCGATAGAAGTCGGCGTAAATATTCACATTTCTCTCTTTTTTCTCACTGGCGAAGGTCGTGGTGATCTTGCCGTTCGCGTCCTTGGAGACAACCGTTACGCCGAACGCTGTCGGAAATCCGTCACGCCCGCTGGAAAACGCAGGAGAAACCATTCCGAAAAAGTCTTCTTTCGTATCCCGGCTGTCATCACCGTCCCGGTTTTCCGTACCGAACAGCGTGACATACTCCTTCAGTTTCTCAAACGTCCATTTCCTTTCGCGAACCACCCGATAAAGATCATCGCCGTCGGTTCTGTCCCTGAAATTCGCGGTGTCGCAGAACATGACGAAGGAACTGTCAAGCATCGACAGCGTCAGATCCCCCTCCAGCAGATAGAGCTTTCCGTCATAGGTGCACTCGTTGATAAAACTGCTGTTCCAGTAGGGCGACTCCAGGTCAATATACTTGGTGTTGTAATAATTGAGGAACATACCGTCCAACATCAGCGGAACCATGGAATAGTTCGGGCCGAACAGGATATCCATTGCTTCGCTGCCGCCGGACTTCGCGTCGTTGCGGACTGCCGTAATGAATTCGGATTTCTGCGTCCACATTCCCGGCAGGGGTCTCAGTTTCATGCTTACGTTCAGCCGGTTCTGGACATACAGATTCCGGCTTTCGATAGCGGCTACCATCTTGTCCACAGAGTTCTGTTCGGGATCCATTTCGAACGTAATGTCATCACGTTCCCGCACACCGATATTGATCACAAGATTGTCATAGTCCAGATTGTCGGGAACAGGGCTTCCGCTGTCACCCGTATTCGAGCCCTCCGTTCCGTTGTTTGTTGTCGTACCCCCGTTTCCGCGCTTGGAGCAAGCCGCCAACGGCAGGATACAAAAGATAGCCAGAAGTACAATCAGTATTCTTTTCATCGCCTTGTTTTTCCTTTCTTCAGAATCGACTTGGCTCAATTGTCAGGGTTCCTCCGCCCCTGCGAATCCGCAACACGCCGCTCTCCGGCGACACATACTGCCGCAGAACCGGTGTGCCGTCTTCTGACAGGACCTCCCAAATGCCGCCTGCCAGTCCGGTCACGATCCATTCTGCGGTTTGCTCCGGAGCCGTTAGGGAGAAGCTGCGCCGGACGGTTGTTTCCCGCGTGGGAAACCATACCGCAAAATCCAGCACTGCCGCACCGGTAAATCCACCGGATTCCAGCAACACCGCCTGCGCATCCGCGCGCGTTTCCGGAACGGGATTGTCGGCATCGCAGACCAGCATGACATTCAGAAACCGATCTTCCTTTGCCGGAGCGGCGGGTCTGACCTCCACTCTTCCCCAACCGGTTTCCACACAGGGCTTGAGTTTTCCGGTGTAGTCATAAGGATAGTTTTTCCCCTCAATCAGAAATTCTCTGCCCTCTCCGCCCAGTGCTTCAATCTTCGCGTCCTTCGGGAGCAGCATCTGTGCGATCAGCTTTCCGCCGTATCGGGTCGGCTCAGCCACCAGACTGTCCGGGCAGGTTGTCCTTGTCACAATCACGCGGTTTCCGTCCACCCGCGGCGCTTCCTGACAGTGCAGGAGCGACGCCTTCCGGTCGTTCGGATCAGCGGAGACGACATCGTCGTAAACCAGCATCACGGCAGGTATTTCCCGATCTTTTCTCGGCAGAAAGAGCATTCTGCGGAAGACGCGCTCCGCTTTCTTTCCGTACGCCGCAGTCAGATCGCCTGCAAGATAGGTGCAGTCCGGATCTTCGGAGTGTCCCGTCACCTCCGCCATGCGGAAACGCGGATCGGAGAGCCAGGAATGAAGATCCACCACCTCGCCCGGTCCCATCAGCTGTCCGCCGCAATTGTCTGCTTTTCCGTTGCGTTCGCCGGGGTGGAAGATCGTGATGCAGTTGTGCGCAACGGTCTGTTTGTTGTAACTCATGTCGTGTGGGGACCCATAATGAATATAAGCCCCCGAGTCGGATGCGAGAATTCCGCGGTAGTAAAGCTGAAAATGTCCGAAATCCATATGATGATGGTTTGCCGTCCAAAGCCCGCCTATTTTCATCAGTGCCATCACATCGCGCGACTCCGGAGAAATGTCATAACCGGTGCGAGCCAATGTCACCCCGCAGGGATCTTTGTAATGGACTACCGACGGATAGGTCTTGGCGAAGTCCGCTTCGCCGATGCTGTCATCGTCAAAGAGCATCATCTGCACAGGCGTCAGCGTCAGCTCGGTATAGGCAAAGTTTCCGTGCCCGCCGAGTTTCAGAAACGCCTGCTTCCGATATACCGGGTCGCGGAACAGGTTGCCTGCCAGAAACCACGGGTAGGCATACTGATTCCATCTCCCCCCGAATTCGTTGTAATCATCGCCGTCCCGAAGCCCCTGTGCGTCCGGTCTGCGGAAATGAAGCCACTGTGCCGGCAGTTTTTTCATGTCCGGAGAATAGACGAAGTCGCCCGTCAGCTTGCGGAAAATCCATGCCGACCACAGATCCCATGTGAACCGGTAGCCGCCGTAGGACGATCCGTTGATCGGCGAACCGCTGGCATACCAGTAGTTCCGAACCGGAACATACTGATAAAAGAAGCGTCCCGCCACGAATTCGTATATATCGGGATATTCATCGTAGACCGCAATGGAAAAGGAGAGCCAGTCCCGCAGAAGCTGGGCTTCCGCCTGATGGCTTGCCGTCACGCCATATCGGCACGGCGGCATCCCGATCTCCATGCGGGGTGCGATCCGGTTTTCCACCGCCGCAACGATCGTGTAACGGTCGTCCGCGGTGAGCAGGTCGTGACACCAGTCCCAGACCTCTGCCGCCGTAAACATGGTGTGTCCCATGAACCGGTAATCATCGGCAAGACCCTCAAAGGATGCCACGTCAAAATACTGTCGGATGAAGCGAACGGCGTCCAAACCGTCCTGCCGGTTTCCGTCCAGAAGGTAGGAATACGCCCGCGCTTCGATTGCGGCGAGTGCGATTCCGTCACGGGCAGCAGCGGGCGTCATCAGAGCCTGCAGATCGAGTTTCCGCAGACGTTCCCATTCCCGCACCGCAGGCGCATAGACCGGATTCTTCCGCTTTTCCCGCAAAAGCTCCGTCTCCCCCTCTGCCACCAGCAACCGCGGGTGTCTCGCGGGCGGCAGGATGCGCGGAGCGGGATATCTGCCCGCAGGCATTTTTTCAATTGTGCCGTATCTGCCTGTGTTTCCGTCGTTTTTCATGGATCGTTCCCTCCGTTCCGACTCTCAATGCATGGACTGCGTCGTGCGTTTCAGTGCGTGCGCAGGTAATCCCTGACGAATGCGTCATCCGTCAGATGCGGGTACATTCTGCAAACGCGGTCGATTTCCTCCGCCTGCCCTGCGGACAGATGCTCGCTGTCGCACAGGCAATGGATATAGGGCATCAGACCCTGCCGGTGCAGAATCTCATGAATGCCGGAAATACAACCCGTAAACCCGTTCGCCACGTCAAAGATCGCACCGTTGGCATCGGTCACCTGCGCCGCGAGCGTGCGCCATGCCGGATCGTCCGGGTTCGCCTTGATCTTTTCGAACATTTCCACAACCCGGTGCGTCCAGACCGACCAGTGTCCCAGAAGTCCGCCGACAAAGCGCTCCGTGCGCTCAACGCCGTCATCTCCGCGGAATGTGAACACCGACGTCAGGTCGGCGATGATATTATCGTCGTTTCCGGTATAAAGTGCGATTTCGCCCGCACGGTCGCTGAACGCCGCCGCGCGCATGACATCCACGGTTGCATAGCGGTTGAACGCAGCCACCTTGACGCCAATGACGCCGGGGGTGTTGCACACCCGCAGCCAGTAATCATAGGACAGCCGTCTGCCGCCGACCGCAGTCTGCAGATAGAATCCGATCACAGGAATCACCTGTGCCACCGCGCGGGTGCGTTCCACCAGATAATCCTCGCTCTCCGCATTCAGTCCGCCGGGGCTGAGAAGAACCGCGTCATAGCCATACCGCACGGCAAGTTCGGCTTCCCGCACCGCCTGCTCGGTTTTTCCGCAAACGCCGGCAATCCGGATGACGGTTCGCCCCTTCCGTGCCTCGAATTCATCAATCGACTCCGCAACCGTTCCGATCACCGTTTCGAACAGTCCGAATTCGGGATTCCGGATTTCGAACTGTGTACTGTGTACGGCGGTTGCAATTCCTCCCGCGCCGGCTTCCAGATAATATCCGTTCAGGCGCTTCTGCCCTGCCGGGTCAAATTTGCGATTGGCGTCAAGCACCAACGGGGTTGCTGGAATCACCGTTCCCGTGGCAAACTGTTTCATTGCCGCTTCTTTTCTGTTCATATATACTCCCCTTCCGCCTCCGTACCGTTTTTTCCGTTCTCTGCCTTTATTATAGCACAGCCGGATGCGTTTGTCAATATGTATCTAACTATTTAGTTATTATTTTTCGAAAACAGATACACCCGAAAAATTTCAGGAATGTATCTGTTTCGTTTTCGGATCAGGCGTGTACGGATTCACCGCCGTAATATTTCAGCAGTTTTCTCAGTTTTTCCTCGGTGTCAAACACCAAAACCGTTTTCTCGCCGTTCTCCGGAGCATAAATTGCGTACCAGATCTGCTTCTCGCCACCGACCGTTTCATCCGTTCCGGAGAGCATCACCAACCGCCTGTCCGCCGCAAAACCGTCCGCTTCTGCCTTTTGTGCCTCGGTTGCATAGGGCGCGATCGTCATCATATCCTTGACGCGGCAGTTGAACAGCTCTTTTCTGGTCAGTCCGCCGTAAATCGCGGCGACATTGAGCTGTCCCATATGAACGGAGATCTCGTATTCCACTTTGACGTATCGCCAGGTGAAGAAGATCAGGATCAGGAGCGAAACCAGGGAGAGTGCCGCAACATACATGGCGTAGGTCTTGAGCACGACAAGAGCAATTGCCCAGAGCCCGACAAAGCCGACATAAAGCAGAATCATGAGCAGCTTGCGACGCCGGATCTTTTTGTCCGGCTTCGGCAGAATGCTCATTGCCACCGAACGTTCGTCGTCGAACTTCAAATAAGCTGATTTTTTTACGGTATCGTTTTTCATGTTTTTTCCTTCCTTTTTTTTGAATTTGTACCGTGTCATTCCGGTACGGATTTATGCATGATCCGCCATCCGCAGAGAAAGCGGCAGCGGGAACAGCCAACGGACAGCGCCCGGGCAGATCAGGCGCGCAGGAGAATCGTTGCCGAAAAAGAACGCCATTGCTTCCGGATAAGACAGCGTCAGCTCCGGAGGGGCACTGCTTTCCCGGACAGCGGGAACTCCGTTTCGAACGGAAACGGTCAGATTTTCCGCTCCGGAATCGGTTTCGATCCGAACGGTCAGCGTGCCGTCATCCGGCACACAGGTCGCCGTGCGCAACGTCAGGAATGCCTGCAGAACCGGAACAAACCGGAGCACCGCGAATTTTTCCCATTGCTTCAGCCCCTGCGACTCGGCGATCGCCGCCGCGCGCAGGCAAAGCACGGTTTCCCACGGAGAAAAACAAACCTTCAGTTCCTCCCCTCCTGCGGCGCTCCGCAGAACCGGAATCAGATCGTCCGGATCGCGCAGAACCGTCTCGCGGATCTCATTCCCCTTCCGCAGGAAGTATCCGATCGGCTTTCCGTCCCGGAACGCCGCATACGGCCGATAATTCCAGGACAGCAGAATGTCATAAAACCGATCCGGTGACCGCTCCGCGTAAAGCGGCTGTGCATCGTGAAGCGCCAACAGCTCCGGAAGGAACGAATCCGCACGTTCCACCGGGCGAACCGTAACCGAATCCGGCAGATCGCCGCAGCAATGGCGGAAATTCGCTGCGGTCAGCAGGAACGTGCGATCCCCGCAGTTTCCTTCAAATCCGAAGCGGGCGTAGCGCTGTCTCTGTCCGCCAAGCACCGCAAGATCGTATCCCTCGCGCCTGCAGAGGTCAACCGCGTTCTGCATCATCAGCCCCATCAGTCCCTGTCCTCTGGCATCGGAATCCACCGCCATGTTGCCGAACGCCATGCAGGAAAGCGGTCGCTCCGCTACCCGAAGATGCAACGGGTAAAGCCCCAGTGCGGAGGAAATCGCACCGGTAGCGGAATCCCTTGTCACCAGATTGTACCGCCATGGCTCGGCACATTCCTCATACAGCTTGGGCAGAAAGGACAGAAACCCGTTCCGCCCGGATTCAAAGCCGAATGCGCGATCCAGAAACGACAGCAGTTCCGGGGATTCCGCCCTCAGAACCGATTTGATCTCAGGAATCATTCTCATCACACTCCTCTCCCGTCCCGGCACGGTACAGTTTTGCCAGCCCTCCGGTTGCGGTTTCACGGTAAGCGCCCAACAGATCCCGCCCCGTTTCATACATATTCCGCACAATGCAGTCAAACGAGACCTTCTGCGTATCCGCAAGCACGCCTGCCAGCATTGCCGCATGAACCGCTTTCTGCGCCGCAACCGAGTTCCGCTCGATGCACGGGATCTGCACCAATCCGCAAACGGGGTCGCAGGTCAGACCGATGTTGTGCTCCATTGCGGTTTCCGCCGCGCTTTCAATCCGGTGCAGATCATATCCGCGCAGCTGTCCGAGTCCTGCCGCCGCCATGGAGCACGCCGTTCCGATCTCCGCCTGACAGCCGCACTCCGCACCGCTGATGGAGGCATTGGTTCGTACCAGAGTTCCGATCAGACCTGCCGTTGCAAGTGCGTCCAGAAGCATCTCATCGTTGTATCCTTCGGTTTCCTGCGCCCGCAACAGAACCGCCGGAACAACACCGCACGCGCCGCAGGTCGGGGCTGTACTGATGATGCCGCCTGCCGCATTCTCTTCACTCACCGCATAGGCGTATGCGCTCCGAAGCCGTAGCTCCCGCGTTTCCGGTGACTCATTCGGAATCGGATCGCGGTACAGCATCGCAGCTTTTCGGGAGACGCCCAGATTTCCCGGCAGAATTCCCTCTGCAACGATTCCGCGCGCGACCGCCGCACGCATAACCGCCAAAACCTTTGCCAGATGCTCTCTCCACCCGCTTTTTTCAAACCGTGCGACATATTCCGGCAGCGTCAACCGATTTTTCCGGCAGTAGGCGGAAATTTCCGCAAAGTCGGAGTGCGGGTAACACTGCTCGCTTGGAGGC
>ERZ780149.4349-NODE-4349-length-11029-cov-6.973574_pt1 | contig 11029 bp, 9 predicted proteins | sample MGYA00511367_ERZ780149 | MGnify/ENA primary metagenome ERZ780149 (study PRJEB29588, sample SAMEA2153852) | human gut metagenome | biome: human gut; feature: human-associated habitat; material: faeces | place: Denmark | collected 2008/2010 ...
GGTACCGCACCAAGTGCAAAAGAAAAACAAAAACGGGACATGCAGCTTGACCACCTGCATGCCCCGTTTTTTGTTTTTATAAGGGAAACACCCCTCTCAGCCGCCTGCGGCGGCAGCTCTCCCGAAGGGCGAGCTTCATGCGCAAGTACGGAAAGATACTACTTTTGGTTTGAAGAAAAACGTTTAAGCCAGATGCCCAGATGCCCAGATGCAAATAAGCTCCCCCTTTCGGGGGAGCTGGCATCGCTCAGCGATGACTGAGAGGGTTTACTTCACGATCTCCACCAGCTGACGGTACACTTCTTCCGCGCCGCCTTTGGGTGTTTTGATCTTCACGAACTGGCTGTTCACGATGGCGGTGCCGTCGGAGTAGACCGTGACCAGCAGGCGGTTGTTTTCATCCGCATCGTAATAGCTCACGGTAACGGAGTCCACCGGGTATTCGTGGCTGTAGGAGGAATACTGCTGGTTGAACCGCTTGACGCAGGTAAGGCCGGAGAGCACGTTTGCGATCTGCTGATAGGCCGGATCGTCGGCAGAGAGCAGCTGAACGTCCATCTCTGCGGAGCGGGCAAAGTTCTGAATGTGCTCCACCCGGACACTGGCCTGTGTGCTGGCCTTGATCCCGGATGCAAGATCGATCCGGGCAGAGGGAAGGATGAGCACCAGCGCCAGCAGGATGAGCAAAACGATGCCGAACCGGGACAGAATACCTTTTTTCTTCATAAGAGTCATACCTCCTTTGGCGGCTCCGCTCCCATTTGGCCCAGATGCCGCTGGGCAAAGAAGAAGCCCACGGCGCTGGCGGCGAACACCACATAATAGCTGGCGATGCGGTAGAGCATCATCACGCTCATCACCTCGCCCCGCTCCAGAAAGCTGCCGAACACCAGCAGGAATGCCGTCTCGATGGAGCCCATACCGGCCACATTGGGCAGGGCATTGGACAAAAACAGCATCAGGCTGGTGAGCAGCTGCACCTGCCAGAACCCCAGCGGGGAAAGCCCCATGAACCGGATGCACAGGTAGGGCAGGCAGAACAGCCCGAACAGCTTGACCGCCTGCAATGCCAGAATTTCAGCGCAGCGGGGCTTATCCGCCAGCAGGCGGCGGCTCTCCTCGCCCAGAACATCCAGCTGCTGCTGCCAGTCGGCGCGGCGTTGCTGCCATTTTTCCGTTTGGGGCAGCAGACGCATCAGCCAGCGGGCAAGGTTCTGCACCAGCGGCGATACGCACACCAGCACCAGCACCACAATGATGGCCGCCACTACAGCGTATGCCATGGGCAGATAATTCATCACACCGGTGGTGTTGGCGGCAAGCCACCTGTGCTGCAACAGCAGCATCACCGTGGCATACAGCAGCACGGTGGTTTTGTGGAACACGTACTGCAGGGTCATCAGGCCCACACCCGGGCCCACCGGCAGGCCGCAGCGGTGGAGATACCAGGTCTGCACCGGCACGGCGCCTGCGCCCAGTGTGACCACATTGCCAAAGGTGCCGCACCACGCGGTATCGATGCCCTGCCGGAGCCTGAAACCCGGAATGCGGCTGCGCACGATGACCCACGCCACGCACCCCTCCAGCAGCGGGTAGCTGAGGCCGATGGCCAGCACCACCAGCACCTGCCATGCGGACAGCTGCGAAAGTGCTGCGGTGATCTCGGCCCAGTGGTCCTTGAACAGCAGCACGATGATGCCGGTGAGTGCGGCGAGCACCAGCAGCGAAAATGTCGTCTTTTTGCGGGAAGGTGCGGCAGAGGTGGGTTGGCTCATAAAGAGAACAGGCTCCTTTCAGAAGGAATGATCTGATAAAAGTATAGCACTGTGCAGCCGCCTCTTTGTGAACGGAACCGGAATTTTCTTGTGCAATTTCAGCGGAATGATAAAAAACGTTCTGCCCAGCCTGCGTCAGAGGGCCGGCCCGCAAAGGATCTGCAGCCGACAAAAAAGCATCCGCAGCGGCACTGCCCGTAACTCCTTCTCGCAAACCCCGCACATGCGGGGAAAAGCTCCTGAACCTTCTCAAGACCCTTATCAACCACGGATCACCCCCGCATGTGCGGGGAAAAGAAGCCCACAACGCCGGTGACGGTGCGGTGCATAGGATCACCCCCGCGTATGCGGGGAAAAGCCCGAAGCGTCGTCGGCGTCGTAGGTAATGCCGGGATCACCCCCGCGTATGCAGGGAAAAGTTGTATACGCCCTGTGTGATTGCGCCCAGTGTGGGATCACCCCCGCATGTGCGGGGAAAAGCCATTCATGGTCTGGCTCTGGGTGTCCATGCTGGGATCACCCCCGCATGTGCGGGGAAAAGCATCACCGCCATCATACCGAGGGTGGCGGCAGTGGGATCACCCCCGCATGTGCGGGGAAAAGATCCGGTCCTTCACCTGCGGCAGTGCCTGCAGGTCCGGCCGGATCATGCCCGGCATCTCGTCCATCTCAGTTTCCTCCGCGCATGACGGTCATCAGCCCAAGGCCGTAGGCCTTGCCGCGTCCCATGCCCTGACACAGCAGTGCCCGGAACTGCTCTGGGTCGGTCACCTGCAAAATACCCTCGTAGGTCACTGCCAGCAGGGTCACAGGCCGGGTGCCGTGCTTGGCAAAGTGCTGCCACTGCACCCGGGTCACGGTAAATTCCTCTTCCCGCAAAGCAAAGCCATGCTTTGCGGCGCGGTCCAGCAGCCACTGCTTCTGATACTTTGTCGAGCAGTGCGCCGCCACAGTTCCCCGCTCTGCGGGTGCCTTGGGGTCTTTGCAGCATTTGGTGGGGTTTGCGGTCAGCCGGAACTGCCAGCTGCTGCCCGGCTCCACCCGCTGCAAAAGCGGGTCGTAGCTGCGGGTCTCCGCAGCCGCTCCGGTGCCGAACTGCTCCACCACGCCGGACAGCTCCGGCACATCCTCGCTGAGCAGCAGCAGATACAGCCGCTCTCCCAGACGATCCAGCCGCCACAGCCTGCGGCGGCGCTCCCCCGTAAAGGCGCTTTCCACTGCGCCGTGCAATTTCTGCGGTGCCGCCAGTGCTGCCATGGTGCTGCGGCGGGTGGGATCGAGCTCTACCCGTGATAAATACATTCTCTCGCCCCCTTTACAATTCCCGGAACGGGTCATGCTCCGTCTTTTCCGGGCTGTCCGGCATGGTCTGCCAGAGCTCCCGCGCCGAGCGGTAGCCGTACTGCCGATGGCGCGGGTCAAAGCTGACCGGCACATCCCGCTGCACAGCCGTGCCCGGCTCCAGCGGGTCGGCGTCCAGCACCAGCCGCCAATGCCGCCCCGGACACAGAGGCGGTTCTGTCTGCAGTGCTTCCTGCAAAGAACATTGCCGCAGTCCCAGACAAAGCGGCAGGGTGGGCGGGCAGGAACGGCGGCCCAGATACAGCGGAAAGGCCGGGTGCAGCAGCGCCTGCTGCAGCTGCTGCAAAAGGGCGGTGTCTTCACTTTCGATCCCAGCCAGAAACACGGCATCCTGCAGATAGTGGCGGTAGGTCACATAAGAGGTCTTTTGGTCCTGCGTCTTTGCGATGTGGTAGTCCACCAGCAGCTGTCCTTCCCGCTCCACGCGGACGCCGAACCGCAGCTGTGCCAGCCGGGCCAGCGCTTCACTCTCGTCCCGCCGCAGCCCCAGAGCCGCCGCCAAAAGGCCGATGACGCCGCTCTTGGTGGGTTCCCGATTGGTTTTGCGGGTCTCAAATTTGGAGTCCGCGCCCCACGCCTGCAAAGGTGCCGCCAGCCGAAGCAACAGCGTTGCCATTACCCCACCTCATTTCCGGCAAGCGCATCCCGGACAGCATTTTCCAGCGCGTCCAGCATGGCCTTTGCCGTCTGCGCCGGAGCCAGTGCCTCCAGACCGCTGCCCACGGTAAAGCTCTGGGCCGGGGCCTCGGCAAAGCTGCTGTACATCTGCTGCGCATACTGTGCCAGCGCCGCCTTGGAAGGTTCGGCATAGCCCTGCGTACTGCGGGGCACGGCACGCTCGAATGCGCCGCACAGGTTCACCGGCTGATCTTCCCGGATGGTCACATAGACTGCATCCGGCAGAGTGCGGTTTGCAAAGCTGTTCTGTTTGCCGGTGGGCATGGAGAACAAAAACGCCTCGCCAAAGGCCCGCACCGTTTCCGCTGCCTGCTCTGCGCCCAGCTGCCCGGCCAGTTCCATCACGTTCACCGTGGCATAGCGGTACAGGGTGGAGGAGTTGTACTCCACCGTGCCCAGATGGCCTGCACCGGCATTGTCCTCTGCCTGACAATCGTCCACAGCGGTAAAGTAATCGTACTCGTTCTGCACGGCATGGGTAGAGATGCTGTGGGCCACCTGCGCAGCGGCATCATAGTTCAGGGAGGGGTCATCTGCCACCATGCGGCCAAACAGCGCCATATCCATCGAAGGGGCTGCTTTCAGGGCCTTCTGGTATTCTTTTTTGTCGGTGCTGCCCGCCACAGCCAGCTCTGCCAATGCCTTTGCCTGCGCAGAGCTCATAAAGAACAGGGCTTTGGTGCCTTTATCATCGCTCTTGATGCCCGCATTCTCCAGCGCTTTCTTTGCCAGCTTGTCCGCATCCGCATCCGGAGCCAGTGGAAGGATCTGCTCCTTCACCAGATCGGCAACCTTTTTGGTGCGCTTGCCCACATCCAGCCGGGCGTTCTCCGCAAAGGCAGCGCGCATGGCGTGCTTCCACGCCTGCGAGGATACCCGGGCACGGGTCACACCGCCGTACACGGCTGTTTTGGGGCTGCCCGTATCGTCCCGGTTGATGCAGCTGGGCGGTACGGTCTGCAAAATGTGGAAATCAACATACAGGCGCTTGTTCATGGTCAATTCTCCTTTTCGTTCTCTTCCGGTGCAGTCTTGGTTTCACGGTACAGATCCTGTCCCCACCGCAGACGGACGTTGGCGGGGATCTGCGCATACCGCGGGTCGGTGCATTGCAATTCATACAGGTCTGCCGCAAGCTGCGGATAGTCCAGCGGGATGCCGCCATCCTTTGCGGCGCTCAGCAGCTGGATCATCCCCCGCAGATGGTGGCTGATCTCGGTGATTTCTTCTGCGGTGGCCAGCGCATTGAACCGCCGCAGCACGCTGGCCTCGGTCCAGTCCTGTCCGGCAGGGGTGTTCCGTTCTGCCAGCTGCCGCACCGCCCTTCCCAGCGTATTGCCCGGGCGGTTCATGGGCTGGTCGTTTCCCTGCTGATGCACAGCGTACAGGGTCAGGGCAAGGTAGACCGTCCACTCTGCCGCCGAGGGAGCACTGCGGCCCTGAAAGCTTTCCGGCATTCCCCGCAGAAAACTCCCCCACAGCTCCGGCAGATCGCCGGGTGCGTGTCCAACGCCCCGCCGCAGCTTTGCCAGCTCAGCCCGCCGCTGGTTGTCCGGCAGGGCCCAAAGCCAGTGCAGCCGCTGCGCCGTATACATTCTGACGTCCTGTGTTTTCATCCAATTCCCCCTTTATGATTCTGTTTTGGGATAGATCTCCCAAAGCTTTGCGCGAAAAATGTTATAGGCCCTTGGCGAGGTATACAGGATGGTGCGCTCCGTTTTTTTGCCCTTGTCCACCACAATGCGGTGCCCTTTCAGGGCGGCGTTTCCGGCCTCCATCACCATCTGTTCCCCCAGCTTTTCCGCAATGTTGCGCGCCTGCACCTGCCAGCGCAGAACGGTCTCGTCCGGGTCGTCCCTCTCTGGGTCGATCGCCTGCAGCCACTGGCGGAAGGGCTGGTCCACCGCAAAGTAGAGCTGTGCACGGACAGGGACGCCGACATTTTCATTTTTGTTCCCGGCCGCAATAGCGATATCCTGCGCCAGATACCCCACACACTGTGCTGCTTTTTCGCAGTTATTGATCTCTCTTACGATGCGCTCCTGCCATTCGCGGCTCAGTTCGTCCAACAGCCCTGCCTGAAAGGTCAGGCTATCGCTGAAGGAGTCGTTCACAAAGAAATCTTTATCGCCGTACTGCATCCCGGAAATGCGGAAGTGGATCCTGCGGTTTGGGTCAAGAATGTGCAGTTCCCTGCGCTGCAGTGTTTTGACCCAGCACACAACACCCGGCTGGCGAACATTTTTTTCTTTGCAGAACACTGACGGGAACTCCCGCCAGAACTGCTTGGCCGGGTCGTGGCGGATCGGAGCAAAGACAGCTGCCTCGTTTTTCTTGGCAGTATTGCGCCAGATGGTCATTTGCTCTGCAGTTGCAGTTTCCCGCTGGAAAAAGTCCCCGCCCAGCAGATAAAAGCGGTCTACCATGTCATTTTCCCGGTGCAGCAGCAGCCTGCGTGACTGCAGTGTGAGCAGTTGGGCCGGGTTATCGGGGCAGAGGATCTGCGTCCGCTCCGCACTGCGGGGGACATCCAGCTCCCAGCAGGGAAGATTTTCGCCCCACATGCTCTGGCCATCCTGCAGCAGCGTGAGGTTCAGCATCAATGTCTCGAACAGGTTTTCGCCCTGTGCCTGAATAAATCCGATCTTGCCCAGCCAGCCCGCGCCCACAGAGGGAAGTCCTTTTTCTTTGGGCTTTGCTGAAGTATCGTCGTAGCCGTTCACGCACAGCAGCCACCGAGCCGCCTGCGCATAGGTCAGCTGGCTTTTGCCAGCTCCGGCGTAAAGAGGGAACAGCCGCAGCTTATTGCTGCTTTCAGACATTTCGCCATTGAGTTTTGCTGCGTTGTACTCGGTGCCAATGGCCGCCCCCGGCACCTGCCAGAAGGGATGTGTCGGGTGGAACAGCCAGAAGCGGTCTTTCCACTGTTCCAGATAGTCCCGCAGCGGCTGTTCCGGGAAATGCCCCAGCTGCCACAGATCTCCCCAGCGAGCCAGAGCATCATCCTCTTCTTCAAACGGTTCTGGCTCACCTTCCACATTCACGCGGGAAAACACGGTAAACAGCACCGCCAGCAGCAGCCGCAGCATGGCGGCATCCTGCGTGGGCATTTCGCCTGCCAGATCCACATAATCCTGCGCATGGAGCAGTGCATCCGTCAAAGAAACTTCCTGCACCGTATTGTCTGGCCGACGGACCCGGACCCACGGCTCCGTCAACAGGTTAAATTCGATCTCCTTCATCCGTTTCCTCCTTTTGGTAGGTCAGGCCGTTTTCACGGTCATAACAAAGCTCCATGCCCGCAAGATGGGCAGTCAGGTTTTCGTCCAGCAGCAACACCAGCTCTCCGTGCAGCAGCGGAGACAGCTGCCACGCCGCAAGGCCGCTGCGGTTGTCCGCTTCCAGTTCCCGGATGACCTCGTCCACCTTCCACACTTTGCCGAACACCGCCGGGAGCCGCAGCTTCTGCCGGGCGATCTGCAAAGCGTCTTCGGGCTGCGGCGGCTGGTCGGATGCGACCGCTCTACCGTTTTCCTGCCACGGCAGGAAGTGGATGCTTCCGTCTGCCCGGCGCTGCATCACCAGCACCTCCACCGAGGGGTCGCCGTCCCGCACTGCCGCCCGGGCAGCTGCATCAGAATGTGCACCCACGTTCTGCATCCAGCCATCCAAGGTATTGAGTTGTTTGAATCTTTTGTGCACTTTGGGCTGCGGCACAAGATACGACTGTGCCCGCTCTTTGCGCTGGGCCTGCGCAAACTCGTAGGCTTTGCACATCCCCTCACTCCGTTCCGCTTCAGGCAGGGCATCGGCCTGTTCCCAGCCGTAGACTTTCTGCACCAGCGGAGAGATATCCTCCGGCAGGCAGATGTTCTCCGGAAGGCATGCCCGGGTGCGCCAGAGCAGCCACTGACCGTACACCGCCTCACTGCCCCTGTCAAATTCCTCTGTGCCCGTGTCCAGCACAGCACAGACCGCTGTTTGCAGCGGCTGCGGACGAGACCGATTTGGGTGGCGCTGCAGACGGCCGATGCGCTGTAAGAGCAGATCCATCGGGCAAAGCTCTGTAACCATCACATCGAAATCCACATCCAACGACTGCTCTAATACCTGCGTACCTACCACGATCAGCCCATCACGCTCTGCAGCGGTGGAGCGCTTGCCGATGCGCCGCATCAGCTCCTGTTCCCGCGCGGCGCGGTCTGGCATCAGGAACTGTGCATGGAACACCTGCACTTCCTTTTCGGGCAGCACCTGACGCAGCCGCTGCGCCACCTCCTGCGCTTTGCGCACCGTATTGACGATGACGCCCGCGCAGCCGCCAGCCTGCATTTTCTGGGACAGGAAATCGGGCAGTTCTTCCGTTGTCAGGCGCACTGTCTGCACATTCCGGGCGGCCGTATCCAGCGGGATGGTCTTTTGCTGCACCTGTGCACCGTCCGTCCATGTCAGCAGCGGATAGCCGCAGCTGGTTTTCCAAGGCGCATCCGGGCCGGGGCGGCGCTTTTGCTGGTAAGCCTCGATCAGCTCTGCACGCCGCCGGGCGGGCAGAGTGGCCGACAGCAGGATTACCGGCACCCGATACCAGCCCAGCCATTCCAGCGCACGGTCCAGATAGCGGTTCATGTACGCATCGTAAGCATGACATTCGTCCACGATCACCACCTTGCCCGCAAGGCCCAGATGGCGCAGCATCACATGCTTCTGGCACAGAGCCGCCATCAGCAGCTGGTCTACCGTGCCGATGACAAAGTTTGCCAGCAGCGCCTGCTTGCTGCCCCGGAACCACTGATGCACCTGCACCCTCTGCTCTTCTGCTTCCGGGTCGTCCCAGTCGTCCTGCACCCGCACCGGCTGTTGCTGCAGACGGATATATTCTTCGTTCAGTTCCGCCATGCCGTGCGCAAGCCGGATCGATCTGGGCAGATCATCAGGCTGGTTTTCTGCCCATTGCAGCAGACGCGGAAAAAGCCCGTTTGCCGTTGCCTGCGTGGGCAGGCCAAAGAAGATGCCGCCAGCTCCAAAGCGTGCCGCCAGAATTTCCGCTGCCGCCAGCGCCGCCTCGGTCTTGCCCACGCCCATCTGTGCTTCCAGGATCAAAATGCCCGGTGCATCCATGGTGTTAGCGGCTTCCATGGCCGCCTGCTGCACCGCATTGGGCGCAAAGCCAAACCGCTTTGCAAATTCCTCCGGCTCTGCAATGGTGGTCTGCGCCGCCCAAGGTGAAGCAGTCTCCTGTTTATCCCATTCGCGCCACGCCCGATCCGCACGTTCCGGATAAACCGCCTCACTGCCCGGCTCTTCCACAGGGATCAGCGGGAAATAATCCGTGTTGCTGGCGATCCAGTCCGCCATGATCAAAAGCCCCGTCAGCAAAATCTCTTCGGGCTGGTTGAGCACCGGCAGCGCGTCTACCCCGGAATAGCCGCTGTCCTGCAGTGCCTCTTGAAGCAATTCGTTCCAAAAGCCCTCCCAGATGCCCTTTTGCTCTTCCGGGTAGTAGTTGACTTCCCAGCATGTAAACTGTTTGTCAACTTCTGTGCCGTCCTGCGGCTTGCCATGATGGGCACCCGCGACCGAAGCGATCCCGTCAGGGCACCCCAGTTTTCTCAAAATTGCTTCACTCGCCCGGGCATGGGGCGTTTCGCACCGGTTCAGTTTCTGGCAGCTCAGCGGTGTCAGGCGTTCCAGCCGTTGTTTCGCCTCGGGCAAGCACTGCATGATCGTGCTCTGGAAGATTAAAATCGCCTTACCCAGATCGTGCCCCCAGCCCAAAAAGCGAGCCAGCTGCACCAATTCTTCCTCTTCCAATCCGGATGCCTTTTTTACGCTGTCGGGCAGCCATTTCCGCACCAGAAGCTCCATGATCTCTGCCGTATCCCGCAGGTGCATCCAGAGCGGCAGCCACAGATTGCTATTTTCCGGATCCGTTTTGCCGGCCAGAAGCCGTGATCGATCCAGCATCCGTCTCATTTTTGCTCCTTTCCTGATGGGTCGTGTATCCCATGTAGTAAGCATAGCAGACGACATGTCCCATAATCCGTACTTTCATGGCTTTATCTCCGGAAATGAAAAACAGCCCGTCCGTTCCATTCTCATCCGGTCGGCATTTCCATCCTGCCATACTCTGATTTCCGTTTCAAAGATACGCCTCTGCCTTTCTGCTGTCAACGGCACCGCTCAAATTCATCAAAGTTCCGAAAAAGAGCTTTCTTCTTTGTGTAAAAAACCGCCCCGGCTTCCTGCTTCGGAAACCGGGGCGGTTCGTTTGCTTTATTTGTGCTTTTTCAAGCGCTCACGCAATTACTTGCGGGGGTTCTTGATCGCAGCCTGAGCGGCAGCCAGACGTGCGATAGGCACACGGAAGGGAGAGCAGCTGACATAGTCCAGACCGACATTGTGGCAGAACTCCACGCTCGTGGGGTCGCCGCCGTGCTCGCCGCAGATGCCCAGACCCAGATCGGGACGGGTCTCGCGGCCGTCGTGGGCAGCCATCTTGACCAGCTTGCCAACGCCGATCTGATCCAGATGCTGGAACGGATCGCTCTCGTAGATCTTGTTCTCATAGTATGCGCCCAGGAACTTGGCGGCATCATCACGGCTGAAGCCGAAGGTCATCTGGGTCAGGTCGTTGGTGCCGAAGCTGAAGAATTCAGCTTCCTTGGCGATCTCGCCGGCAGTCAGGGCTGCGCGGGGGATCTCGATCATGGTACCGACCTGATACTTCATCTCAACGCCGGCAGCAGCGATCAGCTCGTCAGCAACCTTGACCACAACGTCCTTGACGAACTTCAGCTCCTTGACCTCGCCGACCAGCGGGATCATGATGTGCGGGGTGATCACATGACCGGTCTCGGCAGAGACGTTCAGAGCAGCCTTGATCACAGCACGGGTCTGCATCGCAGCGATCTCGGGGTAGGTGACAGCCAGACGGCAGCCGCGGTGACCCATCATGGGGTTGAACTCGTGCAGAGAAGTAACCACGTTCTTCAGGTCATCATAGGTCATGCCCATATCGGCAGCCAGTTCCTTGATGTCCTCGTCCTTGGTGGGCAGGAACTCGTGCAGAGGCGGGTCCAGATAACGGATGGTCATCGGGCGCTCACCCATGATGCGGTACATCGCCTCGAAGTCGCCCTGCTGGAACGGCTCGACCTTGGCCAGAGCAGCTTCGCGCTCTTCCACGGTACGTGCGCAGATCATCTCACGGACAG
>ERZ780149.4356-NODE-4356-length-11020-cov-8.150844_pt1 | contig 11020 bp, 9 predicted proteins | sample MGYA00511367_ERZ780149 | MGnify/ENA primary metagenome ERZ780149 (study PRJEB29588, sample SAMEA2153852) | human gut metagenome | biome: human gut; feature: human-associated habitat; material: faeces | place: Denmark | collected 2008/2010 ...
TTGTCCTTGCGCAGGTCGATGCCGTTCTCGGTCTGGAAGGCGTCTGCCATCCAGTCGATGATGCGCTGGTCGAAGTCATCGCCGCCCAGGTGGGTATCACCGTTGGTGGCCAGAACTTCGGTAACGCCGTCGCCCATCTCGATGATGGACACATCGAAGGTGCCGCCGCCCAGGTCGTAGACCATGATCTTCTGGTCCTCTTCCTTATCGATGCCGTATGCCAGAGATGCGGCAGTGGGCTCGTTGATGATACGCTTGACGTTCAGGCCGGCAATGGTGCCTGCGTCCTTGGTTGCCTGACGCTGGCTGTCGTTGAAGTATGCAGGAACGGTGATGACTGCATCGGTGACAGTCTCGCCCAGATAAGCCTCGGCATCTGCCTTCAGCTTCTGCAGGATCATAGCGCTGACCTGCTGGGGAGTGTACTCCTTGCCGTTCAGGGTCACCTTGTGGTCGGTGCCCATATAACGCTTGATGGAAGCCACCGTGTTCTCAGGGTTGGTGATGGCCTGGCGCTTTGCGACCTGACCCACCAGACGGTCGCCGGTCTTGGTGAAGCCGACAACAGACGGGGTGGTGCGTGCACCCTCAGAGTTTGCGATAACAACGGGCTCGCCGCCCTCCATGACAGCCACGCAGCTGTTGGTAGTACCAAGGTCGATACCAATGATCTTACTCATAATGAAAGCTCCTCTCAAATTCAGAACGTTTTTTGTTTATGTGATGCTCAAATGTTACCAAGCGGATGTTATATTTGAAAACCCTTGCGGGGTCTTGCAAAATCACTCTGCCACAACAACGGTGGCATGGCGGACGATCTTATCGCCCAGCTTGTAGCCCTTCTGGTAAACCGTGATCACGGTGCCGCTCTCCTGCCCATCGGGGGCGGGGATCTGCTGCACGGCATTCATAAAGTTGGGGTCAAAGGGCTTGCCCAGCGCCTCGATCTCCTCCACATGGAGGGCATTCAGCGCCTTGGCGGCTTTGTCCAGCGTCATGGTCACGCCCTTCTTGTAGTTCTCGTCGGTGGTGGGGGCGTTGGCCGCCATCTCCAGCGTATCCAGAATGGGGATGATCTGGTTCACGGCAAAGGACACGCCGTCGTTGAACTTCTGGTCAGCCTCACGGGTGGAGCGCTTGCGGTAGTTCTCATACTCAGCGGCCATCCGCAGCAGCTGATCCTTGGCCTGATTGGCATTCTTCTCAGCCGCGTCCAGCTTTGCCTTCACAGCCTCCAGCTCCCGGGCCTTCTTGTTGAAGAAGCCATCCTTTTTCTTGGGGTCTGCCGCTTCAGCGTTCGTCTCGGGAGCCGCTGCCTGCTCAGGTGCAGTTTCCGGGGCGGCCTGCTCGGCGGTGTTGGGCTCCACGGCAGGTTCTTCTGCCTGCGGGGTCTTTTTTGTTTCTTCGCTCATTCCAGGTCCTCCTTATAGATCACAGTCCGCCGGGGTGCGGCTGCCTGCGGGGTATCTTTTCGTTTGCCGCTCATTCCTTCGCCAAGCTGATCGGCAAAGGTGTGGAGCAGCGGCATCAGCTTCTGGAAGGGCATCCGGGTGGGGCCGATGAGGGCCACGGAGCCCCAGAGGCCTCCGCCCACCAGATACCGGTCACTCACGATGCACAGGCCAGGGATCTGAGGTTCCAGATCCTCGCCCAGCAGGATGCTTTCGCTCTGCTCTGCCGGGGGTGCAATGAGGGCGGCGGCCTGCTCTTCGTCGTTCAGCAGGCTCAGGATGCTGCCCACCTTGCCGTCCAGCTGGGGCCAGTCCAGCAGGTACTGCTCACCACCCAGATACACATGGGGCTGGGTGGAATCCTGCAGGATGGCGGCGGCGGCGCTGATCACCGGCACCAGCTCCGGGCTGATCTGGCTGCACAGCTCTGCAAGGAGCCGGGGCGACAGATCAACAGGAGCCACAAAGGTCAGGTTCCGGTTGAGCAGGGCGGCAAGCGCCGCTGCATTTTCCCGGGAAAGACCGGTGCGGACCCGCGCCACACGGGTGCGGACATAACCGGCAGTGGTCACAGCCAGCACTGCGGCAGCACTGCGGCCCACCTGCACCACCTCGTAGTGGGCGATGCAGAGATCCTCAGCACAGGGGGTGCTGACGGCGGCGGTGCAGCCGCTGATGGCGGCCAGCGCCTTGGCGGCACCCTGTGCCAGCTTTTCCGGCTCGTGGTCAAGGCTTGCGAACACCGCGTCCACACGGGCGCGGGTCACACGGTCCAGCGGCTGGTCATCGGTGAGAAGATGATCCAGATAATAACGGTAGCCCTTGGCACTGGGGACACGGCCTGCGCTGGTGTGGGGCTGCTCCAGCAGACCCAGCTTGGTCAGCGCGGCCATCTCGTTGCGCAGCGTGGCACTGGAAACTGCCATATCAAAGTAGTTTGCCAGCACACTGCTGCCCACGGGCTCGCCCTCGAGGCCATACAGCGCAACGATCGCCTGCAAGACACGCTGCTTGCGTGCATCCATCGTCATAGCGCCTGCCTCCTTCGTTCGCTTTTTGTTCTTTAGCACTCCATCTTCCTGAGTGCTAAGACCATTATATCCAATTTTGCGGCGCTGTCAATAGCTTCTCAGAAAAGTTTTGAAAGATTCATAATTCTGTCATAAAGGCCGCACAAAAAAGAGCCGCCCTGCGGCGGCTCTCCTATATAATAGATCATTCCTCCATCTGCTTTGCCAGAAATGCCGCCGCCACGTTCACCGCCTTGAGCTGGGCGGCATCGGGCTGGGCAGTGCGGTCCTCCGTAAGCAGGCCCACACTGCCGGTGACATCCCCCGCCGCAATGATGGGCACAGCGCACAGCAGCACCCGGGGTGAGCCCTCACAGGGCAGCAATGCCTTTTCGGGGCTGCCATCGCTCTGGTAGGGCTTGCGGCTGTCCATCAGCTTTTCCAGCGGCTGGCTCACGCTGCGGTCTGCCAGATCCCGCCTGCCCGCACCGGATGCCGCCAGAATGCGGTCCCGGTCTGAGACAAAGGCCGTCAGGGCAAAGCACTTGCTCAGCACATCCACATACTGGGCCGTCACCCCGCTCAGTTCCCCCATGGGCGAATACTTTTTGAAGATGACCTCGCCGTCCCCTGTTGTGAAGATCTCCAGCGGGTCTCCCCTGCGGATGCGCTGGGTGCGGCGGATCTCCTTGGGGATGACCACCCGCCCCAGCTCGTCGATGCGGCGCACGATGCCGGTTGCTTTCATAAGGTTCCCTTCCTTTCCATGTTCCGGTTTTGCTTCCAGATTTCTGTGAAGTATGGTTATTCTGTGGAAACAGGAAGGGAATTATTCATTCAGCTCCGGCCGGAGCGCTGCTTATCCTCATACATCCGGTGGTCGGCCAGGATGCGGATGGCACGCACATCGTCGCTGTCGCAGGGGTAGACCGCACAGCCGCAGCTGGTGCCAACCTGCACCTCTGCATCCTTCAGGCGGTAAGGCTCCCGGATGGCTGCCTTGATCTTTTCCACCCGGCTCTTGCAGAACCCCTCCGTTACGGCTCCGTTGACGATGAGGGCGAACTCATCCCCGCCGATGCGGAACACCGCATCGCTCTCCCGCACGCAGCCCCGCAGGCGGCTGGCCACCTCCTTGAGCAGCTGGTCGCCCACATCGTGGCCGTAACGGTCGTTCACAGGCTTGAAACGGTCAAGGTCGAGGTAGAACAGGACAAACGGTGTCCTGTTCAGCTCGTTTTCTTTCAACAATGCGTCAAAATAGCGTTCATTATACAGTCCGGTCAGGCCGTCGGTGTTGGCCAGGTCCTCCATCTGCTGGCGGGCCTCCTCTTCCTGCCGGAGGGCGCGCTCCTTTTCCTCCACGCGCAGGCGGGCATCGATGCGGACACCGTGCACCAGCACGATGCCTGCGCAGAAGAACAGCCCAGCCAGCAGCAGGATGGTGGCGTTCTGGATCTTCCGCATTCCACTGTCCACCACGTCACGGCCGACGATGCCCACAATGGACAGATCCTGAAAGCCCACAGGCTGGTAGACCAGATAATAGCTCTTGCCCTCAAACCAGCAGGAAAGGCTGCCGCTGCGGCCCTCTGCCACGTCCTGCCGGGCCCGGGTCAGTGTGCCCGCATCCACCTGCGCATGCTTCTGCAGGTAGTCGAACAGGTTGTCCATCCAGTCCTCGATCTCGCTCTTAGGCTCCTCCGAGAGCATCACATCGCCATCGGGATGGATGATGTAGCAGTCGCTCTGGCCGCCGTAAGCACTGCCGCCGATCAATTCCTCTATGGTCTTATTCCGATAGCTCACGGCAAGGCTGGTGTAGGTGGTGCCGTCGATCTCCACCGGCGCAATGGGCGCAGAGTATACCACCCGGCGCTCCCCGCTCCGCATGATGTAGCTGGACACCGTAGGCTTGCCGGTGCGGTACATCTCCTCAAAGGCCGTCCAGAGGTGATCCACTTTTTCATGCTTGCCCCGGATGCTCCAATATTCGCAGTTTTCATTGAACAGATACACGCTGCTGTACCGCCAGATCTCCCGCTCGGCCTCATAGCTGCGCAGGCGTTCCTCCGCCAGGCCCTCCTCATTGGCAGCCTGCAGGCTCTTGCCCCACTCGTTCAGCATGTTCCAGTTGCTTCGGCTGAAGATGGTAAACGACTTATCCACCTGCTCATAGGTCTCCAGCAGGTTGCGGGTGCCTTCGTCATAGAACTGCTGCCGGATGTACAGGATGTACCAGCACAGACCTGTCACCACGACCATCGCCAGCAGCAGCGCAGCTGCCGTCCATCTTTCTTTTTTCTTCCACATATTCAGCTTCTCCTCAGCAGAGTCCCAACTCTCTGCCCTTTTCCGGCCGCATTTCCACAGCCTGCGAAACCACGCAATTCCGTCGAATCAACACTACCAAATTCTGCTTTTTCTGTCAAGGCTTTCGCCAAAGATTATTCGCTGCAAATTTGGGGCATTCTTCTATCCTTTTGCTGCTGTGTATGTTATAATAAAATGTATGGATTTCTGAGGGGGTGCTCTTATGCAGCAGATCGTGATATTGGGCGGCGGTGCAGCGGGCCTTGCCGCCGCATTGGCCGCCGCCCAGTCTGCCCCGGCAGGGGCAGTGCGGGTAACGGTGCTGGACCGCAACCCCAGGTGCGGCAAAAAGCTGTTGGCCACCGGCAATGGCCGCTGCAATCTGGACAACACCGGCATTGCACCGGAGCAGTATTTCACCGCTGACCCCGCCGCCCTGCGGCCCCTGCTGGCCGCGGTGGATGCCGCCGCACCGCTGGAATGGTTCGCGGCGCTGGGCCTGTACACCCGCACCGATGAGGCCGGGCGGGTGTACCCCTACTCCAACCAGGCCGCAGACGTGCTGGCCCTGCTGGAAGGCCACCTTGCCCGGCTGGGCGTGGAGGTGCATACCGGCTGCACTGTGCAGACCCTGAGCCAGAACCGCAGCGGCTATACCATCCTGTGCGAGGATGCCGAGGGTCAGGACCAGACCCTGCGGGCCGATGCCGTCATCTGCGCCATGGGCGGCAATGCCGGGCCGCAGTTCGGCACCGACGGCTTCGGCACCCGATTCGCCGCCCAGTGCGGCGGAAAGCTGGAGCCGCTGTACCCCTGCCTGACTGCCCTGCAGACAGCAAAGCCCAACCGGTCTCTGGCCGGCATCCGTGCCAAGGCCGCTGCCACCCTGCTGGACCTCGACCGCCACTGCACCGTGGCTGTGGAAAACGGCGAGGTGCAGTTCACGGACTACGGGCTTTCGGGCATCTGCATCATGCAGCTGTCCGGCCATCTGGCCCCGGGGCGGGGGCCAAAGCGCCCGGCCATTGAGCTGGACCTCTTCCCCGCGCTGGACGAGACTGCCCTGACCGCCCTGTTTGCGGCCCGGGTGCCCCTGCTGCCGGGCAAGGCACCTGCGGATTTCTGGACAGGTCTGCTCAATCCCAAGCTGGGCCGCGCCCTGTGGGCAGCGGCAAAGCTGCCTGAAAAACCGGTGGACACCCTGCCGGATGCCGCCTGGCAGGTGCTGGCCAACGCGGCCAAGCACTGGCTGTTCGAGGGCCTGACCCCCTGCGGCTGGAAGCAGGCCCAGACCACCGGCGGCGGCCTGAGCCTGACCGAAGTGACCCCCAGCTTCCAGTTCAAGGGCTGCCCCGGCCTTTACTTTGTGGGTGAAACGCTGGACTGCGCCGGCAGCTGCGGCGGCTTCAACCTGCACTGGGCCTTTGGCAGCGGCATCGCCGCCGGGCGTGACGCGGTGCGGAGCCTGAAGCGGCCTGCCCCAAAGCCGAATAAAAAGAAGCGATAAAGAATGACCCTCTCCATCCCGCATCTGACAGACAGACTGCAGGGACGGAGAGGGTCATTTTCGTTTCAGGTACGCTTGTGTCTCCCGGACCACCACTCCCGAAAGCCCCACCACGCCCACAAGATTGGGCAGCATCATCAGGCCGTTGAAGGTATCGGAGAGCGCCCAGGCCAGATCCAGCTTCATCACAGCACCCACCAGCACCATGGCCGCAAACACCAGTTTATATCCTGCAGCGGCACGCTCCCCCAGCAGATACACCACTGCCCGGGTGCCGTAATGGCTCCACCCCAGCGTAGTGGAATAGGCAAACAACAGGACCGACACCGCGATGAACTGCGGCCCGAACGCCCCAAACACCGTGGAAAAGGCCTGCCCCACCAGTGCGGAGCCCTCCACACCGGTCAGGGCCGCACCGGTGTCCAGATCCACAAGGCCGCTGGTGAGTACCACAAGGGCCGTGAGGGTGCAGACCACCATGGTATCTGCAAACACCTCAAACATGCCCCACATTCCCTGCTGGACAGGCTCCTCCACGTTGGCCGCGCAGTGCACCAGCACCGACGCGCCCAGTCCTGCTTCGTTGGAAAAGGCTCCCCGCTTGAATCCCCAGCTGATGGCTCGGGCCATGCCGTAACCCAGCACCCCGCCCCCGGCGGCCTGCAAGCCAAACGCCCCCCGGAAGATGGCCGCGAATGCCGCCGGAACAGCCGCCCAATGGACACAGACCACGGTCAGCGCCCCGAACAGGTAGAATAGGGCCATGAGCGGGACGATGGCCTCCGTGACTGCGGCCACCCGCTTCAGCCCGCCCAGTATGACCCGCCCGGTGAGCAGGGCCAGCACGATGCCCGTTGCCACCGGCGGCACCCGGAACACCGCCTGCAGATTGCCCGCAATGGAGTTGATCTGGCTCATATTCCCCATGCCGAAGCTGGCCAGCACGCAAAAGCAGGCAAACAGCACCGCCAGTGCCCGGCCAAAGCCGCCGCCCAGCCCCTCGGCCAGATAGTACATGGGCCCGCCGCACCATCTTCCGGCGGCATCCCGGCGGCGGTAGCAGATGCCCAGCACGTTCTCGGCATAGCTGGTCATCATCCCCAGCAGGGCCATGACCCACATCCAGAACACAGCCCCCGGCCCTCCTGCCAGAATGGCCGCCGCCACGCCCACGATGTTGCCGGTGCCGATGGGCGCCGCCAGCGCCGTGCAAAGGCTCTGAAACTGGCTGATGGCTTCATCGTCCGTGTGGGCGGTCACATTCCGGTCCAGGAAGATGGCCCCGATGGTGTGCCGCATCCAGTACCCGAAATACCGCAGCTGGAAAAAACCGGTGCGCACTGTCAGCAGGCAGCCGGTGCCAAACAGCAGTGCCAGCCCCACCGGCCCCCATACCACACCGCCGACCACCGCATTCACCCGCGCCAAGCTCTCCCACATACACAAACGCCCCCTGTGCTCTACTGTATGGCACAGGGGGCGTTTTCATGCCCGGGCAGCGGTTTCTGTATAAAAAAGCGCATCCCGGCCCACCCTGTTCCAAAACAGAACGGAGGAACACGGGATGCACAAGAACGGTTGGAGGCCCTTCTGGGCTGCTTTGGGGGCGGCACTTCTGGTGCTGCTGCCGCTGGTGGGCGGCACAGTCCTGCTCACCCGGCAGATGGTGCGCACCCGCATCCAGACCGCCCAGCCCCAGAGCGGGGTGCCCATCCAGCTGCCCCGGGCCGAGCACCGGATGACCCTGCTTCTCTGCACCGCCGGGGAGCAGCCGGGCTTTTTGCTGGTCTACCTGAACGCCGCCCAGAACAGTCTGAACCTGCTGGCCGTGCCGGGGGAGCTGACGGTTCCCTTCAACGGAGAAACTGCCAGCCTTGCCCACTGCTACGGAGCGGCGGGGCCCGCCCGGTGCCGTCAGGCGCTTCTGGAGGTGCTGGGCCTGCCGGAGGATATGCTTTATCTGGCGCTGTCCCCCGCCGTGCTGGAAAAGACTGCTTCCCGTTACGGGCCGGTGCGGGTGGGGTTTTCGGGGGCACTGACTGCCGATGAGCTGGCCGAAACCGGGCTTTCCGCCGCCGTGCAGAGCATTTCGGCCAAGGAGGCCCACGCTCTGCTCTCCGGCTGGGATGCGGACGGCCCCCTGCTGCCTGCCCGCCGGGCCGCCGCCCGGGCGGCAGTGTGGGAAGCCTTTTTCCGACAGGACCTCGCCCTGCTGCCCGCCACCCTGCCGGATGCTCTGCGGGCCAGCAGCGCGGCCCTGCTCACCGACTTTGCAGCACAGGATTATACCCTGCTGGGCACGGTCCTGGAGTTTCTGGCCAACAACAGCGCCCTCCCCCACGCCGAGGCCCTGCCCGGGGCGTGGGATGCAAAAGCGGGCACTTACACGGTCACAGACGCTTCCCGGGCGGCGGTGCAGACCTTCCTCAGCGTTTCGCCCGCCTCGGGGAATGATGCCTCGCTCAGGGAGCCATAACCCAGCACAAACGTACCGGAAAAATCCTGTTCCCCGCCGGTCAGGTCATAATCGCTCAGCAGGCTCAGGGCCACGCCCTGCGCCTTTGCGGCGGCGTGAAGGGCGGCATCCGGCGGGGCATTTTTCAGCCTTGCCAACAGATGCAGGCCGGTGTGCAGGCCAGTCAGGGTCAGCTCATCCGGCGCAAAGGCAGCGCGCAGAGAGGAAGCCAGAGCATCCCGCCGGGCCTTGTAGGCCACGCGCTCCCGGGCAAGATGCCGGGTAAAGTAGCCCTCGCGGATGAAGCGGGCCAGGGTCTGCTGCTCAAACCGGCTGACGGTGCCGGAATAGATCCGGTACTTTGCCCGCCAGGCGGGCAGCAGCTGCCGGGGCAGCACCATGTAGGCGATACGGATGCCGGGGGCCAGGCTGCGGGAGCAGGTGGAGAGGTAGACCACCGGGCCGTCGGCCCCGGCCATGCCCTGCAGACTGGGCAGGGGGCGGGTATCAAAGCGGAACTCCGAATCGTAATCGTCCTCTATGATATACCGCTGGCCCGGGCAGCGGGATGCCCAGTGGAGCAGTTCCGTGCGGCGGCCAGCCGGCATGGTCACGCCCGTGGGGAACTGATGGCTGGGCGTGACATAGCACACCGCCGCACCCGAGCCGGACAATGCCTCAACAGAAAGGCCGTCCGCATCCACAGGCAGGCAGCAGCACGCCACGCCGTTGTTTTCCAGCACCTGCTTCGCGCGCTGGTAGCCGGGATTCTCCACCGCCGTTTTGCCGGGCAGGAGCGGGGCCAGCAGGCTCAGCAGATACTCCATACCGGCACCCACCACCACCTGCTCGGCGGTGCACCGCACGCCCCGGTATTCCTCCAGATAGTCCGCCAGCGCCTGCCGCAGCTCCACGTCCCCCTGCGCATCGCCATGGGTCAGCAGCTGGGGTGAGGAATAGAGCAGCTCTTTCTGCAGCCGGGCCCAGGTGCGGAACGGGAACAGCCCCGGGTCCACGCCCCGGGTGGACAGATCGAACCGGACGGGCGGCTCGGCTGCTTCCGGCGGAGCGGCAGATACCGGGGGCGGCACTTCCTCGGGCCGGGTGGGCAGGGCAAGATATTCCTGTACATAAAAGCCGCTGCGCTCCCGCGGCTCCATGTAGCCCTCGGTCGCCAGGATCTGATATGCCGCGTCCACCGTGTTGACAGACACCGACAGCTCTGCCGCCAGCCGCCGCTTGCCGGGCATCCGGGTGCCCGCCGGAATGGCCCCGCTGCGCATCTCGGCGGCAAGGCTCTCATAGAGCTGCTCGTACAGCGGCACCCCGCTGGCGGCATCCAGTGCAGTTGTCAGATGAAACATAAGACCCCTCCCCTTTTTGGGTGCTTTACCGAACTGACCCCATAAAAAAACTTTATTCTGGGTATTTTCATGGTGCCAGTTTCGCGTATAATAGGAGCATACCAACCACACACCCAAATGTCAAGTAGTTTTATGGGTAAGTGGCTTTGAAACGGGCGAACGATCCTGCAGAGCAGGATAGAGGGGTTCGCCCCGGAAAAATATGGAGGGAAAAATCATGTCTACAACTGCAATGTGGCTGCTGCTGGCTGTGGTGATCGTTGTCATCCTGTTCGGCAGTGTGCTGTACAAGCGCACCTTTACCACCAAGGAGCTGGCCCTGACCGGCGTTATGGCCGCGCTGAGCCTGGTGGCATACCTGTTCTTCCGTGTGCCGTTCTACGGCGGCTCCTCGTTCCATCTGGGCAACACCTTCACCGCCCTGACCGCCCTGCTGCTGGACGGCGTTTCCGGCGGCCTGGCCGGTGCGATCGGTCTGGCTCTGGCCGATATCCTGGCCGGTGACCCGGGCTATGCCGTGACCACCTTTGTGCTGAAGTTCATCATCGGCATCACCTGCGGTGCCGTGGCCCACAAGGTGTTCAAGCTGCGCGATCTTGACCGCCACAGCAAGGGCTACCTGCTCAAGGTCATCGTGGCAGGCGGCTCCGGCCTGCTGCTGAACGTCATCACCGACCCGTTCCTGGGCTATTTCCGCAACATTTACATCTTTGGCCAGGAGTATACCGTGGCACAGGCCCTGTCCAAGATCGCCGGTGGTGTCACCTTTGTCAACAGCGTAGCCTCCACCATCTGCGTGGTCATCCTGTATCTGGCCCTGCGCCCGGCTCTGGAGCGCGCCGGTCTGCTGCCCAAGGGCGAGAAAAAGTAAGCCTCTCATCTCTTTCTGACGCATATATGGAAAGCCCCCGGCCTGTATC
>ERZ780149.4362-NODE-4362-length-11011-cov-9.270628_pt1 | contig 11011 bp, 4 predicted proteins | sample MGYA00511367_ERZ780149 | MGnify/ENA primary metagenome ERZ780149 (study PRJEB29588, sample SAMEA2153852) | human gut metagenome | biome: human gut; feature: human-associated habitat; material: faeces | place: Denmark | collected 2008/2010 ...
CAGAGGCTCCCCTACTAGGGGAGCTGTCGAGCGGCAGCGAGACTGAGAGGTTGTACGAAGACGAGCCTAACCTACAAACAAAGCAGGAGCCCCATCCATTCGGATGGAGCTCCTGCTTTTCTTATAACTTACTGCATATCCGTCTCAGAGATGGGGGTATCCAGCTCATCGGTGGGGGTGTCCACCGTCTCGGGCTGTTTGCCCTTCTTCTCCTTGAGGGGCTTTTCGCCCTTGGGGCCGTGCTTCGACTTGATGCGCTTTGCCAGCAGAAGGAGCAGCACCAGCAGGGCTGCGCCGCCGGCGCAGAAGGCCCAGATGGGGAGCTTTGCAGGGACGAAAGCCACTTCGACCTCGGTGCCGGTAGTGGTGAAGGTGGTGTAGCTGCCGAAGCTGCCCGTCTCCACCTTATGCCAGCTGCCGTCGGCCTGCTTGACGTAGACCTTGCCCTTGGCCTTGCCGGGGGTCAGATAACGGATCTGGTGGGTCTCATTGCCGTCATCGGTGAACTCCAGCAGCCACTGCTCTGTCACACCGTGGACATCGGCTGTGATGTCCTGCTGGGTGACCTGCACAGCGTTGGAACCGCCGAAGAAGCCGTCCACGAAGAAAACGGGGCGTCCGTTCTCGCGGGTGACGCTGCTGCTCAGAGACGGGATGTAGGGCGTGTACTCCACATTGACCACGGTGTCGGTGTGGAGCTGGTCGAGGACGGGTGTGCTCCACTCGGCGTAGTATCCATTCTTCTGGGGGATCTCGGGGTAGTCGTCCAGCGTGAAGGACGCACCGTAGTCAAAGCTGATCTTCTTGATGATGTGGCCGTCGGCCTTGAAGGTCAGGTTCAGCTTGCGGAAGGAGTCCGGCACATTCTCCTGAGCCAGCAGGGTCTCATAGGTGACCGGCTCTGCCTGACCGACGCGGCTCAGGCGGTCGATGCCCTGCAGATCGTCGGAGACGAAGAGGTTGCCATAGAAGTCGCCGTCCTGTCCGCCGGAGACAGCACCCACGTACTGCTGGCCTTCCAGCACAGAGACGATGGCGCGGTTGTTGATGGCGATGAGGCTGCCGTCGGTGAGGTCGCTGTCGGTACCCTGACCGACGATGCCGCCGATGTACTTTTCACCGCTGAGGGCGCATTTTGCCCAGTTGCTGCGGAGCTTGGCGCTGGCCGCACCGGCAACGCCGCCCACCTGATTGACGCCGGTGACGTCGCCGTAGGACTCGCAGGCCGTCACAAGGCCCAGTTCCTCCTGGCCGACGATGCCGCCGACCATATCCTTCTTGGCGGTGATGCTGCCCTCGTTGATGTTGCCGGTGAGGACGGCGCTGACGGTATAGGAGGTGCGCAACAGCGAGGTACCCTCGTCCTTGTTGTCCTCCTCGGGGTCCAGCAGGTTTTCCACGCCCATAGTACCGGCGATGCCGCCCACGTTCATGTCGGCGTCGATGGTGCCGCGGTTGATGCTGTTCTCGATCTTGCCGTCGGACTGGGAAGCGATGAGGTCTTCCGACTCATCCTCGTAGATGGTCTTGCTGCCCGGGTCGCTGATCTCTTCCACGGCGTCCAGCATCAGGTTGGACACGACGCTGACCTGTGCGGTCACGGCGCGCATCTTGTCGGTCAGCTGGTTGCTGGCGGTGCGCATGGTGCTGTTGATATCGTTCATCTTGTCGTTGATGGAGCTGACAGCATCAAAGAGGGAGTCCTTGGTGTTGGTCAGCTCTGCCGAGGGACGAGGCACCTTGATGGGGTCCTGCTGGTTGAGCCAGTGGAGGATGTCGCGGGTCTGGCCCATCATATCGGTCAGGCCGCCGAGGCCGTCCTGCATCTGGCCCATGGCCACGGAGGTATGCGCCAGCGTTGCACTGGTGAGGGCAGCGTCGGTCTTGAGCAGGTCGAGGGAGTCGCTCAGGTCATCCATGGCGTCGCTCAGCTTGTCGGAAGCATCGCTCAGCTGATCGAGACCATCCTTGATGCTGCCGCCGCCGTTATTGCCGACCCAGTCCTTGATGTTGTCCATGATGTCGTCGGTGATGCTGCCCATGCCGTCCAGCGCGTCAGAGGCTTTGGTCAGAGCCGCAGCCAGCTCGGGGTGGTCGGAGGCCGAGACGGACTTGGCCGCGCTGCCCACGATGCCGCCCATCTGGGTGGCAATGGTAGAGATGGTGCCGATGGCACTTGCGATTTGGGAAGTAGCACGGGCAATGTCACTGTCGTTGGACAGGAGGGACGCCGTGCGCAGCAGGCCCATGCCTGCGGTAACAGCCTTCATTGCCGGGGCCATGCCGCTGCCCAGCGTGAAGACGCTGGCCACGGAGTTGGCCACCTTCAGCAGCTCAATGCCGGTCTTGAGGTTCTTGTCGGACTTCTTGTCCGAGGACAGGGAGTCGTATGCGGAGAGGATGCCGGAGATGGCCTGCGAGGCAGCGCTGTCATCGCCGGTATCAACAGACTCCAACAGCTGTTTGATACCCTCAGAGATAGCCGACATACCGTCACGGCCATCCTCGGCCGCGTCGCTCACCTTGCCCAGACCGTCGCTGGTCTTGCTGAGGGCGCTGGATGCCATCAGCATCTCAGCGGCCATCTCGCGCATGGCCCACTTGAGGTTTCCGGTGGCATCGGTCAGCTTGGTCATGGCATCTTCGCCGGTGTCCATGACGGGTTCGAGTTTGGTGAGGGTATCGGCCAGCAGAGTGGAGGCGCGGTCGATCTCGTCAGCCACCTCGTCGCCGTAGTCGCTGGCCTGATCGTCCAGCTGGCGTGCCGCTGCAATGGCGGTGTCCATCTGGCTGGTCATGGCGCTGAAGGAGTTGGAGATGCTGGTGGTGGAGTTCTCGACAACGCCGGTGGTGTCATCGACAAGGCCGCGCAGAACATCCAGCTCCGAACGGAGACGCTTGATGGTGTCCTTAGAGAGGTCCAGCTCCCGGTAAGGTTCCGCCTGACCGGCGATGCCGCCCACATCCTTGCGGCCCAGAACATGGCCCTGATTGACACAGCCGGATACGAGGCCGTCGGTGCGGCCCACGATGCCGCCCACGTTGTAGCCGATATGCTCGTAGCCGACAGTTCCGGTGTTGACGCTGGTCAGGATCATGCCGGAGGAGCGGCCTGCGATGCCGCCGGTGTCGGTGGCGACGTTGGTGACGGAATTGGTGGTGTCGTCATCGGCGGCGGCCATCTTGTTATTGATGTAGTCCACCATCTTGGCGGTGAAGCCGTCGGTGTCGAGAGAGGCTTCCTGATATTCGGTGTTGATGCTGCCCACGTTGGTGCAGCCGGTGATGGCGCCGAGGTTGTAGCCTGCGATGCCGCCGGTGGAAGATTTGCCGGTAACGATGGCGCGGGCAGTGCTGTGGTCGATGGTGCCTTCGGACTCGTTGCGGCCCACGATGCCGCCCACCTCGCTGTCGCCGGTGACGACGCCGGTGAACTGGCAGTTGATGAGGGTACCGTGGTTGATGCCTACGATGCCGCCGGTGGTGGTGTCGGCAGAGTCAGAGACAGACACGATGCCCCGCACGCTCAGGGACTCGATGGAGCCCTGTTCCTCCACGATGCCGAAGAGGCCCGCCGGGGAATACTGGCCCGTAATGGTCAGGTCCGAGATGGTGTGGCCATTGCCCTTGAACTGTCCGCTGAAGGACGGGATGGGCTCCCACAGCATCCCCTCGAGGGAGAGGTCTTTCTGTAGAATAACCGTCTTGCCCACCGACCACTGGTCGTAGGCACAGCTCTTGGCCAGCGAAAGCAGGTCCGAGACGCTGTTGATGTAAATGGTATCGCCGTCGTCAGACGCGAACACCGGCAGTGCGATGCTCAGCGCCAGCACAGCGGCCAGAAGCGCAGCCGTCAGGCGGCGCAGCAGATGGTTACTGGTCTTCATTCTGCACCTCCTGTTGTTTATTGTCGTCCAGTTCCTGAGAGACGTTGCCCGAGATGACGGTCAGCTGGACGTCGCCGTCCACGATGGCGTTCATCGTACCGGCCACAGAGCCGTGGATCTCGCCCTGCACGATGCCGTTGACGCGCATACGGCCATTGCCGCTGCTGCGGGCCACCAGCTTCGGCACAGCAAAGGAGGTACGGTCCACGATGCGGGTGCCGATGAGCAGGATCTGAGGCAGGACGAAGAGGACGAGGATGATGGAGATGATGGTGCCGCGGCCCAAGCACTGGCCGATGCCCACGATGCAGGCGTCGGAAGTCATCTGGCCGATGAGGATGCCGGACACGGTCATGATGGTGCCGGAAGTCAGGATGGTCGGGAACGCGAAGTTGATGGTCTCTATCATGGCCTGCTTGTGCTCCATCTTATCCTTCAGCTCGTTGAAACGGGTAGCGATGACGATCGCGTAGTCGATGTTCGCGCCCATCTGGATGGAGCTGACGATGAGGTAGCCCATGAAGTAGAGGTTGGTCCCCATGAAATACGGGAACGAGAAGTTGATCCAGATAGCGCCCTGGATGACCACGATGAGCAGGATGGGCATACCGACGGACTGGAAGGTGAACAGCAGCACCAGCAGGACGATGAAGATGGACACGACGTTGACGACGACATTGTCGATGGCGAAGGACTTCTGGAAATCGTACTCGTTGGTGGCGTCACCGGCCATGTAGAGCTCGCCGTCCGGGTAATACTTCCGGGCGATGGAGCGGATGGTGTCGGTGAACTCATAAGTAGTCTGGCCGGGTTCCAGAGAGGGGCTCAGGTAGATGAGGACGCGGTTGTAGTCGTCGCCCTGCAGCTGGGCCAGTGCGCTCTCCATCTGGTCGCGGGCGTCGTGGAGGTCGTCCAGGTCTTCCTGAGAGAGGGAGACGATGCCGGTGTCGGCCTCATCGCAGACGTAGAGGAACATATCCACGAGCGGCACTTTATAGGAGGCGAAGTTGCCGATGACCTGGCCGTACTCCTCGTTCTCGATGGCGTAGGCGGTGTAGATCATCTGGGCGGCCTCGTAGTCCAGATCGGCCATCTCGGAGAACTGGCGGGCGGTGAGCTCGTCTTCCAGCATATAGCCGTCCTGGGCCTCGATGTTGGACAGACCCTTGGTGGAGTCTATCTCATCGCAGCTTTCCAGCTCCTCCAGCATCTTTTTCTCGATGCTGTAATCGTCGTTCTTGGGGTAGACGAGTGCCACGAGGTTCGACTTGGTGAAGTTTTCTTCGATCATCTGGTCCGCGATGAGGGATTCGTTCATCTTCGGCACCTTGATGACATCGTAGCCGTAGGCGTAGGGACAAAGGTTCGAGAAGTGGTAACCGATGAGGATGACCACCAGGAAGATGACAGGGATGACCTTGCGGGTGTGCCATGCAAAGCGGCCCACGAAGGGGATCTCCGGCACGAAGTTCCTGTGCTTGGTTTTATCCATGTAGGGTCCGAAGAGCATCAGCAGGCCGGGCATGACCACGAACACCGAGAGCATCGCAAAGAGGATGGACTTGATGAGGCAGATGGCCATATCGGAGCCGATGCGGAACTGCATGAACAGCATAGCCACAAGGCCGCCGACGGTGGTCAGGGAGCTGGAGCTGATCTCGGGGATGCTCTTGCTCAGGGACTCGATGACGGCCTCCTTTAGAGGCATGGTCTGGTGTTCTTCCTTGAAGTGGTTGCAGAAGATGATGGCGTAGTCCAGCGACAGCGCCAGCTGCAGGATGTTCGTGACCGAGTTGGATACGAAGGAGATGGTGCCGAGCATGAAGTTTGTACCCATGTTCAGGATCATGCCCACCACGAAGGTGAGGATGAGGACGGGCACCTCGGCGTAGGTCTGGGACGTCAGGAGCAGGACGATGACGATGATGACGGCAACGTACACCATGATGACCCGTACCTCGGCATCAATGGTCTCCTGCTGGGTGTTACCCAGCGAGGTGGAGACGTAGATGTCGTAGTCGGCGAGGTATTCCTTCACCCGGTCAAGGGCCTCGAGGCACTGGTCATCGTCCTCGGGGTAGTCGAAGGTGATGGAGTAAAGGGCCGACACTGCGTCCTTATTATAATGGTCGGTCGTGTCGTCGTAGTCCAGCATCTGGACGCCCTTGAGCTCGGTGAGCCTGTCGGAAAGCTCATCGGCCTCAGCGGGCGTGATGTTGGCCACCATGACGTCGGCAGAGCCGTAGGTCGTGAACTGCTCGTCCATGATGTCAAGGCCCATGCGGGTCTCCGAGGTCTTGGGCAGGTAGGTGGTCATGTCGGTCTCGACCTTGACCCACCGCACCGAGAACACCGTGAAGATGGCAGCCAGAATGACAAACAGGAACACAAGGTTGCGGCGTTCCACGATCTGGCGCGCAAGCTTGTGCATGAAGTCTATCTGTGGTTTTTCGTGTTCGTTCAAAGCGTCCGTCCTCCTTTGTCGTGATTTTTTTGCAGTTTCATCCCCGGGGATGGGCTGCGCAGTCGTCTCATAAACAACCTCCGTCCGATAAACTACATTTGGTGATTTTGTTAAAATTCGAAGGGAAATATTTGTACAAATGATATAATAGAGCGCTGCCCATCAAAAAGCAAGCGGCAAAACCACACGAATGATAAAATTTGCTTGTTCTTAGCCGCCCTCTCAGTCATCGCTTCGCCTGAGAGGGCTAGTGTTTCCGTTTCCTGCGCGGCCCCGCATTGACGTAGCCGAACACTGTGCCGCAGACGCCGCCGACGATGTGCATGAAGTTGGCTACGTTGTCCCGCACAAAGATGATGTCATAGACCTGCTGGCCCAGATAGAGCGCCGCCACCAGCAGCATGGTGACGGGGATGCCGCCCGAGAAGCCGGACAGGGATGCCAGCATGATGAGCATGAAGACGATGCCCGACGCGCCCAGCAGCGCCGTGCGGGGGAACAGCGCGCACTGCAGAATGCCCGAGATGAGGGCCGTGAGCAGGATGCCTTTGAGCAGGGGCAGGCTGCCGTACTTTTCTTCCATCGGCGGGCCGACGACGAGGAGAAGCAGCATATTGTTCAGGAAATGGTCCCAGCTGCCGTGGCCCAGCACATGGCCGAAGAGCCGGATGTAAAACAGCGGGTCTTTCAGCGAGGAACGGTAAACGCTGAACAGATGGGTGGTCGTCCAGCCGCCGGTGTACTGGCCCAGGAACAGCACCCCCAGTGAGAGGAGGAAAAATGTCAGGATGACCGGCGAATTGTACTGCACAGACAGCGTGAATTTGGGTCGTTTCGTAGTTGTTTCCTTCTTTCCCGGCCCGTCCGGGGCCGCAGTATGAGTGATACGACCATCATATCATAATCTTCAAGGTTTTTCCACAACTTTCGTCGGTTCAACCCCGGGTCTGCTCCCAATAGGCCCCCATGCTCTGGCCGGGCTGGTCGGTGACTTCGTCGTTCAGGTAGTCCGCGAGGCCCACGGCGGCAGGCTGCCAGCTGCGGGCTGCCTCTACCGTGGGGTACTCCACCTCGGCGTACCAGAACTCCGTCGGCTGGCCCTCGTCCACATGATTCACTTCCAGCACCGCACCGTCCGGCAGCAGGTAGCTGCGGCGGAGCTTCGGGATAAGGGGCCTGCCGATGATCTTCGTCTCGAGGTCATTGAAAAGCGCAGGGTCGATGTCCCGCTCGATCTCTTCCCTCGCCAGCCCGCTGCCCGACTTGAAGCAGAGGACGTAGTGGGTCTTGCCGCCCGTCAGGGCCTCTTCCCGGATGCGGACGGTGGGCCGCACGCTGATGTAGCCCTGCCGCATGGCAAACTCCTCTTTCAGCGGCAGGCCCTCCGGCCAGCCGTTCACCATCCACTTGCGCTCGATCTCCATGATGTTTTCCTTCCTTTCGGTGGTTTTTGTATTTATTCTAACATATTTTTATGGTATTATAAATGGTGAGTTAGAAGAACAACCTCTCAGTCTCGCTATCGCTCGACAGCTCCCCTACCGAGGGGAGCCTCTGGCGAAGAGATTAAGTTTTCCGACATGCCAAAGCCTCCCCTCGTTAGGAGCAACAACGACGACCGCCGCCAGTGGCGGAAACAGGGAGTCGTTGTTGGGGCCGCGGCCAGCAAGACGCAAGCAAAGCGCTGCGGATGCTGGGTGCCGCAACCCGGGCAGTGGCACGGCGTCAGCCGTGACGGAGAGGTTCATCCTCAATTATTAAGGAGCAACCATGAAATCAGAACGCAGCTATCCTATTTATAAAGTAAACAAAAAAGCCGAGGCCAGCCTCGTGGGCGGGCATCCGTGGGTGTACGAGAACGACATCCTCGAGTTCCCGGAGACAGAGCCTGAGAACGGAACCCTCGCCGACGTGGTGAGCCCGAAGGGCGCTTACCTCGGCACCGGTTTCGTCTCTCTCAAGAGCAAGATCCGCGTCCGCCTCATCTCCCGCAACGCCAACGACACCTTCGACGCCAGCTTCTGGCGCCGCCGCGTCGAGTACGCCTGGGCCTACCGCAAGACCGTCCTCGAGCCTGCCGACCTCTCGGCCTGCCGGGTCATCTTCGGCGAGGCCGACCAGTTCCCCGGCCTGACCGTGGACCGCTTCAACAACATCCTCGTCACCCAGACCCTCAGCGTCGGCATGGAGAAGCTGAAGCCTGTCCTCTTCCCCCTCCTCGCCGAAGTCCTGCGGGCCGACGGTCAGACCATCGACGGCATCTACGAGCGGAACGACGAGGCCCTGCGTGCCAAAGAGGGCCTCGAGCAGAGCAAGGGCTGGTTCGAGCTGCCGGGTGAAAACCACCCCGCCTCCACCCAGACCGAGATCTGCGAGAACGGCGTCTACTACCACGTCGATTTCGAGAACGGCCAGAAGACCGGCTTCTTCCTCGACCAGAAGTACAACCGCCGGGCGGTCGCCCGCCTCGCCGCCGGCCACACCGTGCTGGACTGCTTCACCCACACCGGCAGCTTTGCCCTCAACGCAGCCAGCGGCGGCGCAGCCCGGGTCACGGCAGCGGACATCAGCGCCGACGCCATCGCCATGGCCCAGCGGAACGCGGAGCGCAACGGCCTGACCAGCATGGACTTCCTCTGCGAGGATACCTTCGAGCTTCTGCCCCGCCTCGAAAAAGAAGGCCATCCCTACGATTTCATCATCCTCGACCCGCCGGCCTTCACCAAAGCCCGCCGCACGGTGGAAAACGCCATGCGGGGCTACAAGGAGATCAACTACCGGGCCATGAAGCTTCTGCCCCGGGGCGGCTACCTCGCCACGGCAAGCTGCTCTCATTTTGCCACCGAGGAGCTGTTCATCAAGATGCTGCGCTCCGCTGCAAAGGACGCTCACCGCCAGCTGCGCCAAATCGAAGTGCGCCAGCAGGCCCCCGACCACCCCATCCTCTGGGGCGTGCCGGAGACGAACTATCTGAAGTTTTTCCTGTTTCAGGTCATCTAATAGTCATACCATCCGCGCAATACTCCAAAAAATCGGGAGTCAGTTTGTGCAGAATCGTCAAATCTGTCTATTGCGTTTTTCGCCCCGTTCGGCTATAATCATCGCATAGACAGCAACGACGCTGTGAGTCACCTCCTGACTCGCAGCGTCGTTTCGTTTAACCCGATATTTCGCGGGAGAGCCCGCCTCTTTCCGCGTGAAAATCCGCGACCAGCTGAAGTATTTCAATTCAAGTAAGGAGTAGGATTTATGGCAGCAAATGTTATGGAGATCTACGGCAGCAAGGTGTTCAACGAGCACGTCATGAAGGAGCGCCTCCCCAGCGCTACCTACAAGAGCCTCGAGAAGACCCTGCACAAGGGCGCACCTCTGGACATCGAGGTGGCAAACGTCGTGGCCAGCGTCATGAAGCGCTGGGCTATGGAGCTGGGTGCCACCCACTACACCCACTGGTTCCAGCCGCTGACCGGCATTACCAGCGAGAAGCATGACGGCTTCGTCTCCCCTGTGGGTGACGGCACCGCCATCATGGAGTTCAACGGTAAGGAGCTGGTGCGCGGCGAGCCCGACGCCTCTTCCTTCCCCTCCGGCGGCCTGCGCGCCACCTGTGAGGCCCGCGGCTACACCGCATGGGACCCCACCAGCTTCGCTTTTGTGAAGGACGACGTCCTCTGCATCCCCACTGCATTCGTCAGCTACACCGGCGAGGCGCTGGACAAGAAGACTCCCCTGCTGCGCTCCATGAACGCGCTGTCCAATCAGGCCATCCGCGTCCTGAAGCTCTTCGGCAAGGATGTGGACTATGTCTCCACCACCGTCGGCCCCGAGCAGGAGTACTTCCTTATTAAGAAGGAAGACTACGAAGCCCGTCAGGACCTTATCCTCACCGGCCGCACCCTCTTCGGCGCACCGTCCGCCAAGGGTCAGGAGCTGGAAGAGCACTACTTCGGCGTCATCCGCCCCGAGGTCTCCGCTTTCATGAAGGAGCTGGACGAAGAGCTGTGGAAGCTGGGCATCCCCGCCAAGACCAAGCACAACGAAGTAGCTCCCTGCCAGCATGAGCTGGCCCCCATCTTCGACACCACCAACGTCGCCATCGACCACAACCTGCTGACGATGGAGATGATGAAGAAGCTGGCCCCCAAGTACGGTCTCGTCTGCCTGCAGCACGAGAAGCCTTTCGAGGGCGTCAACGGCAGCGGCAAGCACAACAACTGGTCCATGTCCACCACCCACGAGAATCTGCTGGACCCGGGCGACACCCCCATGGAGAACCTGCAGTTCCTGGTCTTCCTCGCCGCCGTCATCAAGGCTGTCGATGAGTACGCCGACCTGCTCCGTACCTCCGTCGCCACCCCCGGCAACGACCACCGTCTGGGCGCCAACGAGGCACCTCCGGCCATCATCTCCATCTTCGTGGGCGAAGAGCTGGAAGCCGTCATCGACGCCATCGCTTCCGATTCTCCCTACGCCGGCCCCGTCAAGATGAAGATGGACCTCGGCGTCGATGTCCTGCCCAAGTTCAGCAAGGACACCACCGACCGCAACCGTACTTCTCCCTTTGCCTTCACCGGCAACAAGTTTGAGTTCCGTATGCCCGGCTCCGCCGAGAACCTGAGCGACTGCAACACCATCCTGAACACCGCCGTCGCCAAGGAGC
>ERZ780149.4376-NODE-4376-length-10983-cov-2.436493_pt1 | contig 10983 bp, 8 predicted proteins | sample MGYA00511367_ERZ780149 | MGnify/ENA primary metagenome ERZ780149 (study PRJEB29588, sample SAMEA2153852) | human gut metagenome | biome: human gut; feature: human-associated habitat; material: faeces | place: Denmark | collected 2008/2010 ...
GTTATCTGTATAGAAATTTGCCATACCTTTTTTAATTTTAGATTTAGTGATTTATGATTTTAGATTTCTCCCCACAAAACCCCTCTTTCTTCGTAAATCCTCAATCGTAAATCGTAAATAATTTTACTTGCTATTCTTCTTATAATACTGAATCATCTTGGGGATAACCACGTTCAAGTCACCCGTGATCACGTAATCGGCAAATTTATTAATCGGAGCGTTTGCATCCGTGTTAATAGCAATCACCATAGAAGACTCTTCCATTCCGGCCGTATGCTGAATCTGTCCGGAAATACCGCAAGCGATATATAATTTAGGACGAACCGTTGTTCCTGTCTGTCCGATCTGACGTTCATGTTCACAGAACCCGGCATCAACAGCAGCACGAGAAGCACCGACTTCCCCTCCTAACACGGCAGCTAGTTCGTATAACAGATTAAAGTTCTCTTTTGAACCGACACCATATCCACCGGCAACAATGATCGGGGCAGCCTTGATATTCACTTTGGATTTCTCCATATGACGCTCGATCACTTTCACCACCAAGTCGGTATCATCCAGATATTCGTCCACGTTCAATTTCTTCACTTCTCCCTGGTGTTGAAGATTGAAGATCTCTTTCTTCATCACACCTTCGCGAACCGTCGCCATCTGCGGACGACATTCCGGGTTTACGATCGTGGCCACAATGTTTCCTCCAAAGGCCGGACGAATCTGGTATAACAAATTCTCGTATTTTTTCCCGCTCTTGGCATCGGTATATTCACCGATTTCAAGACTCGTACAGTCTGCCGTCAATCCGCTATGCAATGCAGAAGACACGCGAGGACCCAAATCACGTCCCACGCTGGTTGCTCCCATTAAAGCCACCTGTGGTTTCTCCGCGTCAAACAAACGCACCAACATCTTCGTGTGGGGTAACGTCGTGTAAGGAGCCAAGCGAGCATCGTCACCCACCCAAAGCACGTCCACACCATAAGGGAATACTTGTTTTTCAATACCTTTCAAGCCTTCGCCCAAAGCGATAGCCTCCAACTTCACGCCAAGCTTTGTAGCAAGGGCACGTCCTTTGGTTAATAATTCAAGACTCACGTCTGCAACCGTACCCTCTTCTATTTCGCAATATACAAATACACTGTTCATTCTGTAATTCTTTTATAATTTATGATTTATGATTTCATGATTTACGATTAGGTTCATCTAATCTAAAATCGTAAATCTAAAATCGTAAATTATCCAATTGTATGGTTAGTTATCAACTCTTTCATCATGGCATCCAACTCTGCATCCGTACCGGAAAGTACTTTAGCCTCTTTAGCTTGGAACACCACATTCTCGATATTCTTTACCTTGGTCGGTGATCCGCTCAAACCGAGATCCTCCGGGTTACTCTGAATATCATTCACGCTCCATTCCGTCAATTTCAAATACGGACGTTCGTTCACCAATGCGAAATAATCCTCGTTAGCATCCTGCGCCTCTTGAGTACCTTTTGCATTTTTATATTTCATCACGAAACGGGCGTTTCTCGGACGACAAGGTGCAGCAGACCCGGTCACCACGCAAGGCATCGGACAAGTAACCACTTCAATACCTCTTTCCAAACGACGTTTGATCGTCACGATCTTCCCGTCACAGCCTTGAATTTCTTCAGCATAAGTAACCTGCGGCAAAGCCAATTTCTCAGCCACCTGCGGACCTACCTGAGCAGTATCCCCGTCAATAGCCTGACGACCGCAAACAATCAAATCATATTCCAAATTACGTAACGCACAAGACAAAGCGTAAGAAGTTGCCAACGTATCCGAACCGGCAAAAGCACGATCAGACAATAAATAACCTCCATCTGCCCCACGGTACATAGCCTCACGAATGATCTCGGCAGCACGGCCGGGGCCCATCGTCAATACATGAACGGTCGTCCCTTCAATTGTATCTTTTAATCTTAAAGCTTGCTCTAAAGCATTTAAATCCTCAGGATTGAAGATGGCAGGTAAAGCTGCCCTGTTTACAGTTCCGTCCGCTTTCATTGCATCTTTCCCCACGTTTCTCGTATCGGGAACCTGCTTAGCAAGAACAACAATTTTTAGTCCTTTCATATTAATATCCAATTTTATGTTCCAAGTGACATGAAATACTCCTTTGATTTACAACCAGAGACATGAACTCTCGTTACAGAATACTCCATATACCAAATATTTTCAACACTAATAAAATTTTAAGCGTGTAAAGATACTATTTTCCACTTAGAAATACAAAACAATCTCAGCAATCCTCTCTACTTTACCTTTACCCATTTCACGGCATCGGCAACAATACATGGGATGTACTCCTTAGAATCCCCGTGTCCCTTCCCTATAAGAAAAGAAGCCCCTCGATCATCCAAGACGACACGACATTCTCCCACCGGCAAAGTAAACATACCTAAAAAAATCCAGCCAGTATCGTCTTTTTCAAATTTTAAAACAACTTCCTCCTCCCCTTCCGGAGTATAAACTGTATAATAATTTTTCAACTCCGGACACTCCTTCCCGTCCGAAGGAGTCCTGCCACTATAGGTTCTATAGACAAAAATCTCATATTTACTTGTTTCAGGAATATCTGCCACCCATTCCGCCTTACATCTACCTGTTCCGGCTCTCTTGACAAAAACACTAAGAACACTTTCCCCGTAAAACCAATCAAATCCGTTTGACAGGATAGGCTTTCCCCACGTGTTGACTTTAGGATTCAGGGCATTCGTGTATATGTCCTCGTTCTCTTTTGTGAACAGATCAGCCAATCGCTTTCGATCACCGATCGAATCAATCAAGTGGAAATCTTTATCTTCATTATCAACAACAATCTCTCCCGGAGGATAAAACTGCTCCCTCTCAAGTAACGTCACTCCTTCATCCGGGATCACATCATACTTTAAAACCTGTTCTCCATCAAGAGAATACGTTTTAGGCATATTCCCTGAAAAATTAGTAGTCAACTTCAAACCGTATCTCCCGTCTTCATGCACAACTATCCGTTTGCATTCCCCAGCTTTAATCAAGTAACTACGCCTATCTTCAATCTTATCCCTCCCGCTTTCTGTTGTCCCCATAGTGATAATCGATATTACCCCGTCCGTTTCACTAAAATTACCCACTTTGAAGTCCAAAACCTGCAACTCTTCCGTCTTTTTAATGGACAAATCTTTTATCCGCAACCACGGAATCGCACGGCTCGCGTACCACTCATCCAGAGTTTCTCGAATATTCTGCCCGAAACACCGTTCAAAATCGTCAATAAACATTTCAAAATCAACTTCATGAAAATGAGCTCTTGCACTAAATTCCTGCATAAATTGCTTCAAGGAATCCCTAGTCGTTATTGACGTCAAGTATCCTAGCAACTGAGAAACTTTTAAAGAAATCGCCAAACTTTGTTCCGAACCATATTCTTCCGCCATACATCCTTCCAATCCCTTTTCTACAACATGGTTCAATACTCTTGGACGTATTGTCCGATACAACATTTTTTCGTCCAACAACTCATTGTATATTAAATTTATTCCCCGGTATCTCTCGGAAGTCACACCACGAGTAAATTCCGTAAAAATACGGTCTATATTCATCCTACTTAAATTATAAGGCAGATTTTCGTAAAGCATCCCTTCCTGCACACCACCTTCCCCGGCAATTGCATCTGGTTTATAATGATCCGTTGTCGCAAACCGTTCCTCGAAAAACACAATTTCAGGCTGCACGTTATCCCCCGACAAAAAACCTCGTAAAAAGGAAGGAGGGGTCTCTATCATCTTAAAAAACTTAAAAGGATAAGGCTCCGCTTGATTCTCCTCTATCATCCCCTTACACATGTTAAATATTTTTGCCAACCTTTTCTCTCGCCCCGGCATCTCCTCTTTCAATACATCCCACTTGTCAAAATGCTTCATGTAGAAATCATTGCCCGGACCCGTATAAAACTCCACCGTCAAGGAATCGACTGTCACCGTCCGCTTCTGGAATTCTCCTATACAAAGACTCAATCCGGTCAGTTTTTGCACATTTTCAAATACAACATTACCCCCATTCATCTGCTGTTCACCTTGTGACACAACGGTCATATTCTCCCCCGGGTTCTCAACCCGAAGCACATAACTCGTGAAATTCAACTCCTTACCTGCTGCTCCCCCGGGCAACACCGCCATCGGGTACCACATCACTTCTGGCAAGAGCAACGTATAACCTCGCGACACGAAAGCCGCACGTTTTCCGTAATTTTCATGGTACGAAGAATAAACAACAGGAGCGAAATAATCTTCGTCGAGAATTTTCACCTGATAAATATCCTCATCGATACTGCCCTCATATTCAATCTTTAGCTCGACTATCTCACCACAAGCCAACGCTCGTTCAACAACAACAACTTGACGATTTTTGCGAAAAGCCACTCTTTGCCCGTCGGATTCAATCTTAGAAATTTCGAGTCCCGGGTTTAAAAAAAGAGGGAACTTATCCATCTCCGCTTTCCGCCGATTCTGTATTTTCATTAGGCTCGTTGCTGAAAATTTATCCCCCAGGGGACGATACGTGATCTCGTGTTCAAGCACACGTGCCGTGGGGCACTTGCCGTATTCAAGAATAGCTTCCCTGAACGCACCCCTGTTTTTCAAGCGGGCTTGATACTTCCCGACATAAAGAGCCCCCAGGCACAAGGAAACCATCAAACACAAACAAGCGGGAACAATAAGGTAAAACTTTCTACCGGGAATATTGGGCAACCTTTTCACGAGAGAAGCGGCAAAACAAAGGAAACTAATTCCCAACCACAAAAAAGCCCCTCGTTGCATCAAATTCTCCTCGACATGTATAAATCCGACCAATGACGAAAAAGAGTCTGGCAACAAAGATCCCCGGAAATCCAACACCCCATACAAGGGGGACACCAAGAACGCATATGAAAAATAAAGAAAACCGATCAGAACAAACCAACTAACAAAAGGTAATTTCACCAACTTAGTAACAAGCAAAGACAAGCCGGAAACAAAAATAAGCGGAGGCAACACTCGCACGAAAAAATAAAAAAGAAATACCCAAAGATTCTCAGGCGAATCAGGCACGACTATATGGATCATCGCGCAAACAATCATGAAAACAACATCCACCACAAGGAACGGTAAGAAAATACCAAAGAATTCTCCAAGAAAAAAACGTCCATTCCCAACGGGACGGATAGAAAAAGTCTCTCGAGTTTCTGCCTTGTTCCGTTTCCTTTGAATATCACAAACGAGAAAAACAACAATCACCGATTGAAACAAATTCAAAAAAGAAATCCCTCGAGAAAAAACTGACGAAGCCAATGCAACATCCGACCACAGCACCTGTTTGGCATTCCACGGGATCAAAACACCCACGATGTAACCTAAAACCCCGAGAATAAAAAAGTAGAACAACCAATTTCTCCTTAATAATTTTTCCTCGTAAAAGATAATTGTTTTCATAACTGTTTTTTAACGTAATTAAGACACAAAGGGACTATCTAACAAGTCTTATTCCTATCAACAAGCTACCCCTTTACACAAGGGGAGGATTGATTACCAAGCGGTTTCCCCTCCTATAGGAGAGATTATGGAAGGTAGTCATTAAAAGACTGACTTGTTAGACACTCCCTCATAATTACTCTATTTCACAAACGGATCTTCTATCATTATCATATCACTCGGCTTTGATGGATCACTCAGTCCTTCTGCATTGACAGCACGCACACGAAATTGCATCTCACTACCTTCAACTAAACCATCAATAGTATACTCAAGGTCCGTAGGATTATCTTTTCCACTTACTTTATACCAATTATCTGATGACTTATACTTCCGCTCAATAATATATCCTGTTATCGACGACCCACCGTCATACCGGGGTGCGGCATACTTTATCTTACAACGATCTCTTTGAACATCAACCGCCTGAGGCCTTCCTGGAGGATCAGGAGGACTAACCATCATAACCGCACTAGTAAATACAATTGGAGCAATCAAACCCAAACAAATAAACAATAATGACCTAAACCCCTTTTTTTTCATAATTTTCTGTTTTTAGCTATCTGATTAATTCAGCATTCTATACAAAGATAAGATAAAAAATCACACTTATACAATTAACATACTTCTCGGATCAACTTGCTGATCTATAAAAATTTTCTACTCCGTTCAAGAACAGCTCTCGACACAATCAGTCATTCCATGTAAAAGAAATAATATTTATACTATAATCTTAGTATTAATAATTTGGAATTTATATACAGGCTTATAGCCAATGAACTCCCTTCCCCCCCTTCGGGAAGAAACACCAACTCTTCCCCTTGTGTAAGGAGTTGGAGGAGGTAACAACGGAGGAGTTTGAGTGTAATAACAAGAGTTACGTTGATGTACTGCAAAATGGTATATAATTACCATAATTTTTATGCTATTTCTATTTTCTATTCAAATTTAAATTCTATTCTTATACCTTTATAGTAAGAATTAAATGAAAATTGAATAGGAGATACTACCTATCAACCACAATTAAATTCTTTGTTTATACACATTATTTATCTTACATTAACGCAAACGCAAGAGAAACCTTTTAAAATCTAAAATCGATTTTATTTTCTATTCTAAACAAATCCCCTAATTTTGTGTCCCAATGATTCAGTGTAATAATTATTCACATTATAAATGACAAATAAAATGAAATACGACTTAATCGTGATTGGTAGTGGTCCTGGTGGATACGTGGCTGCTATTCGTGGGGCTCAATTAGGAATGAGCGTGGCTGTTGTAGAACGTGCCGAACTGGGAGGTATTTGCCTGAACTGGGGATGTATTCCCACGAAATCCTTACTCAAATCAGCACAAGTGCTGGAATACGCCCATCACGCCGCAGACTACGGGGTAAAGATCGAAAATGCCACACCCGATTTCGATGCCATCATCGCTCGCAGCCGGGGGGTTGCTGATAAAATGAGCAAAGGAATTCAGTACCTGTTCAAAAAGAACAACATTACCGTGATTGAAGGCCATGGAAAGTTAACCGCGGACAAAACGGTAGAAGTAACCAATGCCGCCGGAGAAAAAACCATTTTCGAGGCTCAACATATCGTTTTAGCCACGGGAGCACGTTCCCGTCAGTTACCGAACATTCCCCAAGATGGAAAGCGGATTATCGGTTACCGCCAGGCGTTAACCCTTGACCACAAACCGGAATCCATGATCGTGGTAGGCTCCGGTGCAATCGGTTCTGAATTGGCATACTTCTACAATGCCATGGGTACCAAAGTATTGCTGGTTGAATTCATGCCGACCATCCTGCCGCTTGAAGACGAGGAAGTATCCAAACAAGTGGGTCGCTCCTTCAAGAAAGCCGGCATTGACGTGATGGTAAAATCTTCCGTGGAAAGCGTGGAAAGCGGAGAAGGCCTGTTGAAAGTGAACATCAAAAACAAGAAAGGCGAGATCGAAGTACACGAGGCTGAAATCGTATTGTCTGCCGTGGGAATCTCCCCGAACGTGGAAAACATCGGCTTGGAAGAATTGAACATCGAAATGGAAAGAGGTCGCGTGAAAGTGGACGACTACTACCGCACGAACGTGGAAGGTGTTTACGCTATCGGGGACATCGTTCACGGTCCGGCACTGGCTCACGTGGCATCTGCCGAAGCCATCTGCTGCGTGGAACATATCGCTGGCGTACACACGGAACCGATCGACTACACCAACATTCCCGGGTGTACCTACACGACTCCGGAAGTAGCATCCGTTGGCCTGAACGAGGCAAAAGCACTGGAAGCCGGTTATGAAATCAAAATCGGTAAATTCCCGTTCACGGCATCAGGTAAAGCAAGTGCAGCTGGGGCAAACGAAGGATTCATCAAATTGATCTTCAACGCTGCCGACAACACCCTGCTGGGAGCCCACATGGTAGGTATGAACGTGACTGAAATGATTGCCGAAATGGTGCTTGCCCGCAAAGTAAAAGCTACCGCTCATGACATCATCAAAACGGTTCACCCGCACCCGACCATGAGCGAGGCTGTGATGGAAGCTGCCGCGGCCGCTTACGACGAAGTAATCCATATCTAATTAAAAATGAGGATACCAAAAAATGAAAATCACGCTACTCACAAGCTCTTTACTATTCATCGGTGCGTCGCTATGCGCCCAAACGATCGGTGAAAAAGAACTGAATGACATCAAGGGAAGCTTTCAAAAAGACGCTTCCACGAAAGCCATTCAGAACGTGTTGACCAATGACAAAAATATCCGGGACAACGCCCTCAACCGGGAAATTCAAGGAAAAATAGACCACTATTTCAAATATCGGGTAAAAGTACAGGGTATCACGGATCAGCAAAGCTCCGGACGCTGCTGGATGTTTACCTCCATGAACGTGTTACGCCCGAACATCATCGAGAAATACAACCTCACGGGCTTCGATTTCTCTCACAACTACCTTTACTTCTGGGATATGTTCGAGAAATCCAATCTCTTTTTAGAGAATATGATCGCCACGGCCAACAAGCCGATGGACGACCGGGACGTGACCTTCATGTTCCAAGCTCCCGTGGGTGACGGTGGTGTATGGAACCTCTATTACAACCTAGGAGAAAAATACGGTGTTGTACCCAAAGAAGTTATGCCGGAAACCGCCCACTCGAACAACACGAGCGCCATGGGATCATTGATCAACGAGCGTCTCCGCAAAGGTGGCTACACCATCCGGGAAATGGCCGCTCAAGGCAAAAAAATCAAAGAACTGCGTGCAGAGAAAGTGTCTGTTTTGAAAGACATTTATCGCATCCTGGCTCTTTGCCTGGGAGAACCGCCAACCACGTTCACCTGGAGATACAAGGACAAAAACGGGGATATCAAGGAACTGGCAAACTACACTCCTCAACAATTCTACAAGGAGATCACGCCAGCCGATTACAGCCCGAAGAATTACATCATGATCATGAACGACCCAACGCGGGAATATTATAAAGTATATGATATTCAAAATTACCGAAACACGGTCGAGGGTATCAACTGGGTATATCTGAACCTGCCGAACGAGGACATCAAAGCAGCAGCCATCGCCTCCATCAAAGGCAACGAGGCCATGTACACCTCCAGCGACGTGGGTAAATACTTCAACCGGGAAACCGGAATTCTCGACCCGGAAATGTACGACTACAACTCGTTGATGGGCGTAGACTTCTCCATGGACAAGAAAACCCGTATCCTAACCCGTCAAAGCGGTTCCGCTCACGCCATGACATTGATCGCCGTGGATGTTGACGCGAACGGCAAACCCACGAAATGGGAATTCGAGAACAGCTGGGGCCCGCAAGCCGGACACAACGGTTATCTCACCTTCACCGACCGATGGTTTGACGAATACATCTTCCGGGTAGTTATTCACAAAAAATACTTGGGAGAAAAGGCATTGAAAGCCCTAGATCAAAAACCGATCCTACTGCCGATGTGGGACTATATGTTCTAAAAGAAACTCAAACAACAAGCATAACGCCCGGAGGTTCCTCCGGGCGTTATTTTATTTCATCAACTTCCGTCCGTCCATATCCGCCAACACTCTCATTTGCTGGATGGCAATCCGGTTCAATTTCAACAAACGCTCTTGCTGATCCACACCTTCCTGGATAAAAACGGCATTCAAGTTTTCCATGTTCGAAAGGCAGATCAATTCATTGATCGTGGCATAATCCCGGATATTCCCTTTCAAATCCGGATGCGCCTCCCGCCATTCGAAAGCCGTCATCCCGAACATGGCCACATTCAACACGTCAGCCTCATTGGCATACACTTGAGAAACCCGTGCCGGAGAAAGCTCCTCCGGGATCAGATTCTGCTTAATCGCGTCCGTGTGGATATGGTAGTTGATTTTTGAAAGCTCCCGTTTGGCCGACCAACCGAGTTGAGCTTGCTCCTGTTCTTTCAAACGCTGGAATTCCTTGATTATATATAATTCAAACTCAACAGAAACCCAACTGGCAAACTTAAACGCGATATCTTTATGCGCAAATGTTCCACCATAACGACCGGAACGAGAAATAATACCCATAGCATTTGTCGTCTCTATCCATTTTTTAGGTGAAAGAGTAAAAGCATTTAAACCGGCCTCTTTTTTAAACCCCTCGAATTCGAGGGGTTTAAAATTAGGATTATATAGAATTTCCCACAATCCCAAATATTCAATCGTCATCCTGTTACGCATCCAGTTTGCAATCACGATATCTGGTTCGGAGGTCTTATATTTAGCAATGTCCGTGATAGAAATATAGTCAAAATCGTCCACTTTAATCACCGAAGCACTCGTATTTTTTACCGTTATTTTCGCCATGATCCTTAATTTCTAATTTATATTTACAAAAATACATTATAATCTTTTCATTTCCCTTGACTCCACAAACACACCGAGTCAGAAGCATCCTTCCCATCTGCCGCACGGGCAAAAACATAGACAACCAGCCCCTCCTCTTCTGCCTTTTCCGGGAAATCCATGCTCTCGTTCCAATCCTCCCTGCGCGTTCCTAGTCGCATCACTTTACAGGAATGTGTCGATTCGTGAAGAAGTACACCATAAATCTCGTCATCCAAGAAACAGTCTATAGCCTCCACGGCCCTTCTTTGGTGCGAAAAATGCACCTTCCGGTTCCCTGACTCCACCTCGCAAACAACTACCGGGCTGACAAGTGCACCCGCCGCCACGCGAAGTTTCGAGTAATCAATAACACCCCGGTATTCCTGGGTAGCCTTCTTATAGCGGGCTATCGGCTTCATGGGATTAATCTTTTCAACCGTCACCGCCGTTGTCACGTTCACACTCGTGAACCCGTTAAAACCTTTCGGGTATTGATTTCCCGGAAATCCCAATCGAATCGCCCGAGCCATCCATCCTTTTTTACTCACCACAACAGCAAACGCCGCAGCCCTTGCGCTGGTTGGCGCACTGGCATTGCAGCTGGCCGCCT
>ERZ780149.4377-NODE-4377-length-10979-cov-5.531307_pt1 | contig 10979 bp, 13 predicted proteins | sample MGYA00511367_ERZ780149 | MGnify/ENA primary metagenome ERZ780149 (study PRJEB29588, sample SAMEA2153852) | human gut metagenome | biome: human gut; feature: human-associated habitat; material: faeces | place: Denmark | collected 2008/2010 ...
AGAGAACGTCGACGTAGTCGGCGAGTTCCGCTTCCACGTTTCCATCCTTTTCGGAAAGAAATATGCGGAGGGCTTCGACCTTCTCGCTTTCAGTTTTTACCTGAAGTGTGGTTTTCTTCATGCCATCGCCTCCATTTTCATAGTGGGCTGAATTCTGACGCCGATTTCCGGCACCCTTATCAGCCCGTTGTTATAATCCTCGACCATTTTTTCCGCTTCGGTTTGGGTGTGATTCGCATCGAACCAACGCGTCTCCATTTCGCTAAGAGTGTCTTCGACCGTGTCTTTGACGTGATCCGAATAGTCTTTAGCTGCTTCGAGAAATGCGTCCCGTCCCATACGTTTGTACAGGCCGAAAAGTGTCTTCATTTTACCATGTGCCATCTTTTTTCTCCTTTTTACCCGGGATTATCTCCGGTAAATCTAATCGGGGTTTCACCGTAGGTGCTGTCAAGCCGTAGCTTATCATCCGTACTGAAAGTCACTCCAAAGGTATTTTCAATCAGTGCGTACACGTTATACTTTCCGGAAGTATCAGTGAAACATTTTGCGTAGTTTTCGTAGAAACCGGTATCCTCACTGTGGTCTGTCAGCATGGAGACAAAAATAAACTGTGCCTTTTTCACGTCCTGTTCAGTGAGTCCTGCAGCTTCAAAAGTTGTTTCGATTTGTGCGAGCGGTTCCTCGTATGCGGCGTAGTACGAACCGATTCCTTGAACCGCTCCTTGTCTGGCGGCATTCATATCAATTGCCGTTCCACCGTCTCCTGCCATCCAGCCAAACAGACCAACGAGGACGATGACTGGAATCAGCAAAATAAAAACGGCTATGCCGATAACATAGCCAAGAAAATGTCGCCCTTTCTTGTTGGAAGCCAAGACTTCCAACGCCTTTTTTGCGACGGTTGCGACTGTAACCGCTGCCATGGGACCACCTCCTTACATCATTTCCGGACCGCTGAAGTTCGGCGGAACCCTGTCATAATAAAGCGGAACATCCTCAGACTCGACGGCATTATTGATTGCCGTTTTCACATCCAGATATGTGGGAGTCATTTCGCTGAGAAGATAATCCCTGAGGATTTCCAGCGGGTTATCGTAGTTCAGGAAATACTCCATCTGTTGGTCGTTGATCATGTCAATACACTGATCGTGTACGAATATGGTTGCGGCAATCTGATCCGAATCCATGATCAATTCTTCCGGCGTGGAGCAGAGCCAGTCAGCTTTGAAATCCGCAAAGTTTTTATCAATGCGCTTCTTGAATTCGCGCTGAAGTATCGCATGATCCATCATCTGCCGCCCGCCTTTCCGAAGAGCCTTGCCTTGTATTCGGGTGCGATAACCTGAAGAAGATATCTTTCATTTCCGCACCGAAACAGACACGTTCCGCGTTCCGGGTACTTGATCAGATCGTATTCCGTTTCCTCGAGCTGCAGGGCATCCATGAATTCTCTGGGATTGATGTTGCCGGGATTGAAGAGGAAATGATGCGACGGGATTGAGAATAACGGCTTCGTGTACTCGCGGATTCCCGAGAGAAGGAAGTCCTCGATGTTCTGCGATGCCAAGATAATTGCGGAGTTCTTCTTTCGTACACGCTTGGAGGCGTTGCGGATATACTCGATAGCCGTAAGGTTGGAGAGGAACAGATAGAGCTCGTCGATGGATGCAACGGTATTTCCGTCCGTCAGAAGTTTGTGGTTCATATACGAAAGGATGTTGAAAAGCATCGCGTCTTTGAGTTTCTTGTTGCTGTCCATCAGACCTTTGACACCGAAACAGATGAATTTATCATCCGAAATGTTCGTATATCCGTTGAAGAATTTCGATTCGGCTCCCTTGCACATCGAGTTCAGACCGAGGCAGATCTCACGCAGGAGTTCTTCCGTAAAAAGCGACTTACTGCCGTTTTCATACTTCAAATACTCCTGTTCGGCAAGGTCATAGAGGTCCGACATCACCGGGTAATCCGTGGGTTTCAGTTTGCTGTAGTCTGTGTGGTCATCGATACCCTTGCTTGCATACAGCTTGCTTACGAGGATTTCAATCGCGTCGATATGCGCGTCGGTAAAATCCTTGTAACTGCGGAAGAAATCTTTGAGGAACGAGATGTGTTGGGACAGTCGGGTTGCCTTTCTGAAAGCTTCCGGAGCATCTTCGTCTACGGTTTCGTCATCAGACCATGCCTTCGGCTCAAGCGGATTGATGATATACTGACCGCTCATAAGGTCGATATAACAGCCGCCGAGATTGTTGGTCAGGTCCTCGTATTCCTGCTCCGCATCAAGCGAGATAATCGACTTTCCGGACTCCCTGAGATTTGTAAGCAGCAATTTCATCAGGTAAGATTTACCCTGACCGGAGTTGCCGAGGATGAGGATATTGCTGTTGGTCTTATCGTCTTCGCGCTTATCGAAATCGACAAGGATGTTCGTTCCGTATCTGTCTTTTCCGATATAGTATCCGCTCGGATCGGTCTTGCCGGAATAGTTGAACGGATAGAGATTGGCGACGGAGGATGCCGGGAGAACACGCTCGAACTGCTTGTCGAGCGCATTATAACCGGCGGGGCTGATTGCCATAAAGCCTTCCTTCTGCCGGAGCGTAAGACGGTCAACCGCCATTCGTCCTCTCATCAGTTCCATCGACACTTCTGTTTGGAGTTCCTTGAGTTTTTCGAGGCTGTAAGCTGAAAGTTCAAGGAAAACCGCGCAATGAACGAGCCGGTCCTTTGATCTTTCAAGTCCGCTCAGAAGTGCGAAAAGGTCCTCCATATTTCCTTCTGCTTTGACAGACTCCTGAAGGTCTGTCGAGGTCGAAAGCATTGTGTTTTTCCGCTGTGCGTTCTGTAAAATCTTGTGCTGCTCCATGCTGTCCACATAGCGGGAATAGATGTGCAGAGTAACGTTCTCTTTGTCGCCGAAGCGAGAAAGAATAGCCTGTTCAGATGTCATCGGAGGATACTCACGGATCGCCCAGACGCATCTGAAGGTATCGCCGAAAATATAATAATCGGCGTAAAATTTAACAGCAGACGGCGCGATCATATCGAAAAAGTCCTTGATCTGAACCTCTGCCTTATCCACCTTTACGGGGATTTGCTTTTTCTTTTTAGCCATTTGTTTTGTCCTTTCTGTCAATCCGGAATAATCCATTTGCTGACCGTTTCTTCGCCGTCCGTATCGGCAATCGGCGTATCGTCTGTCTTGATTCCGCAGTGCCGTGCAAGGATTCTTTTCACGTCATCCTTTTCGCACCGGCTACAATTGAAGCCCTGCTCGTTGATACATTTCTCAACACGGTTCAGCACGGAAAACGACTGCTCGTCCGATTCGTTTCTCAGCCTGTACGCAATGAGGAATTCGCGGGACGTCGACATCTGAACCTGAATATCGTCGAGAAATGCCTTATCTCTCATAAGCAATTCGCGGATTTTTCCGTTCGGTTCATCCTCGATTCTCTCGTCCAAATAGATTTTGTTCTCGTCGAAATTCTCACGGGCATCCATACAGATGACCTCGATATTCGGTTCTGCCATAATGAGTTCCATCAGACTTTTGATTTTCTGCCCGATGGCTGCTCTCGACAAAACCGAAATATTTGTCGGCGAAATCATAAAATACACGACCTCGCCGTGTCCGTTCGTCTGGATTCCATTGCGGGAAAAGTTCTTTACACCGATAAGTTCCTGCGTTGACATTGTGCCTTTTTTCACTGACTATCACTCCTTTCTTCCGGATCCAAATGCTTGCCGATCTCCTGCGGCGACCACTCGAAATACTGCTGTGTAGTGCAGAAATACCTGATGCCTCTGAATATGAACTCGAGGACGGTATTATCGTCCTTCCGAATTGTCAGAAAAGCATAGGCCGCCGAGATTGCCAGCGGGAAAAACAGCTTAAGCTGTGACAAGGCAAGCACCGAAATAAGAAGTGCTACGCCGATGATTACGATATCCCGAAGGCTCCAAAGCCACAGTTTAGGCTGTGACTTCAGGTCATTCGGATACAAAAATTGTTCATTCATACTGTGGTTGAAACCTCCTTACTTCTTTGCTATGGCTCTGCCGAGATTGATTGCCGTTGTAGTCGTGTGGACCGCCGACATCATATTGACCTTGACACTGGTGTCGAGGCCGAATTGTTTTGCGATGTTCGGTACCTCTCCTGCTGCAAGCATAACGCCGAGGCCGAGAAGCATATTCTCCTTCCAAGTGAGCAGTCCGAGATACAGAAGCGTCATCTGCATAAATGCCGTTACGCACAGCGCAATCACCTGACGCATCCATTGTACAAACCCTTCGGTATTGCCTTTGGGAATGCTGAACATATACAACGATCCGACGCCTATCTGTGTCAGAAGCATACCGCTTCGTTTGATATTGGCGAAGAATATCTTGATGACGCAATAGCCAAGAGCAATCAGGAAGAATAAGTTAAGCAGACCTCCGGTTGCCACAAGCGACGGAGACAGTCCTGACAGAGCTGCTGTTGCGACTGTGAAAAGGTTCGTTCCGACGGTCTGCGTTCCGGCAAACTGTGCAGACAAATCTTTCATAAGTGTGCCTTGGATTGAGATGCTGAACGAGTACAGCCGTATCGGTACTATCGTAAATAGATTGACCGCAAGAAAGCCGTACAGGAACGGCAGAATCTGACGTTTGATATTGATTCGTTCCATCGACTGGTACTCAACCGCCGTATCGAACACGGCAACGACGAGTCCTGTTATGAACAGCGCCCAGCCGAATAAGCTGAAGAATTTCAGGCAGGACTCAACCCATGGAAGGTCGAACAACTCGGTACCGAGATTACCCATCATCGTGAAAAAGTCCGCAATGCCGTCGAAGATCAGCTTATAGATCCACTTGAAAAATATGTCAAAAATGCCGCTGGATATGGTATTCCAGACGGCGGCAAGCGCATTACCTATTGCGTCGCCGATACCGGATATAAGATCATCTACCCAGTCAAACATTTGCTATCACCTCCATTACGGAGGCAGACGGCAGTTCGTACCGTCTGCCTCTTTTGCTCACATTCCGATGATGCTCCAAATATACAAGGGAGCCGACAGTGAGAACACAAGCGTTGCGAAGAGGATCGCCGGGGCCGTGAATTCAAACTGCCCGTGCTTGCGGTAGTCCATATACGCGAGAGCCACTTTTGCGAAGAAGAGGACCGCGAGGACAAGGTCAATGACCGGGAACACGACGTTGTTTACGACGCTCTTGATCTGCGTCTTTGCGGCATTCCACGTGTTGGTGATTGCTCCGGCAACGTCACCGGAGGCGGCGAACGCCGTTACCGAGAAAATGCTCACCAGTGCCACTGTGAGGACAAGCATGAGCACAATCTTTGACTTCTTACTCTTGAGAAAGTTCATTGTTTTTTCCTCCATTCAATGTTTTATCTATGTCCGCATTCGGAACATATACGACGCGGATGTTTTCTTTTTTTGCCTTGAGTATTTCGGAGACCATGCCTTTACTGACACGGTCGCCGAAGTACCACAGCTCGTCGCATTCACCGATAAACTGCTTTCCGGCATCGAGCCCGAACTGTCTTTCGTTCGGATTGTCATCGTCCAGAAACTGCGGGAAGAAAAGGTGCGGAGCAATAGGAATCGCTCCGCACTTTCTCACAACGTATTCGCAATATTTCCTTGCGTTCCGGACGTTTGTCTCTGTATCACCTGCGTAAGGAGAACAAACGTAAATCTTCTTCATGACTTATCTCCTTACGTACCAATCATCATATGCCGACTCGGTAATGTTGATTGTATTCGCATTTCTGCGGGATTCGATCATTCCGGCGGGAGTCCAGACGTCGGTTGCCACAACAGCCACAACATAATTTCCATCCGGGAACCAGATGGGGGTGAAATGCAATCTTTCGTTGCAGTCCGCATTTTCGTTTTGCACGAACTGCCATTTGCCGCTCGCTTTTTCAAGTGTGCGGAAACTGTTCTGTGCGGTGGAATACTTGAATTCCGGGAAGATTGCCTCGGCTCTCTGTACCGCCGTGTAAGCGGATGCAGACGGAAGCGTCGCCCCGCTGATGCTCACGATTGACGGCGCATAGTTCAGCGTTATGCCGTAGCCGGATTTCATCGACCACCTGCCGCCGTCATACACAGCCGAGGGGCTGTCCGTATCCGGCGTTACGGAAGGAGCGGTGGAACTGATGGCAAGGCCATAGGTTTTCTTTGAAAACTTGCCATTGCTGTGTTCCCACATCGACCAGGTCGTGGAACCGGCTTTTGCAGAAAGCGCTGCAGGGATTGAATAACCTGTCGGCTTTTCACGTTCGTACTGCGTATCGGGAGTTTGAGATTTCACGATGCTTGCAACGGTTCGGATAAGCGAGTCTTTGTTGTTCGCGTCAAGGTATTCTTCGACCGTACCGTCCGCGTTAATTTCTGCCTCGCAGTACACGTTCTTTCCGGCAATCATAGGGACCGTCCACTTGAAATACACGAGGTTGTCCTCATGGGCGGGGATGACGGCCTGTTTCCAAGTCTGCTCAGATATGACAGTCTTGCTCGATCCGCTGTAGTAATAGGCAATGAACTTTACGGTATTGCCGTCTGTCGGAATGATGTCATGAGCAGAGTTATTATGCATCATGAAACTCGTGATAACAGTCATTCCTTCGCGGTAGTCGCTGTTCGGAGCAATTGCTTCGATTCCAAGGTCGATTTTCGGCTTTACAACCACGTATTTCGTTTCCGTTTCGTTGTTGCCGGTATTAACCTCTGACAGATGGTTCTGCCAGTTGACTCTTGCAGTGACGGGAATAGATCCGGTTTTGTTTCCGACATTCAACGTTACCGTGTGGTAGTTGATTCCGTAAGCGCTGTAGTTGACGTATTCAGTGTAAACTACTTTTTCGTTGTACAGTACCTGAACCGGGATATTGGTGTACGCATTTCTCTGGTCCCACGAATCGGTGCGGAAAGAAATCGTTACCGTTTCATCTTCATAAACTTCGGACGGAGTTACCGTAATACTGCTGACGGAAAACTCGTAGTATTTCTTAACATCAACAGTAGTCTGAGTGCTGTTGTTCGTACTGTTCGATTCGGAATATCTGCTCGTCCAGTTGATTCGCGCCGTTACCGTCTGCGTTCCTGCATCATCGACTCTGATGGAGTAGGAATGGCTGTTACGGCCATAAGCTGAAAAAGAAACATACTCGGTTTTGACTACCGTATCACCGACAAGAACTTCAAGCGGAATGCCTGAATAAGCCACGTCGTGATTCCAGTTATCGCTGATAAACGAGACTGTAACGTAATCCCCTTGATATGCCGCACTCGGCGTTACCGAAATGTTCGATACCGAGAAATCGTAAGTCGAGTCAATCGGACTTGCGATGGATACCGTTGTGGTTCGCATGTTATCTGACGGATCGGTTTCTTCGTCTTTGTGCGCGTAATTGATCTTTGCCGTAAGTGTTTTGGCGCCGCTTCCTGCGTAATACACAGAATAGGTTGACGTGATCAATTCGTAAGATCCGAAGGACTTATTTCCACTCCAAATGAGTGAATCTCCGAGATACAGCTCACAGAGAACAGTACCGCCCGTGGATTTATAGTTTTTCCAGTTAACAGTAACGCTCCCGTAGCTGTTCGCTTCAGGCTGATCCACCGGTCCGAAATAAACACCGTAGTCAGTTGCCACGACGTCCGTGTAGGGATTTACCGTGACTGTTGCGGTATTGTTGTTCGGATTTATTTCCTGTGAACGGTTTGCATAGTTGATCTTTGCCGTCATTGTTTTCGCGCCGACGCTTGAATATGTCAGCGAGATAACTGAGCCGACAGACGAATTGCCGGGAATCGTTTTCGTTCCTGTCCAGATGCACGTTCCGTTCTGGTAAAGTTCAACCGGCACAGTTGCCGCCGTTCCCTTATTGTTCTCCCATCTGATCGTGATTGTTGCTTTTTCGCCGACCTTCGGAGCGGCATCATATGCTGTGATGCTGACGCTGTAGTCTTTTCCGGTATCCATCGGCTCCTGAATTGCAACAGGCAACCAGCGCATACCCCAACCACCGCCTTTGATTACGTCCTGAACCGGCCATTTATAAGAGTCGTTGTGTGTTGGATAAACCGGATATCCGAACCAGCTTTCTTCGAGTTGAACAGAGGAAGGCAGATGGTAATACGGAACAATGGCAACTTTCTGTCCGGCTCCGTTACTATAGTTCCAGTCATACCAGCCGTATTCACCGGCGAGAACATATTCCGTTGCAGTAAACGCAACCTTTGTTTCTCCGTCTTTCAGGTGCATCGTGACAATAGGCTCATATACGATTACCCACGGCACTCTATTTGCCGTGCCGTTGGGGAGAAGGTAGTCAGACGGCCAACCGCTTTTTTTCACACCGCCGATTGTAAAACTTTTGTCTTTTACAAGGCTGTATTCTGTCAAGCCTTTATAATAGGCAATTCTATTTAGAATCGTTCCCATTGAACCGGTTGATCCAAAATAATTTTTTACTTCATCAATGTTTCGCTTTCCACAAAGTATCGGTGGATTTGGCATATTATTGTCAATAATAATGGCCACACCTGGATTCGATACCAAATTCAGGTTTGTTCCGCTCATATAATCAACTTTTGTTGCATTACCAAAGTAAAACGGAGCCCACATAGTCCATTCTTTCTTAATGATTGCTGTGCCAATTCTGTAAAAATCATTCGCCAAAGATGACTGTTTTGTTACCTGATCGGATTTGCCAACATAGAGCGTCACCTTCCACATGCACTGGTTTGTATTGTACCAGCCGAATCCGTCGGAGGCCTTGTGGGTGGTTCCATCGCCACTTGTTGCATTGTCATCAGCATATACTGAAATGGAGAATGCAGATACCAACATAATGGCAAGCAAGAGAATAGATAGTATTTTTCTTTTCAAGATAGCTCTCCTTTCCATAAAAAAAGCGGCACCATTTCTGATGCCGCGATTATTGTAGAGTGTTCAGTTTTTAGAAGTGAATGCCTTCGCCGGGACGGTCACCATCACCAATAAAATCATCGACGTTGTATTCTGTAGGCGGGCCATTGTCGATAATCACAAGCGGATGCTCGCCCTGAGTCGGGTCGATATAAATCGGCTCATTGCCGGATGGTATAATGTCCTTTTCTTCGACGATAACCGGAGGCTTTTCTTCGGGAGTTTCGGTGGTAGTTTTTTCTTCGACCACTACCGCAGGATGCTTTTCCTGTTCTTTTTGTTCTTCTTCCTTGCGTTCCTTCTCAGCCTTTTCCTTTTCTTCGATAACGGTGTCGTTGATAATTTCTTCGGCTACCTCGCCGGTCTGAACGACATCCTGCTCTTTTACGGAGGGCTTTACGGTATCATCGGCCGGAGTCGGATCGTCTACCACAACGTCCTTCTTTTCAGTTTCAACAGTACTGTCGACCACTTTTACAGAAGGATCGTCATTGATTTCATCCGGTGCAATGTCGCCGTTGCCGATGGGATCGTTCGGATCGAATTCATGTTCAGTAACATCTCCGGACGGATCGGTAGGATCGTCAGGTTTATCTGTTTCATCGGGATTATCTGTGGGAGGAATTACGATAGTCGGTTCGGACGATTCAGTCGGTGCCGAGGTCCCTTCCGGCTGATCAGCGGGCTTGCCGTTCGGAAAATTGATGACAAGTACAACCGCGAGAACGAGTGCCGCAACGATTGCGGCGATGATAATGGTGGTTTTCTTCATGATTTTTTACCAATCCTTTCTTACTCTTTCAGGGTCAGACTTGAAGTTACCGTCATCGGAATTTCCATCCAGTACAGGACTTCTCCTGCGAATGAAACCGGGACTTTCACCGTATAGTCAACCTTGAGTTTCAGCGAATTCGTCACTTGATAAGAGATCGTCGGATTAGTAATAACGTAGACCGTTTCGCCATCTTCACCAATATTGTACATACTGTTATCTGAAATGTCCAGCGAGAATCGGCGGGAATATTCAGAAAAATAAAAATTTTTATCAAATTTCTCAGTAAAATCGTGGCCCTGCTTGATAGAGTCATAGATTTCAATGGAATTTTTCATGACGAATGAGTCCAGAACCATCTCTGTGTTTTCGCGGGTGGTCTGGACAATCGTCATCGTACTTGCGTAAAAAAGGACAACGGACAAAATCATTGCTATGACAAGCACGATTACGCAAGGTGTGAAATATCCGCTGCCCTGGTTGTTTTTCACTACCGTCATGGCATCAACCTCATTTCCAGTATTTTTCGGAGAGACCGCTCTGCGTAGCCGTAAGCGTTACCGGAATTTTGAATACTCCGAGTCCGTGGACGTATGTCGAATACGAGATTTTTACTATCATAAGATCGCCGAGTTGAACTGTCCCTTTTGTAGAGTTGAAGTATTCGGTTCCCGTGTAAGACAATGTTGGGTTAAGTCCCGTTTCTTCGCAAAGTTCCGTGTATCGCTCACCAAGTTCGCTTCCGGTCTTGCCGTAAAAGCAAGCCGTTTTTGAGAGTTCTTTTGCAAAGTAGTCCATATCCTGTTTCAGGGTAAGGAATGAAAAGATGTTGAGTGCCAGAACGATGACCATCATGGCGCAGACCACACCGACAGCAGTGTCAATGTAACCCTCGCCTTTTCTGTTTTTGATTGCGTTTTTCATGGTTCATCTCCTTTTTAGCCGAAGAGGACTCCGATTGACGTGACAATCTCCATGCCGATGACGACGATATAGATCAGCATAAAGCAGAAAAGAAGGCACATGGAAAGGCGTTTGACCTTGCCGGGAACCTTCTGCGCTTGCTGCTTGAGGAGCTGTCTCTGGTAGTCGGCGAACTTGAGCGCAAGGCTCTGCCAATACACGTCGGTATCGTCACCGCGAAGGACGCCGATCAGACCTCTCGTCACGTCGGAAAGCATTGTCGATCCGACTCGCGCTTCGAGTCTGGTGAGCGCCGCTTCGTAGTTGCCCGATCTCATGT
>ERZ780149.4378-NODE-4378-length-10979-cov-4.552911_pt1 | contig 10979 bp, 7 predicted proteins | sample MGYA00511367_ERZ780149 | MGnify/ENA primary metagenome ERZ780149 (study PRJEB29588, sample SAMEA2153852) | human gut metagenome | biome: human gut; feature: human-associated habitat; material: faeces | place: Denmark | collected 2008/2010 ...
TTCCTGCACCGCTGCACGTTTGAAAACTGGGAGATCGGCGCTTACGGCGGCCTCGGCAGCTGGGTCAACGCCACGGGCTGCACGTTCCGCGGCAACGGCGTGGGGCTGTGGCTCGACAACCGCGGCGGCGCGACGTGCTCGGGCAGCTACTATGGCGACAGCGTGTACGAAGACAACGGCACCGCCGTGCGCATCGCCGCAATGCCGGGCACGGAGACGCTGGATTTCAATAACTGCGTGTTCCGAGGCAACGGGGTAAATGTCGAAAACACGGCGGGGTACGCCGTCGACCTCTCGCAGATCGTAACGGCGGACAATTAAAGAGAAAAGGGGAGGAGACGCCGCGGCGTTTCCTCCTTTTTTGCAAAGGGTATGCTCCCAGCATATTGTTTTCCCGCACGGAAGCGTGTATGCTGATAAAGAATGTACAGACCCCGGAAATTTGTAGGAAATGAGGAGAACACACATGAAGCATAGAGCACTGAGCATGCTGCTGGCGCTGGTGATGGTAGTAAGCCTATTACCCATCGCCGCGATAGCGGGGAATGAGGAAGCTAACTTTACAATGTGCTTACAGGGAGGCGATTATTATGCGTCGTATAGCCTTTTTGCTGACACATACGAAGGTGTCAGATTTGAGGTCTATGATGAGAGCGAAAATAGTCCCCGTCAATTGACCGTGAACGATACGCTTACATACGATGGGAAGGTAGTAACCAGTGTCGTATATGATTCGGATGATACCTGGAGAGTTACCATTGCAGAACCGGAGAGCGGAGAGCAGTCGGGATGGATTGAGTACAGTGGAAAGAGAATATCGATTGATCTTCGCTTGAAGCACGGCGAAAAGGTGGAGAGCTTTGTTGGAAAGACAGCCGATGAGGAACTGGCAACTCCGTTTGAGTGGAATGGTCAAACCTACTACCTCGGCGTTAGCGACGGGGAAGACGTTAGACCTTTTGGCTCGGGGAGCTGCGAACTGCAAAATGAAAATAGCCGTAACGGTTTTATGTTCAAGGCGCAGGTATTTACACTGAATGACGAGGATAACTATGTGCAGGTCAGTGACGATGTTCGTGCAGAGATAGATAAAAATTACGATATTTTTGTAAAGGTATGGCCGACAAAGAGCTGTGAGGGTTATTATTATCCACTTAAGGAAACGTTGAAAGATGGTTCGCTGAACTGCCAGTTTACAACGGCATCGCTGGGCACTTGGCTTATTGAAGTCACGGCTATACCGCGTGATGCTGAAAGGGGATTTACGCACTATTCGCAGCTGACGGTTTCGTATAGAGAAACACAAGCAAACGCCGTCCTTGGGATGAGCTATGACGGCAGCGGCTTTGTGAAAAGCTATGAGCTTTTCGCCGGTATCCACCGCAATATTGAGTTTAAAGTCGGGAATGATAGCTTAAATTATAGCGCCATCCATAAAGATACCCCAGCAGCCCAAAAACTGACATTTGGCGGATTGATTAGCGATTATGACTATAACGGCGGCGGACGTTGGTCAATCACCCTTGCTGAGCCGAGCGGCGGGGAAACGACCGGCTGGATTCAGTATGGAACGAATGAGAGCAATCGGGTGACCATCACGATCCTGCCCTCGCGCGGCGATAAAGTCGAAGAGAATAATAGAATCGTGCAGGGCAGCAACGAATTTGATTGGGCGAGCTGGGGCACGGTCATGCCGTTTGAATGGAACGGACAGACTTACTACCTCGGCACGGCAGCGTGGAGCACGAAAAAACCGTATGCAATGGGTGGCCGCGGCGTGGAAGAGGCCGAGGATTACTATGCGGCGAGCGTCTTTTCTCTGATGTCCGGCGAGGCGGGTAGCATGAGCGCAACCTACCAACTGCGTGAGGATATCCGCGCGGCAATGATGCAGGACGGGTACACGTTTGAACTGACCCTTGTGCCGACGAACATCGGCTGTGCGTATTATCCGGCTATACGCGATGTGAAAATGAACATTACGCAGCAGGGCGACGGCACAGAGACCACATTCACTTCGGAATGGCAGGGACAGAAATTCTCAAAGGATTCTGTCGGCGTGTGGGTCTACGATGCGCGCCTCTATAAAGATGAAAAACAGGTGCAGCAGAATCTGAGCAACTGCAAATACAGCTGCAACATTCAAGAGAAAGTGAATCTGGAGGGGCAGAACGTCTCGGCTATCAATAGAGAGATCGAAAATGAATTAAAGAAATTCCCTGTGCAGGAAAACGACGGCCTTTACAATAATGTGGTCACCCTGGTCCTGCCGGCGGGAGAACTGGAAGGTCAGATCGTGATCCCGCAAACGAATGCGATCGTTACCGTGTACGGCAATGACTATGGTCAAGGCAGGATCGCGACCACGCTGAAAGGAGGCATCCGCTTTGATAACAACAACACCAACCATGTCGGCTTTATCCATTTTATCGGAGAAGGCAAGAACGTCGAATGGGTGGATGAAGAAAATGAGATCCGGAACGAGGCGGTTTACGGCGAGGGACAGGGCGCACCGGAGGTTTGCCTTTTTGAAGGCTATCACATTGCCATTCACAGCACAGATCGCCCGTCGTGGGGCAGTCAGGACTCCGTCTATATAAATAACAACGTGGCCATCTGCCAGGACGGTGAGAACGGCGGCCAGACCATTATGCGGAATAACTGGTTTGTCGACAACAACACCGCTGTGGTGATGAAGCGTTCCGTTTCGGTCGACTATTTGATGAGCTTCAAGAATCGTTTTATCAATAATGAAATCGATCTCAGCAATGAATCGGAGAATGTCCTGTGGCTATCGCAGAACTTCTTCTACCACGACTTTGATGGCGAGAATAGCTGGCGGCCGATCCTGTGGGAAGAAAAGAATGGCATCTTAGTGCTCAATAATGACGGCGGTCTGCTTTACGACAGCAGCGAAAACGCTCCGGCCTTTATGGATTCGAACTACAATACGTCGAAAAATGATGTAAAGTATTTGAATTTTCTGCCGTTGTTCAGTACCGAAGGGGATAGCCCGAAGCCAATGGCCTACCCGCTTGCCAGAACGCAGGATTGCAGCAGCTTCTTCTATCCCAACTGGGGAAGAGACGGAGAGAATTATCCCTCCTATGTGCTGTGGGGGGAAACAATCAGCGAAGATGACCTGAATAACCTGCGGTGCTACTCCTTCGACAAGCAGAACAATGTTGTGACCGGTACACTTGACTTCGGCGCCTCACTCGCCGAAGCGGAAAATTGAGGAGGCGGCAGATGAAAAAATTACTTACCCTTCTTTTGGCGCTGACGCTGTCGCTCAGCCTTGCGACCGCTGCGCTGGCGGACGACGGGAACAGCCGCGTCAGGCAGTTTGACCCCACGATCACCGTGACGAAAAACGGCGGCACGACCATTGTGACGCTGGTCGCTACGGAGGATAACAATGCGATCTTTGCTGAAAGACAGCCCACGGTGACGGTCGAGTGCAGCTATGCGCGCGCCGTCGTTACCGATCCGAACGGTGTTCGGATCGAATCTACCCTCTCAGGCGGAAAGATCAGCTTTACCGTTACGATGGGCGGCAGCTATACGATCACGAGCCTCGGCACGTCCGTACCCTCGTCGAAGCCCGCGGATAACGGCAAGACCGACGAGCCGCAGCCGGACGACGGGACTTATGTCAACCCCTATCCCGATGTGCAGGAGGGTGACTGGTACAGCGGGGCCGTGCAGTTCGTCACCGAGGAAAAGCTGATGACCGGCACGGGCAAGGGCTTTGAGCCGAACGCCGCCACGACCCGCGCGATGCTCTGGACGATTTTGACCCGCATGGACGGCGCGGACACGAACAGCACGGGTGCGTGGTATGTCGCCGCGCAGGATTGGGCGGTCAAGCATGGCGTATCCGACGGCACGAGCCCGGACGGCAAGATCTCGCGCGAGCAGCTCGCGACGATGCTCTACCGCTACGCGCAAAGCCGCGGCTTGGTCAAGGCCGATGTGCAGGGTGATCTGAGCGCGTTTACTGACAGCGCGAGCGTCAGCCCCTATGCGGTCGAGGCGATGCGCTGGGCCGCCGGGGCGGGCATCATCAACGGTATGGACGGCAAGCTGAACCCGCAGGGGGAGGCGACCCGCGCGCAGATGGCGACGATGCTGATGCGCTACGCAAAGCTCGCTGCATAAAGCGAGAACAAAATGAAAAAGGAGTTCCTCTTGAAGGTAAGAGGGACTCCTTTTTTGCAAAATTCAGATATTCAGCACGAAGTGCTCTTTATGATAGTCCAGAAGCCCTTCCTTTTTCATTTTTCCGAGCTCGAGCGACAGTCCGCTGCGCTCAACGGCGAGAAAGTCCGCGAGCTGCTGGCGGGAGAACGGGATGTCAAACTCGACCGCGCCGCGCCGCTGCGCCTCAGCGGAGAGATAGGACATGAGCTTGGCGCGCGTCGTGCGCTGGGCGATGTGCGTGAGCTTTTCATTGAGCAGCAGGTTTTTTCCCGCAAGGTCGCTCAGAAGGTTTCGGATGATGCGGCTGTGGTGCGCGCAGGCGGAGGGACAGACCGTCAAAAGGCGCTTGACGTTCAAAAACAGCACCGTTGTCGGCGTTTCGGTCACGACGCTCACATTGGAGACACTGTTTGGCGCGCAGGCGAAGGCCGCGGCGTAAGTCTGCCCCGGCGCAGTGCGGGAGAGAATGTTGCGGTTGCCCCAGATATCCTCCTGCACGACGAGCGCGCAGCCGGAGAGCACCATGCCGATCTCCTCGACCGTGTCACCGGGATGAAGGAGAAACATGTCCTTGGGGAATTGCTCGGTCTTCGCCGCAAGGCAGGTGAGCATCGCGTCGAGCTCGTCCTCTGTGACACCGGAAAAGAGCGGAGAGGCGGCGAGAATGGGAAAAAATTCTTTCATAAAAAACGCCTTTCGTTGAAAATTCAACCGACTTGCTGGCCGCATTCTACTATAATACGCTTGAAAACGCAAGGAGGTATTGCAATGAAACGGAGAATCATTGAGATCGATCAAAATAAATGCAACGGCTGCGGCGCCTGCGCCGCGGCGTGTCACGAGGGCGCTATCGCCATGGTAAACGGCAAGGCGCAGCTGATGCGCGACGACTACTGCGACGGCCTGGGCGACTGTCTGCCGACCTGCCCGACCGGCGCGATTTCCTTTGTCGAGCGTGAGGCCGCGGCCTACGACGAGCAGGCGGTGCTTGAAAACAAGCAGAAGAGAATGCAGAAGGAGGGGATGACACTGCACCACAGCTGTCCCGGCATGCAGCTCAAGACCTTTGCGCACAAGGCGGCATCTGAAACGGCGGCTCCTGCTGCGCAGGAGAGCCAGCTCTCCCAGTGGCCGGTGCAGATCAAGCTCGTGCCCGTGAACGCGCCGTATTTCTCCGGCGCAAAGCTGCTCATCGCGGCGGACTGCACGGCGTACGCCTACGCGGCCTTCCACGAGAAATTCATCAAGGGCCACATTACGCTCGTCGGCTGCCCGAAGCTCGACAGCGTGGATTACAGCGAAAAGCTGACTGAGATCATCGCAAAAAATGACATCAAGAGCGTGACGGTCGTGCGAATGGAGGTCCCGTGCTGCGGCGGGCTCGAGCACGCGGCAAAGACCGCGCTGCAAAATAGCGGTAAATTCATCCCCTGGCAGGTCGTGACGATCGCGACGGACGGGAGAATACTGGATACGATTTGAGTCATCCTATGATCGATAAGACCACAGAATGAGGAGGATTTTTTCGGTGGACAACAAGATGTTTTGTTTTCAGTGCGAGCAGGCGGCGCACTGCACGGGCTGCACCGGCAGCGCGGGTGTGTGCGGAAAGAGCGCCGAGACGGCAAATTTGCAGGACGAGCTGACCGGCGCGCTCATCGGCCTTGCCCGCGCTGCGGACGGCAGCCCCGGCGTGAACGAGGGCACATGGAGCCTCATCATCGAGGCGCTTTTCACTACGCTCACGAATGTGAACTTTGACGCGGCGGCCATCCGGGATGTGACTGCACGCGTGAGGGCGGAGAAGAGCCGTCTTGTGCCGGACTGCGCGTCCTGCATGTCGCCCTGCGGGCACAACGACGACTACGACATTGCGCAGCTCTGGACGGCGGACGAGGATATCCGCAGCCTCAAGTCGCTCATCCTGTTCGGTATCCGCGGCATGGCGGCGTACGCCTACCACGCGATGGTGCTGGGCTATACGGACGGCGAGGTCAACCGCTTTTTTGCCAAGGCATTGTTTGCCATCGGCGAGGACTGGGGGATGGATGACCTGCTCCCCCTTGTGCTGGAGGTCGGCGAGAAAAACTACCGCTGCATGGCGCTGCTCGACAAGGCCAACACGGAGACCTACGGCACGCCAGAGCCGACCACCGTGCCGATGACGGTGGAAAAGGGACCGTTCATCGTGGTTTCCGGCCACGACCTGCACGACTTGAAGCGCCTGCTCGAGCAGACGGAGGGCAAGGGCATCAACATCTATACGCACAGCGAGATGCTGCCCGCGCACGGCTACCCGGGCCTTAAAAAGTATGCCCATCTCAAGGGCAATTTCGGCACGGCGTGGCAGAACCAGCAAAAGGAATTTGCCGACATCCCTGCGCCCGTACTATTCACCACGAATTGCCTGATGCCGCCGAAAGCGAGCTATGCCGACCGCGTGTTCACTACGGCGGAGGTCTCATATCCGGAACTCAAGCATATCGGCGCGGACAAGGACTTCACGCCGGTCATCGAAAAGGCGCTGGAACTGGGCGGCTATGCCGAGGACAAGGCGTTCACCGGCATCAACGGTGGCAGCACGGTTACGACGGGCTTTGCCCGCGACGCGGTGCTGGGTGTGGCTGACAAGGTGGTCGAGGCCGTCAAGTCCGGCCAGATCCGACACTTTTTCTTAGTCGGCGGCTGCGACGGCGCGCGCCCAGGCAGAAATTACTACACGGAATTCGTCAAGCAGACGCCGCCCGACACCATCGTGCTGACGCTGGCCTGCGGCAAGTTCCGCTTCAATGACTTGAGTCTCGGCACGGTGGCGGGACTGCCGCGCATCCTGGACATCGGCCAGTGCAACGACGCTTACAGTGCCATCCAGATCGCGCTGGCGCTCGCCGACGCCTTTGGCTGCGGTGTGAACGAGCTGCCGCTTTCGATGGTGCTCTCGTGGTACGAGCAGAAGGCGGTGTGCATCCTGCTGACGCTGCTGTATCTCGGCATCAAGGACATCCGCCTCGGTCCGACGCTGCCGGCGTTCCTCTCGCCGAACGTGCTCGACTACCTTGTCAAGAACTTTGGCATCGCGCCCATTACGACGCCAGAGGAGGACCTGAAGGCCATTCTGGGGTAAAACTGAAACGTACCGGCGGGCATTTTGCCCGCCGGTATTTTTTGCAGAGAAAGAAACGCAAAAATTAAGCGTGACTTTTGACGCGAGATCTGATAAAATAAAATAACTTTGCGCAACAGAGGGGAAAAGAGAGAAATCAACAGGAGAGATCAATGAAAAAACAGTTTGACCTCAGCGCCGCGGCGCTGCACATTTTAGCGATGGCCTTCATGCTGCTCGACCACCTGTGGGCGACGCTTTTTCTTTCGCAGGAGTGGATGACCTGCGTGGGACGTCTCGCGTTCCCCATTTTTGCCTTCATGGCGGTGGAGGGCTTCTTCCACACGCACAGTTTCAAAAAATACGCGCAGCGGATGCTGATTTTTGCGTTGCTGTCGGAAATTCCCTTTGACCTGATGTACGGCGGCACGTGGTTCTACCCTGTGCACCAGAATGTCATCTGGACGCTGCTCATCGGCCTTCTCGGCATTCGGGCGATGGAGGCCGTGCGGGAAAAGGGGAAGACATGGCTCTATCTTCTGACTTGCGTTGCGGTCACGGTGCTGGGCTTTGCGCTCGGCACGCTCGGCATGGTAGATTATTACGGCATGGGCGTTTTGACGGTGTTTGTGTTCTATTTCCTCCGCGGCAGAGAGTGGTGGAAGCTGCTCGGGCAGATCGCGGCGCTCTATTGGATCAATGTGTCGCTCATCGGAGGACAGATTTTCCCGATCGAGCTTTTCGGACTGGAGTTTGAGGTCTGCGAGCAGGGGCTTGCACTGCTCTCGCTCGTGCCCATCTGGCTCTACCGCGGGCGGCAGGGACACCACAGCAAGGCGTTTCAGTATGCCTGCTACGCGTTTTATCCGGTACACATGCTCATCCTCGGCCTTATCCAGCTGTCTCTGTAACAGAATACGAAAAAAGCGCTGCCGAAAGGCGGCGCTTTTTCGCGCCCTTTTTTTGGAACGTTCACAATTTGTTTATTGACATTGGAATGGAAACAACTATAATGATGACGTTCTAAAATTAGAAGATTATCATTCGATGACGAGCGAGCGCGGCGCGTGACCGAATGAGGTCGGAAAGGAACCGATATGATGCCGAAGGAACCGATGCGCGGGGCAACGCTTTTCAGCCACGCCAACAAGATGACACAGGCTTATCACGTTATGTTAACTCCACTGTGCAAGGAGGCAGGCCTGCCGCCGCTGGCGCTGGACATTCTGCTCTTTCTCGCCAACAATCCCGAGCACAACACGGCGAAGGACATCTGCCGCATGCGCGGGCACAAATCGGGTATTGTCTCCGTGCACGTGGAAAGACTGGTGAATGACGGCCTTCTTGAGCGGCAGGAGATGCCGGGCGACCGGCGGCAGACGCGGCTTATCTGCACCGAACAGGCGCAAGCGCTCATTGAGCGCGGACGGCAGGTGCAGTGGCAGTTCGGAAGACGTCTGCTCGAGGGCATCCCGGAGGAGGATCTGGCGACGATGCGCCGCTGCCTTGAAAGAATGGATGGCAATCTGAACTGCATCTGCAAGGAAAAGCGCTGAGGGCCCAAAGAAGAAATCAGGAGAACAACAATGCTGAAATTACTCAAAAACATGCGCCGTAAAGAGGTGCTCATGGTGCTGCTGTGCACCGTGCTTGTGGCGGTGCAGGTCTACTTTGACCTGCGGCTGCCGGATTACATGACCGATCTGACGACGCTCATCAAAACGTCGGGGGCGACGGCGGATATCCTGTCCGTCGGCGTGAAAATGCTTGGCTGCACGCTCGCAAGCGCCGTGCTGGCCGTGGGCTGCGGGTATCTCGCGGCCAAGGCGGCGTCGGGCTTCAGCTTCACGGTGCGCGAAAAGCTCTTCCGCCACGTGATGGACATCGGCAGCGAGGAGATGCAGGATTTTTCCGTCGCCAGCCTCATCACGAGAACGACGAACGACATCACGCAAATTCAGATGATCGTGGCGATGGGCCTGCAGATGATGATCAAATCGCCGATCATGGCCGTGTGGGCCATCATCAAAATTCTCGGCAAGAGCTGGGAACTCTCCGCCGTGACAGCGGCATTCGTCGTGGTCATCTGCGTGACGGTGATAACGGTAATGAGCATCTGCATCCCGCGTTTCCGCATCGTGCAGAAGCTGACCGACCAGATCAACTGTGTGGCGCGCGAAAATCTGACGGGCATCAACGTGGTGCACGCGTTCAACGCCGAGCAGTACCAGAACGACAAGTTCAACAAGCCGAGCCTTGACATGATGAATGTGCAGGTAAAGAACCAGAAGCTCTTCGCCCTCGTCCAGCCGACGATGACGCTCGGTATGAACGGCCTGGCGCTCACGATCTACTGGCTGGGTGCGGCGCTCGTCAACAACATCGCGCTGACCGATTCCGCAGCGCGCCTCACGATGTTCAGCGACGTGCTGGTGTTCAGCACGTATGCAACCTACGTGGTGATGTCTTTTATGATGCTCGTGATGATCTTCATGCTGCTGCCGCAGGCGCAGGTCTCGGCCGAGCGTATCAACGAGGTGCTCGAGCGCAAGGCGAATATCCGCGAGGGCAGCGTGAGCGAATGCAAAGAGCACGGCACAGTGGAGTTCAAAAACGTTTCGTTCCGCTATCCGCACGCTTCGGAGGATGAACTTTCGAACATCAGTTTCCGCGTGAACAAGGGCGAGACGCTTGCCGTCATCGGCGCGACGGGCAGCGGCAAGACGACACTTGTGAGCCTGATCCCGCGCTTTTACGATGCGACGGAGGGCGAGGTGCTTGTCGACGGCGTGAACGTCAGGGACTACACGTTCGACACACTCTACAACAAGCTCGGCTACGTGACGCAGAAGGCGGTGCTCTTCGCCGGCAGCATCCGCGACAATGTCTACTTTGGCGAGAGCGAAGCGCCGGCGGACGATGAGGGCCTTGCGCAGGCCGTCGAGCTTTCGCAGGCGAAGGAGTTTGTCGACAAGCTCCCCGACGGCACGCAGCACCATGTGGCGCAGATGGGCCGCAACATGTCCGGCGGCCAGAAGCAGCGCCTTTCCATCGCCCGCGCGCTGGCGAGAAAACCGGAGATCCTCGTCTTCGACGATTCGTTCTCTGCGCTTGACTACCGCACGGACGCGAAGCTGCGCGAGGGCCTGAGTAAGCAGCTGCACGACACGACGAAGATCATCGTTGCGCAGCGCATCAGCACCATCCGCCACGCGGACAAGATCGTCGTGCTCGACCGCGGCGAGGCCGTGGGCATCGGCACGCATGAAGAGCTGATGAAAAACTGTGACGTTTACCGCGAGATCGCGACCTCCCAGCTCAGCGCTGCGGAGCTCGCGTAAAGGGGGCGAGAGAAGATGAAAAAGAAAAACAGCAATCCCGTCGGCGCGCTCAAGCGCACGGGCGCGTATATGAGCTCGAGCATGGGCATTATCATTTTTGCCCTCGTGCTGGCGGCGCTGAGCGCCGTGATGACGATCATCGGCCCCGACAAGATCGGCAAAATGGCGACCATCATGTCCGACGGCCTGTTCACCGGTATCGACCTCGCTGCCATTGCGAAGATCGGCGTGTTCCTTGCCATTATTTACTGCCTGAGTGCGCTGTTTGGCTTCATCCAACACTATATCATGGCGGTCGTGACGCTGAAAATGTCCTACCGCATGAGAGGCGA
>ERZ780149.4380-NODE-4380-length-10978-cov-5.846562_pt1 | contig 10978 bp, 9 predicted proteins | sample MGYA00511367_ERZ780149 | MGnify/ENA primary metagenome ERZ780149 (study PRJEB29588, sample SAMEA2153852) | human gut metagenome | biome: human gut; feature: human-associated habitat; material: faeces | place: Denmark | collected 2008/2010 ...
GCCTGGATGAAACCTTCTGGTTCGATATGAGTAAGTCCAGTGCATCGAATAACAGAAACGTGAATATCAGAAAGCTAAGGCTGATCATAGAGAAAATCGGAGATATCAATATTGCCAATAAGAACGGCTATTGGTATCTGAATCTGGGGAAAGACGTGACCTGCGATTATCAGGAAGTGATGAGATTGCTGGATCAGATAAAAGATACCATTACGGACAAAAAGATAATCAATAAAATCACGTAATTCTTTTAAATCTTGTTCGCTATAAATTACCAAGTCATTTTCCATTTTTTTATTTCTTCAATACTTCGAGTATAACAATCCATTTTTGAAAGACCTACTCTATCTAGCAATATTCCATAGGTTGCATTCATAGGTTGAAAGGATTTTGGAGAAGACATAATTAGGTAATTAACTAAGCTTCCAAGTATTGTTGTTAAAGGAATATTCTCAAATTTTAAATTTTCGAGCTTTCTCCATAGATAAATGGCGGAAAGCAAACCTGTTGCAGCGCTTTCAACATATCCTTCAACGCCACTTAATTGTCCACCAATAAAGATATTTCCATTTCTCTTTAATGATAAATCACGATTTATAACTTTTGGTGCGCAAATATAAGAGTTTCTATGCATTAGTCCGAATCTAGCAAATTTAGCATTTTCTAATCCTGGAATTAATGAAAAAACTTCTTTTTGGGCTTTATAAGTCAAATTGGTTTGAAATCCAACAAGGCCATACAGAGATTTAGCAGCATCATCTTGTCTAAGTTGGACGATAGCAGCTGGTTTAAAAGGAAGGCCTTGAGTTAGTCCTGCTATTTTTAATGGTCCGTATTTAAGAGTATTTTTTTCTCTTTTTGCCATTACTTCAATTGGTAAACAACCTTCAAAATGGTCAAAATCATGTAGTTCAGCTCTTTCAGCATTTATTAGTGCATTGTAAAATTTATCATATTGTTCTTCAGTCATTGCTGAATTTAAGTACTTTCCTTCGCCTTTATCATATCTTGATTTTAAAAATAATTTATCCATATTTAAAGAAGAAGCAAAAATTAAAGGAGCTGCTGCATCATAAAAAGAAAGCATATCAGAGCCAAGATAATTTGTTAAACTATTTGATAATTCATTTGTTGTTAATGGACCAGTGCAAATTATTGTAGGGATGTTATCGTCAATATCAGTATATTCTTGATTGATAAAAGTTGCATTAGGAAGATTTTTTAATGTGTCTGTTATGTATTTGGAAAATTTATTTCTATCAACAGCCAAATCTTGACCTGAAGGAATTTGTGAATATTTGGCAGCTTTAATAATTAGAGAATCTAACTCTTCAATTTCTTGTTTTAAAAGACCACATGCATTTTCCAAACTAGTTGATTTAAGCGAGTTTGAGCAAACTAATTCTCCGTAGTTTTGGTCATGCTGGGCTGAATTTGGATTAGTAATTTTGTTTTCATAAACTTCAATTTCAAATCCTTTTTTACTAAGAAAATATATTGCTTCTGATCCAGCTAATCCGGCACCAATTACTCTAACCTTTTTCAATTTATTCTTTTTCTCCATTTTTAGTTGTGTTTTTTTGTTCTTCATCTTTAACAGCAACTATTTTTTCAGTGTATTTACATTTTGGATAATTACTACATCCTATAAATGAACCAAACCTTGAATGTCTTGTTATAAGATGTCCGACGCCACATTTTGGACAAATAGGTGCATTTTCTATATCTACTTTTTCTTCTTTGGGTTGATCAGGATTTTCTATATATTTGCATTTAGGAAAATTCGAGCATCCATAAAATGTTTTTCCAGATTTGGAGATTCTTTTAACAAGAGGTGAACCACATTCTGGACAAACTTTATTTTCAACATATTCGACAACCTTTTCTTTTTTCTTTATGTAATTGCATTCAGGATATCCACTGCAAGCTTCGAAATCACCATAGCGACTATGGCGGATAACAAGTGGCTTTCCACATTGTGGACAAATTTCTCCAGTTTCAACAGGAGCTATTTTTTCCATTTTTTCATCAGCATTTTCTAATTGCTTTGAAAAATCATCATAGAATCCATGTAGAAGTTCATTTCTTGAAAAATCTCCAGCAACAATAGAATCTAGTCTTGTTTCCATTTCTGCTGTATAGGAAGGGTCCATAAATGTTGGAAAATATTTAACAAGTTCTTTAATGGTTAATTTTCCTTGTTCTGTAGGAGTTAAAGTACCTTTTTCAATAGTTACATATTCTCTTAAAGATAAAGTTGAAATGGTAGCTGCATATGTTGAAGGACGTCCAATTCCTTTTTCTTCCATTAATTTGACAATGCGAGCTTCAGTATATCTTGAAGGTGCTTTAGTAAAATGTTGTTCGTGTTTTTCTTCAATTAAAGATAAAGATTCAGTGGAAGATAGATTAGGAAGAAAAGAGTCTTTAGTATTAGTTTCAAATTCTTTATAGATGACATCATACCCATCGAATTCAAGACTTGAAGCTTCAGCTTTGAAAACATAGTCATTGCCACGCAATTTTAATGTTGTGATATTGTCAATTCTAGCTTTCATTAAGCTGGCAACAGTTCTAGCATAAATTAAACGATATAGGTTATATTCATCTTTTGACAAATTATTTTTGACAATTTCTGGTGTTATATTTAAATCTGTAGGTCTTATAGCTTCATGGGCATCTTGCATATTTTTACTATTTTTTCCGCGATGAGCGGTACCACAATATTGAGCTCCCCATTTTTTTTCGATAAATGGAACAGCATCAGCAATAAATTCTGGGGATAATCTAGTAGAATCAGTACGCATATAAGTGATAAGACCATGCATTTCTCCATTTATTTCTTGTCCTTCATATAAATGTTGGGCTAATAAAGATGTTTTCTTTGTTGAATAATGAAATTGATTAAAAGCTTCTTGTTGTAATGTCGAAGTTGTGAATGGTGGACGTGGTTCTTTGGATTTTTTATCTGAACTAAAACTTTCTATTTTAAAATCCTTTGGAAATTCAGATATAGCTTTTTTGACATCTTCTTCGGTTTTTAATTTTATAGGTTTATCTTTGTATGAAACTAAATCTGCTTTTATTTTTTGTTCTGAAAAATAGCCTTCAATTGTCCAGTATTCTTCTGGTGTAAAATCATCTATTTCTTTTTCGCGATCTACAATGAATTTTAAAGTAACAGATTGAACGCGACCAGCTGATCTAGAATGAATTTTCTTTTGAAGAAGATGAGATAATTTAAAACCTGTTATTCTATCCATAATTCTTCTTGTTTCTTGGCTAGCGACTAAATTCATATCAATTGTTCTAGGATTTTCTAGAGCACGCATAATGGCAGGCTTAGTAATTTCATGAAACTCTAAACGATCAGTATTTGCTACATCAAGTTTTAAAACTTCAGCTAAATGCCAAGCAATTGCCTCCCCTTCTCGGTCAGGGTCGGTTGCTAATATTACTTTTTCTGAACGAGTAGCATATTTTTTTAATTCTTTTACTATTTCAGTTTTGTCTTTAGAAACAATATATGTTGGCTTAAAATTATTATTTACATCTACCCCTAATCCACCTGGGCCAGATGTGCTTAAATCTCTTATATGACCTACTGAAGCCATAACTTTATAAGATGGGCCTAAATATTGGCCGATAGTTTTACATTTTGTTGGTGATTCGACAATAACTAGTTTCATATATTTTTCTCCGTACTTCACAAATTATTATGATTATTTTTAATTTTGTCAAGTCCTTTTTTTGTAAAAAATTAGTTATCTTTTAAAAAAGATAATAAATCTGATACGTTTAGTAAGATTTCAGCACCATCTTGTATCAAATGATTATTTAATGATTTTTCATATGATAAAGGAAAAGGGAAGGTTCCAATTTCTTTACCATAATTTAAAGCTTGATTAATCGTTGAATATGATCCAGATTTAAGATTTGCTTCGGGAAGTATAATTTTTTTAGATGAGCAAGCAATAAGTCTATTTCGAAATGGAAAATGATGAGCTAAAGGTTTTGTAACATCTGGATATTCAGAGATAATGACACCTTTCCCTGATTTGCAGTAATTATAGACATCTTCGGCTATAGAGGGATAAATATAATTTATTCCAGAACCTAGAAACATAATTAATGGTAAATTATATTTTATAGCAATTCGACAAGATAAAAGATCTATTCCTTTAGCCATTCCATTGGTTATAATAATTTCTTTACCTGAAGTAGCATAAGTTTCCAAAACTGGATCTATTATATTTTCAAGTATTTTTTCTCCATATTTTGAGGGAGACCTTGTACCTATAATTCCGATGATATTGTTCGAATTAAATAAATTTAAATTTCCATGATAAAAAATAACAATCGGTGGATAGTCAAGTGTTTTAAAAATATATGGATAATTTGTGTCTAAAATAGTAACTATTTTAGATGTGTAGTTTGAATAATCTCTATTGCTATCAGCTATTGGTTTTTTTGATTTGATGAAATTTAATGTATCCTTAAATTCACCTTTGTTATAAATAGCTATGTCTATTAATTTTTCTCTGATCGTCATAATTATCCTCCTAATTAATAAACGATGAAAGAAAAAAATATTTGATTATTTTCTGTATTTTTTTAATGGACCATAAGAAAATCTATAGAAATCAGATAAAGGCCCATATTCATCTAGTAACTCTAGATGTCTTTTTGTTGGATAACCTTTGTGTTTAGCAAATTCATATTGTGGATATTTTTGATCAATATCTTTCATATATCGATCTCTGGTTACCTTCGCCAAAATTGAGGCGCAAGCAATTGAGAAAGAAGTAGCATCACCATGTTTTAAACTTAAGATTGGTAAATCTGTTTTTAGTTTCATGTAATCGGTCATTATCAAATCAATTTTATTATTTTTTAACATTTCATCTAGCGCTAATTGCATTCCTAGTCTAGATGCTTCTAAGATGTTTATTCTATCAATCAATTGAGGGCTTACTGAAACAATCATGTAATCTATAGCATTTTTAATAATTAATTCATAGCATTCTTCTCTTTTTTTCTCGGTGAGTTTTTTGCTATCATTAATCAATTCATTATCAAAATTAGGATCCATAATTACACCAGCAGCAACTACTGGACCACATAAAGGACCACGACCAGCTTCATCAAATCCTGCTATTAATTTTATATTATTGGTTCTATTTAAATCGTCATATTTTTTTAGGCTCATCGACAATTACCTTTCCAAGAATTCCTTGCTGAAATTCCTTTAAAAACATTTTTTTTGCTCTATCAATATCTAAAACTTCACCAGGTAATTTAAATCCCCGTTTTAAAGCTAATTCGTTGAAAAATTCTTGTGAAGAATTATACGTTCTTATATCATATCGATTAGTAATATAATTCATATACTTTGATGAAACAAAGTCAGCTAGTGTATCACATAAATAGTCAACAGGCAGTATTTCTTGTTTCATACTTCCTAACCAAGCAAGATGTAATGCACAGCTTTTATCTTCATAATTAGATGGTAAAATTCCTGGAGTATCTAGCAGTTCCAATTTATCATTAACTCTAATAAGTTGTTGACTTCTTGTCCATCCAGGTAAATTTCCTACAGATGCTTTCTTTTTACCAGACAATAAATTGATGAAAGTTGATTTTCCAACATTTGGAATACCAACAACCATTGCCCTTAATGGAGGTGTTTTTAAGTTATATCTTTTATATTTTTCTGTTTTTTTAGTCTCTATTGTTTGTATTTCCTGAAGGAGATATTTAATTTCTTTTTGATTAGTTAAATTGGCAAATAGTATTTTTTGATATTGTGGAAAAAGATTTTTAAAATTTGAAAAAGCATTTAAATCTGTTAAATCTTTTTTTGAAAATATTAAAATTTGGGTTTTATTTTGTACGATAGTTTGCAAATATGGGTTGATAGAAGAAATAGGTGCGCGTCCATCTGCTATTGTAATTATTGCATCGATTGTTGGAAGTACTTTTGATATGCTATTTAAAGCCTGTGCCATATGACCAGGAAACCAATTTATTCCTTTATTTGGTATTCTATTTTTATCTTCCATCTTTTTTCCTCACTTTTACTATAATATTATAATTAATTAACATTTTTATCAAAAAATCCTAGTTATTACTAGGATTTTATTTGTCTTTTTCTGATAGATTTTTATCGACTTCTTTAAGTTCATCTATCGATAATTTTTTATTAACTTTGATTTTCTTAAATCCATCTCCATTAACTTCGTGTGCACGTAGTGTGGTAACAAATGCATGAGGATCTATATCAACAATAATTGCCTGTAAATCACGATATTCTTTTCTGTCAAATACTACTTCGACAACTTTATAATCATCGCCTGTATAGCCACCTTCTGCATAAAATAATGTTGTTCCTCTTTCCATATCTCTTAGAATACGTTGTGAAACTTCGTTATATTTTTTTGTTGTGATAAAGGCTATAAAGCTAGTTGATTGGCCTAAGAATACACGATCTATCATTAAAGCTGATGTTATTGCTGAAATTATTCCTATTAAACAATTCTGCAAGTTTTTAAAAACAATGAAACCGATTAAAACAATTGTAGCATCAATTAAAAATGAAGCGGTTGAAGTTTTTATGTGAAGATATTTATTAGCAGCTAATGATAAACAATCGACACCACCGGTGGAACCTCCACCAATAAATGTTAAACCACAGCCAACACCTACAAATACTCCACCAAATATTCCACTAAGAAGTTGTGATACTTCGCTAGTTGATGATAATGAAAGCCAGGGGAAGACTTCTATAAAAGTAGAAAATAGATATAGCAAAGGAGGAAAAACAATAGTTGAAATTAAGGTATTTATTGCAAAACGGAACCCGAGTGTTAGGAATCCTAAAAAGAATAAGACCCAAGTTAATATAGTTATGCAGAGGTTAACATCAATTTGTCCATGAGTTAATTCTTCTAATATTATGGAAATTCCTGAGGTTCCACCAGTTATAAGACTATGTTCCAACAAGAAAACTCTTGTGCCAAAAGCTAAGATTATATTTCCCATTAAAATCCAAATTAAATCTTTAAATTTTCTTGATAAAGATTCACTTTTTAATGAAATCTTTGCTTCATAAAAAGATCTAATCCAGAAAGTTTTAAATTTATTTAAAAGTTTGAATTCTTTTTTTTCAGATTTTTTCACTTAATCCTAACCTCAAATAAGCATCAATAAAATTATCGATATTACCATCCATAACAGATTTTACATCAGTTTCTTCGTATCCAGTTCTATTGTCTTTAACTAATGTATAAGGACAAAAAACATAGGAACGTATTTGACTTCCCCATTCTATATCCTTTTTTTGTCCACTTATTGCGGCGAGTTTTTCTTGCTGTTCTTTTAGCATTTTTTGAAATAGTCTAGCTCTTAAAAGTTCCATTGCTATTTCACGGTTTTGTATTTGTGATCTTTCAACTTGGCAAGTGACAACAATTCCAGTAGGTACATGGGTAATACGAACGGCACTTTCAGTTTTATTGACGTTTTGTCCACCGGCACCTTGGCTTCTATATGTATCTATTTCAAGATCGCTTTCGTTGATATCAATTTTTACAGATTTATCAATTTCAGGCATGACATTTACTGAAGCAAAAGAAGTGTGTCTACTGCCCGATGCATCAAATGGAGAGATTCTAACTAAACGATGTACGCCGTTTTCGCTGCGCAAATGCCCGTAGACATTTTTTCCTTTAATCAGCAATGTTGCGGATGAAATGCCAGCTTCTTCTCCCTCAAGCATATCGACGAGACTATATTTGAGATTATGGCTTTCAGCATAACGTATATACATTCTTAATAGCATGCTGGCCCAATCGTGTGCTTCTGTTCCTCCGGCACCTGGATGAAATTCTAAAATTGCAGACATAGAATCATAAGGCCCATTTAATAGAAGATCCTCGGAAAATTCTTTGTATTTTTTCTTAAATTTTGATATTTCATCTTCAACCATCAAATGGATATCATGGTCATCATCTTCTTTTAAAAGCAAAAGCATTCCTTCAATGTCTTCTTGAATTTTATCTAAACTCAAGAAAGTATCTCTTCTTTCATTTAATCGAGCGAAAGTAGAAGTTAATTTTGTTGCTTTTTCCCTATCTTTCCAAATATCTGGATCAGAAGTTTTTTTCTCTAATTCTAAAATATCATTGTTGAGTTTATCTTGGTCAAAGACAACCTCTGAGTTTTCCATACTCTTCTTTAAGTGTTTGGAAACTCGAATTCAATTCGTAAAGTTCTTTCATATTTTATTTACTCTCTTCTTTGTTTTCTTTTGGGAGTGATGGATTGTTTTCTGGTGCTTTAGCATCATTTATTGCAGAAGTAGGAAGTGAAGGAGTTACCTGAGGCATACCCCAAGATGAAAGATTTTCTTGTCTAGCATTTTCAAAAATTGATCTTGCAAGGTCTGGAGAAGAAACTCTGCGACTTTCTTCAAGTCTTTTTGCTTCTTCTGCAACTTTTTGAGCAGCTAATTTTTCTGCTTCAGCTTTCATCCTTGCTTCTTCTTGTGCCTTTCTAATTTGTTCAATTTCTTCTGGTGTACGGCGACGAATTTGAACTTTTAAAAGCATTTTAATAGAATCGATGGATATTGTTGTACGCATTTTTTCAAACATATCATAACCTTCATTAGTATATGCTTGCAAAGGATTTGTATTTGCATAAGAACGAAGATAGATAGCTTCGCGGAGTTTTGACATTTTATCTATATGTCGTGTCCAACTTCTATCAACTTGTTGCAAGATAATTGTTTTTTCAACATAGTTGGTCTCTTCTTCATTCCAATCTTTTTTCTTATTTTCATAAGCTTGTTTTAAAATTTCAGTTAAAGTATCAGCGGCATCTTCTTCGACCATTCCTTCAAATTCTTCGATATTTTTGAAGGTTCCTGTAGGTAAATATTCAGGCTCTAAATTCTTTAATAATTTTTTAGAATCGACAACTGGATCATTTTCATCCTTTAAGGATTCTTTAATTATAGCTGCTCCAGTTCTTTTAAAGTAATCAGGAAGCAAAGAAGAAACTGAATCAGAGAATAAGATAAAGTCTCTTTCCTTATACATTATTTCACGTTGTTTACGCAAGACATCATCATAATCGAGAAGTGTTTTACGTGTATCAAAGTTCATGCCTTCAACTTTTTTCTGGGCAGAAGTAATAGTTCTTGTTAAAATTGGAGATTCAACTGCTTGATTTCCACCAAGGCGCATCATATTCTTTTTCCACATATCAGCGTTTCCAAAACGTCTCATTAAATCATCATCTGCGGAAACAAAGAATTTGGAATAACCTGGGTCACCTTGACGACCTGAACGTCCACGTAATTGGTTATCAATACGACGAGATTCATGTCTTTCAGTACCTAAAACAGCAAGACCACCTAAGGCTCTAACTTCATCGTTGATTTTAATATCTGTACCACGACCAGCCATATTTGTTGCAACTGTAATTGCACCTTTTTCACCGGCTTTTTCAATGATTGCAGCTTCTCTAGCATGATTTTTAGCGTTTAATACTTCATGTTTTAAACCTGCTTTTTCTAAAAGTTCATGAATAATTTCACTCTTTTCAACAGAAGCAGTACCGACCAAAATTGGTTGACCCTTGGCATGTCTCATTTCAATTTCTTTTAAGAGGGCTTGGTATTTATCTTGAGCGGTAGCAAAAATAGCATCAACATCATCAATACGTTGAACAGGTCTATGTGTTGGAATGCAGATAACTCGCATGTTATAAATTTTTCTAAATTCTTCTTCTTCGGTTTTAGCAGTACCAGTCATACCTGATAATTTGTTGTATAAACGGAAGAAATTTTGATAAGTAATTGTAGCTAATGTAATAGTTTCAGGTTTAATTTTAACGTGCTCTTTTGCTTGGATAGCTTGTTGTAAACCATCTGAATATTCACGTCCTTCCATAGTACGTCCTGTATTGGTATCAATCAAAACAATTTCATCATTTTTTACCATGTATTCAACGTTTCTGCTCATAGTAAAGTTTGCTTTTAATGCTTGATGAATTCTATGTACCATATCAGAATGTTGAGGTTCATAAAGATTTGTTACTCCAAAAGCTTTTTGAACTTTATCAACTCCAGAATCAGTTAAAGAGCATGATTTTTTCTTAATATCAATTTCAAAATCAGTATTCTTTTTTAATGATTTTACTACACGGTCAGCAATTTCATAACTTGAAGCTGTAACTCCGCTACCACCGGAAATAATAAGTGGTGTTCGTGATTCGTCAATTAAAATAGAGTCGGCTTCATCGATAACGGCAAAATTTAATTCGCGTAAAACTCTTTGTTTAGGATCAGTTGCCATATTATCGCGAAGATAGTCGAAACCAACTTCAGAATTAGTTGTATATGTGACATCGCATTTATATGCTTCTTGCTTTTCCTGTGTACTTTTTTCACGAAGGTTAACACCTACTGTTAAGCCTAAAAAGCGATAGATACGTCCCATCCAATCAGCATCACGGGAAGCTAAATATTCGTTTACAGTAACAACGTGGACACCTTTTCCACTTAAGGCATTGGTATAAACCGCCATAGTTGCTGTTAAAGTCTTACCTTCACCAGTTTTCATTTCAGCAACATCGCCTTCATGTAATACTTGAGCACCAAAGACTTGTTCGTTATAAGGATATTGTCCAATAACTCTTTTTGCAGCTTCACGACAAACAGCAAATGCTTCTGGTTGTATTTCATCAAGTGTTTTTCCAGAAGCTAATAATTGTTTAAAATAAGGGGTTTTGGCCTGTAATTCTTCATCAGATAATTTTGCCATTTCATCGGCATAAGCAATAGCTTTATCAGCGATTTTTTTGATTTTATTAAATGCGCGAGCATCAATTCGGAAGATCTTTTCTAGAGCACCCATTTGTTACCTCTTTTCTTTTTACAACACAAAAAATGTGCATCTTTAATATTATATAT
>ERZ780149.4386-NODE-4386-length-10969-cov-4.139637_pt1 | contig 10969 bp, 9 predicted proteins | sample MGYA00511367_ERZ780149 | MGnify/ENA primary metagenome ERZ780149 (study PRJEB29588, sample SAMEA2153852) | human gut metagenome | biome: human gut; feature: human-associated habitat; material: faeces | place: Denmark | collected 2008/2010 ...
GAAATGCTTTATAATAGTTTAAATCAAAATTCTGTCGATTTTATTTGGAACTACTCTATTGGTATTCCTACATCCTACCAAAGTATTCTATCTCAAAATGATAATATAAAATTTGCTTCTATTACTGCTTCCAATTGCCCAGCAATATTGCTTTTTAATAATAAAAAAGGATTTGGCTCGGATAAAAATATAAGAGCCGCTATTTCCTATGCCTTAAATTATCAAGATTTTAAAAAATATTTTGGAAGTGAATTTGCTTCTACTCCTAATAAAAGTTTTGCTCCAAGCTCTCTTACGGGATATAAAGAAACAGAACATTTAGTAACTGATTATAGTATCGCTGACAAATATATGAAAAAAGCAGGATATATTAAAGAAGACACTACTTATAAAAAGCAAGGCGTTGAAGCTTGCTTAAATCTAACAATTAATTCAAAAAAGGAAACACACATAAGCTATGGCGAATTTGTAAAAACACAATTAGAAAAATTTGGAATAAAAGTAAATTTAGACACTGTTGATTCTACCCTTTTCAACGAAAAAACGAGCCATAAATTTGCTACAGAAGGTCCTGATGGTTTCAATGAAATAACTATGGAAGCTGCAATTATGGGATTTACTGCCTACGGAATGAAAAATCTCGGTGGAATGTATATTAACGGAAACAATAATGTTCAAGGTGGTGGAGAAGTCTATAATGAAGAACTAGATAATATTATGAATTCTATGGAAAGTTCCAAAACAATAGAAGAATATATGATCTACACTGGACAATTACAAGACTTTTATGCAAATGAACTTCCTGCTATCGCTTTATTTTGGGATAACACTATTTATGCTTATTCGAAAAATTTAAAAAATGTTCATATCGATAGCGTTTTCGGTTTGAATAACTATAAAAATTTCATAGAAATGATTAAAGAATAGATAATAAAGGATTTTAATAATGAAGAAATATATAAAACACATCATCATCGCCTTTATCAGTTTCCTTTTGATTGTGATTTTAAATTTTCTTCTACCAAGATTATTGCCTGGAAATCCTATAGGATATTTAACTGGACTTAATGAAGAAGGTATGTCTGCCGAAAAATATGCTTTTTATTACCATGCTCTTCATTTAGATGAAAATATATTATCTCAATTTAGGTATTATCTAATTGATATTTTCAATGGTACTTTAGGCTATTCATATAAAAAAGAGGCTACTATAAGTTCTCTTATATTTTCAAAAATTGGTGTATCTTTACAAATAACTTTTCCAGCTGCTTTTTTCTCTATACTAATAGGAATATTATGGGGCGTAGAAAGTGGGTATAAGAAAAATGGTTTTTTTGATAATTTTTCTACAATTCTATTATTGACTTTGAATACTATTCCTCTTTTCGCCATCGCTTTAATTTTAATAATTCTCTTTTGCTTTAATTTAAACATTTTTCCATATTATGGTATATCAAGTGGAAATTATTCACCAGGTTCAATCGAATTTTTCTTTGATAGATTATATCATCTTGTCCTTCCGATTTTAACCATAATTATTGGTTCATTCCCATCAAAATATTTATTACTAAGAAATACAACAGCACAATTTGTTGACAATAAATGTGTCTTATATGCTAAGCAATGTGGATTATCAAATTCAAAAATTAAATTTTCTTATATCTTAAAAAATATATCACAACCAGTAATAGCTATGATCGGAACTACAATAGGAAATTGTTTTGTCGGTTCTATAATTGTAGAAAATATATTCTCCATAAACGGAGTAGGTGGGCTATTAAATGATGGAATCAATACTCTAGATTATCCATTAATTCAAGGAATACTTTTTGTAACAACACTTTTTATGGTAATTTGTGTAATGATTTCAGATATTTTATGTCTATTAGTTGATCCTAAATTAAGAAAGGAAAAAGAAAATGAAAATTAAACGTCTTCCTTTTTTAATTATTGGCATCATACTATTGCTAACTTTTTTAACTATGGCAATATTCCCACAATTTTTCACAAGTTACAATCAAAAGTATTCTTTTGAGCCTTGGCTTCCCCCTTCTTTTTCTCATATTCTTGGAACAAATTCGCTCGGTTATGATATTTTTGCTGAATTAATCTATGGGGCAAGACAAACAATTCTTATTTCTTTAACTGCTAGTTTAGGTTCATTAATAATTGGTGTTATCATTGGAATACTTGCATCATTTGATTCTATTATTGGAACCTTTTTCAATGGAATTATCAATATTTTTGTCTTGCTTCCTAAATTATTAATATTAATTGTTTTCGTAAGTTTCCTTAATAACAACAATTTAACTTTGATAATTTTAATTTCCTGTTTTACTTGGGTTTCCACTGCAAGATCAATTAAAGCAAAGCTTATCAATTTAAAAAAACAACAATTTATCGAAGTAAATAGACATTATGGCTTTTCAAAAATTCATAATATATGTATACATATTTTGCCAAATTTAAAAGACATAATTATGACAAGACTACTTTTAGGAATAACCACTTGTATCATGATGGAATCGACTTTAAGTTTTTTAGGTTTTGGTAATTTATATTATCCAACATGGGGTGTCATGATAAATTTTGCAAGAAATAGAGGAGCATTAGTTCATCAAGCTTATGGATATTTAATAGCTCCTTGTTTATGCATTGCCTTTTTATCTCTTTCTTTTTACTTCATTTCTATTTATTTTGAAGCTAAACAAACTATAATAGATAAGGATTGACTATGAATAAAGAAAAAGAAATTTGGTTAAAAATTAAACCTCATCATCATACTCATTTAGCTGAAATAAGATCTGACCAATATAATGAATTATTTGAAAAAAAATCAGTTATCCAAGATTCAGATGAAGCAAAAAAAGCTAAAAAGAAAATAAAAGATGAAGGAGAGACAATCGATAATATTTTAAATCTCATCCAGTGTTTAAATAGTCAACTAAGATATAACGATTCTATTTTTTATCTTGAAAAAGCTCTTAAAACTTTCCCAGAAAACTATCGTTTAGAAAGAGCCCTAGCTATAAGGTATCTTACTGCAAATAAAATAGAAAAAGCATTATTTCTATTTAAAAAAATATACGAAAAAACAGATGATAAATTAGATATTACTTACCGTATCGGATTAGCATATTTTTATCTAAAACAATATAATTTTGCCAAAGAATATTTTTTAATTTCTTTAAATCTTTCAGAAAAAAATAAGGAAATGTATATCGCCTGCATATACTGGCTATTATTGACAAACGTACAACTTAAAGAGAGCATAAATGAAACATTAAATAATTACCATGACTTTTTTGTAACCCACCATGCTGGTTATGAATATGCTGTTCGCTTGTTTTTAAATGAACCTTTATCAGATTATGAAGAAATTTCTAAATCTGATAATTTGACAAGGGTAATGTTTCTTTTTGGCTTGTACCATTTTTATCTTTACAAAAATGATACAAAAAAAGCCGAAGAAACTTTTTCACTCGGCTTAAAATGTGATGAATATTGGGCTAGTTTTTCTGGGCTAGGATTTTACTACTTATTAATCTCCAACAATTTTCTTTCTTAATAACGATGGTTCAGAAGGAGGAATAAAAACCGGAGAATGTGAATCACGATTTAAAAAGAGATTAAGTCTTTCATTATCGCATTCTTCAAAAATATATTGTGGTGTTCCTTCACAAGCTATCAATCCTTTATCCATGAAAATAACCTTATCAGATACATCACGAGCAAATTTCATCTCATGAGTAACAACAATCATAGTAATATGTTGCGAAGCTAATTCCTTCATTACTTTTAAAACTTCATTAACCATCTCTGGATCTAAAGCAGAAGTTGGCTCATCAAATAATATTATATCTGGATTCATACTTAAAGCTCTTGCAATAGCAACTCTTTGCTTTTGACCACCAGAAATATCTCTAATTTTAAAATGAACTCTATCTGACATTCCAACTTTTTCTAAGTTTCTTAAAGCAATTTCTGTAGCTTCTTTTTTACTTCGCTTTAATACTTTTGTTTGACCTATAACACAATTTGTTAGTACATCCATATTGTTAAACAAATTAAAAGATTGAAAAACCATAACAAGGCGTGAACGTATATGGTTTTGATTAGTTTTATTTTCTAATATATTTTTTCCATCGAAAATAATTTCACCGCTATCTGGCTTTTCCAAAAGATTCAAACAGCGCAATAATGTTGATTTTCCACTTCCAGAAGAACCTATAATTGTTAAGCATTCTCCTTTTTCCACAGAAAAAGAAATATCTTTTAAAACAATTGTACTATTTGAAAAAGTTTTAGCTAAATGATTTACTTGTAATATTGCCATAATTAATTTTCCTTTTTTGCTTTAAAATGAAATAAGATATTCTCTAAAGAAGTCTTTACTTTATGTCCATCCATTTTAAATGCTACAAATTTTAAAATTGCTGTAGCAATCAATACCAACACCAAATAAATAACTGCAATGATAATATATGTTGCTAAATATTGATAGCCTTTACTAGCAGCACTTGAAGCTTGCCAATAAAGTTCAGAAACAGCGATAACATTTAATACTGAAGAATCTTTAATATTGACAACCCATTCATTGCCAATTGTCGGAATAGAATTTCTAATAGCTTGAGGTAATGTTACATGAAATAATGTTTGCATTTCATTCATACCAAGAGATTTAGCACCTTCAATTTGACCTTTATCAATGCCATTTAGTCCTGCTTGTAAAACTTCGCCCATATAAGCTGTAGTATTCAAAGTTATAACTATCAAACCAGCTATAAACCAACCATTCCAGGTATCTACACCTTTTAAAACTTCATTCCAATTGATTCCCATCATCTGGCAACCATATTTAAATAACATTGCTTGAACCATCATCGGTGTTCCCCGAATTACAATAGAATAAATATTGCAAATCCATTTTATTGGAAAGCGCCAAATTTTATGATACCAAGGGGATTCTTTAGTATTCAAAGATTTACCAAAAGCTAAAAAAATACCTAAAAATAAACCACCAAATGTTCCCACTAAAGAAAGAACAATAGTTGCTAATGTGCCATTAATATAGAATCGGCCATAACGTGATAATAAACTAGATATATCGTTGCCCATTATTCACCACTTCTACTAACAGATTCAACCATCATTTGATTTCTTAATTCTTGATCTATACTGCTCAAAGCTTGGTTAATGCAACTTTTTAGATTATCATTACCTTTTTTTATACCAATTGAAACACCAAGTTCAGATAAATATTCACCCAAAATATCTTGTGAAATCCGTACAATGCCTAATGATTTATTTGAACCAACAATAGCTTGTGCAACTGGATATTCAGCTGTCATAGCAAATGCAGAATTATTCTTTACATCAATAGCGCAATCAGCAAAAGTAGAAAGAGGGGATAAATGATTAGCACCATAATCTTCTTTAAAAATTTCTATAACATCATCAGTTACAGTAGAAACCTGTGAAACAATATTTTTCCCATTTAATATTGTCGCCAATTCTGAAGAAGGAATAACACGATTATTTTGATCAGCAAATTCTTTAGAAGTTACTAAAACTAATTCAGAACGATAATATTCATCCGAAAAATCAATAGATTGTCTTCTTTCTTCAGTATCAGTCATTCCTGCTAAAACTAAATTTATAGTTCCGGTTTGAACATCAGGAACCAAAGATTCCCAATCTTCTTTAACAATTTCAACTTCCATGTTCAAAGCTTTCCCAAGCAACATAGCAATTTGAACATCATAGCCATCAGCATAGCTTCCACCAACATTAGAAATAGAAACATTGTAATCATTAGAAGAAGGATCAGTCCAATTAAAAGGAGAATAATTGCATTCCATTCCAACAATCAATTTTTCTACTTCAACATTTTTAGTATCAATAGATGAAAAATTTACATCATAATGATAAATAAAATTGTTAGAAGAATTAGAAGAACAACTTGTAGCAGAAAGTGCTGCTATTCCACATAATAAAGTTTTTAAAATTTTCTTTGACATAAAAAAATGTCCTACCTTTCATTTTTGCCTAAGGATCACACTAATTCGCGACCCTTTAAATGAAATAGGACCCGTATCAATAGTGCCAATCGGATACTTTCTATCCGCCGAGTACGCAAGATATTCTCATGCGTCCCAACTCAACTTTTCCTATTCGACTAATAGTACTAAGAAGGTTTCGGCGACTCTTACCTTTCATTTCTTTCAAAGTCTTTAAGAAAGAAATTACTATTTTGTAGTCGCTCCTCTATTCGATTCATAGACTTAAAGAAGTATATAAAAAATAGAATGAAAAAGCAAGAAAAATTTTTCATAGTTACAAAAAAACATCTAGGACTTAGCCTAGATGTCTCATAATTTAAAAATATTTTTATTTGTTATCAAAGAAAGTTCCACGTGCCTTTTCTTTCATATCGAAAGAAGTAGTGAAAGGAATTCTTGATGTATATCCTGCTTTAGCTGCGACAATCATTTTAACTGGCCACATAAATATATCATGGTTCCATTGATTGACAGTATCATTATATTGATCTCTTGCTGCAGTAATTTCTTTCTGTAAATAAGAATTTTGTTGCATGACATCAGCTATTTCAGCGTGGGATTTTAAATCTGGATAATTTTCAATAGCAATATTAATTTGGCGAGAAATGCCATCAAGTTTGGAAGATACTTCGTTTCTATCACCATCAGCATTTGGATTAACACCACCACGATAAGCAGCAATTTGTGTAAGAGTTTCTTTATCGAGAGTAATTGCCTTATCTAAAAGTTGAGCAGCATTGGAAAGAATAACTACGCGTTGTTCAATCAAATTATCAATTGTGGAAGCGTTCGATTGTATTTTTTGTTGTAATCCACGAAAATAGTTTTGTGCTTTTATCTTCTTAATTAAGAAAATCAATCCAGGAATAATTCCTAATACCCATAAAAGGACTTCAAAAATTGTTGAGCCTACACCAACTTTTACCGGAATTTGCTTCTCGATAACGTTGACATCACGTCCATTGGTATTAACTGGACCTGATAATTCGTCTAATTCATTAGCCATAATATAACTCTCCTTTATTTATATACTTTAATTATGTCCTTTTTCAAAGAAACTGTCAAATAAAATATCATCTTTATCTATATAAGAACCAATTAAAGCCATACCAATAACACCATTTCTAAATACTGTCTTCGAACTATGGGATTCAAGGAACTCTTTCACCTTAGTATTTGAAGTGTATTCACTAAAATAAGTCTTCCTTGAAACTTTGATATCTTTAACAGCAATTTCAGTCGCTTTTTCAACTGGTTTATATTCAATCCATTCAACAGGGACATCATGGAACTTGCCATCCCCGCCAAGTGTTGGAACATATTCAACATGTTTAATACCAGTAAAAGCATAAGATACTATATTGACAATATCCGTTTTCCCAGCTCTTTTTGTTTCGCGAGCTTTAAGAATTTGTTCTGTTATAGCATCTTCTGGTTTAAATATATTTCCATCCATAGTGTTAGCAATAGTTTCACTTTCGAAAGCATTGTAATTAGAATGGAATATATCATCATATATATATTCAACAGGTTTATATTGTTGATATAAAGGGATGCAAAGTAGCGGAGCTAAATCAAAATATAAAGCTTCCAAGAAGTGGCAATTATATTCAATAAATTTATTTCTAGATTCATCATAAGAATAACTAGAATACTTAGAAGGTTCAATGAAATAATCCTCAGTTTGAGAATGGATAGAAGAAATGTAATTTAAACAATTTTCTTTTACAAAATAGAAATCATCACCATATGGTTTAGCATTTTCAATAAGATTAATCATCGAATTTTGAGCGAGTGGAGTAAATAATAGACGGAATTCAGTTTCATTAGTACGATCTGTAGCACCGAACAAAACATCAAATTTATCATTAGTCATTGCTGTAAAATTAGTTGTTTCATCGTTGTCCATCAAGTCATCGCACATTTTCTTTTGGAGCTTCTTCGAACCCTTCTTCGCCATTTTCGAAACTTGATTATCACTTAATCCTGTTGCACCTGAAGGTTTTCTTGAAAAAGAAAGATTTGGAGCAGCACCATTTCCATAAACTAATTCAGTATCGTAATAATAAGATGGTGCAGGTTTTTCAATTCTGGCAGTAAGAGTTTGAGTTTTAGTATAAGTTCGACGATGACCACTAGCATCAACTTCAGTAGTTCTATATGAAATAACTAAAGATCCTGTATATAATTTCATATCTATTTTTTGATTATACGTTCTATATAACAAAAATGGATTTCCTAAAATAGAACCCGATTGTACTCCTACAATGGATTTATTATTTTCTTCAGAATGAGCAAACCCATATTTTTCATAAAGATAGCCATATTTTTCATTATCAAAAATTGGATCTAACTTTATCAAAGGTGTTGCTTTTTCACAAATTTTAGATGGAACAGACCAATCGAACAAAGCGTTTAAATTTCCCATTTGACTGGAAGCTTCATCCAAATATTTATTTGCTTCTTCTTGAATTGCTTCCAATATTTCTTTGTTATTTTTTATTTTTTTATTAACTACTTTTAAAATCAAAACTAAAAATAAAACTCCAAGAACAACACCACCGATTGCCATAGAAAGTCCTATAACAAGATTAAAATTTTGATTAGTACATAAAATAACACCAACAATAGCTGTGCCAAATAAAACTATTATCAAGAAAATTAAAAAACCACGTAAGACTTTAAATCTAGATACAACACCATTTTGCTTTTGTGCTTGTAATAAACAATCATTATAAGTAGCAACAGTCTTTCTATTAGCTTCAATATCAACTTTTGCTTCTTTAGCCAAATCATCAAACATCTTTTCTGCAGTTTGGCGATATTTTTCTTTAATTTCTAAATTATATTTTTTTAAAGGATCGAAAATCTCTTCCATAAAATCCACCTCTTTAATAATTATAAACGTTAGAAACAAATAATTCATTACTTTTTATTTATCTTGAAAAGAAATTTTATTTATATATACTAGAAGTGAAGGAAACAAAAATGAAAAAATTTAAAACATTATTATCAACTTTAATTCTTCTTTCACTTCTGAGCGCTTGCAATGGTACAAATAATTCATCTACTACTAATTCATCTAACTCATCAAATACTACCATTTCTACTAGTTCAAGTACTACCAATTCATCTACAACAAGTAAAGATAGTTCTTCTTCATCAACTAATACAAGTTCTACAAATCCTAGTTCTTCATCCACAAGTTCTAGCTCTAGCTCAACATCATCTGCCCCTATAAACACCAAAGATAAATTAAAAGACATAGTTGTTGGCAACTCTTTTAATGGTGATGTTGTTATAGCTGGAAAAAGAGGCAATGATTTCTATGTAGAAGATCAAACAGGATATGCCTTTGTCTATTTGAATAACAATAGTGACTATAAAGAATTGCAAATTGGAGATCAAGTAAATCTTCAAGGCAAGATAGTAGAATTTACCAACGCTGGTATCATTCAGATAAGCACAGTAACTTCAATGACCAAATTGAAATCTAATTGTGCTCTTCGCTCTATTAACAAAGTAGAAAATTTTGACCAAATCGATTCTTATAGAATGGGTAGAATTGCCATAGATAATGTTGTTTTAGAATCAAAAACTATTAATTCTGGTAGTACTGATTCCAGCCTTAAAATATCCAAAAATGGAAAAACATTAACTATATTCATTGGAAAAAGACTTGATTCTCAAGTAAAAAATGATATCGAATCAATTTTTAACACTTTAAATATCAAAGATACTTTTTCTATAAACGGAGCCTTTGCCGATTATTATAAATCGTCACAGATTGTTTTAACTTCTGCTGATCAAATTGTTGCTGATGAACTTTCTTTTGAAAAGAAAGTTGCCATCGTTGAAGCTAATTCAATTTCTTCTTTAAATAATTCCAATGTTTATAAAGATATATCTCTTCCTACTTCAGGTTTATATAACTCTAAAATTGAATGGACTTCTTCAAATACTTTAGTAGTTAGCAATTCTGGAAAAGTTACAAGACCAGAAAATGGAGATGTCAAAGTTACTTTATCCTATGTTATTACAATAGATAATCAAAAGACTACTTCCAAAAATATTACTGTTAACGTCAAACAAAAAGGCAATACAAACTACGAATATGTTTATGTTGAACCTAATTATAGTGGCACATATTACAATCAAATAAGCGATGAATTAAGAGGAAAGGATCTTTTATTACAATTAGATAATTTATTGGATTCCACTTCTCATCCTACAATCAACTTCACATATAAAGGACTAATGTCAGAAGTATTTCCATATACCGATGGAAAAGATGGAAAACTATATGCTTTCTATCGTGGAACTTTAGCAAGCAGCGGTTCGATGAATAGAGAACATGTCTGGCCTAATTCCCGTGGTGGAAATTATGTTGAAAGAGATCCTCATATGGTTAGACCGACTCTTACCAGCGATAATTCAGGAAGAGGAAATGCTTTCTATAACGAATCAGGAAATTATGATCCAGGAGAATTTGGTGCTTATCAATATCGTGGAATCTGTGCAAGAATTATTTTCTATTGTGCTGTCAAAGCTCAAGAAAATGGATTAAACCTCGTCGATAAAAATACAGATTCAACATCAAATAAATCGATGGGAAAATTATCCACATTGCTTAAATGGAATTTAGAATATGATATCGATGCTACGGAAACACAAAGAAATGATGTTCTTTATACAAAATTCAAACATAATAGAAATCCATTTATCGATGATAGAAATTACGCCTGTAAAATTTGGGGCGATACAAACGCTGAAACTCGCGGAGTTTGCTCTGGAAATTATTAAAAAATAATTTTAAAAAACTTCATTTATAAATTTCTTTAAATGAAGTTTTTCTTTGCAAATTTTTTTCACTAAAAAAGATTATTAATTTGAAAATATCAAAATTA
>ERZ780149.4397-NODE-4397-length-10949-cov-3.113916_pt1 | contig 10949 bp, 11 predicted proteins | sample MGYA00511367_ERZ780149 | MGnify/ENA primary metagenome ERZ780149 (study PRJEB29588, sample SAMEA2153852) | human gut metagenome | biome: human gut; feature: human-associated habitat; material: faeces | place: Denmark | collected 2008/2010 ...
GCGGAGAGGAAGGGATTCGAACCCTTGTGGGGTTGCCCCCAAACGGTTTTCAAGATTTCTTGCCACTCCGGATTTTGCCGCAGGACAGCGGAAGATAAATGACGCAAAAACCCCGCATATAGCAAGGTTTTCGCGCGTTTTCGGTTCGAACCGCCCGCAAAACTTTTGAAATCAAGGTGCGGCTTTCTAAAACATTTTCTAAAAAATTTTTAGAAAAAACGTTAGAAAAACCGGTTTGCTTTTGCGTTTGGCTACCCAGAGTTCCGCAATGTTTACAGAAGATCTTTTGCCTTTCCCGCAAGATACAGAGGAATGTTGGTAAACGCACCGTCCTTGCGGTATCCGCGCTTGGAGAAGCGGATGGCGTTCGCCGGATGATGCTCGGCAATATATTTTTTGAAAGACGGTGCGGATTTGTCCTCGCCGCCTTTTGCTTCCACGGGGATGATCTCCATGCCGTTCTGCAATACGAAGTCGATCTCTCCTGATTTGTCGGCATAATACCGCAGCTCCACAGTAAACTGTCCGCGGAGCTGTTGCAGAACATAATTCTCGGTCAGCGGCCCCTTGAACTGGTAGTCGGCTTTCAGTAGAATAGCGGCGTTGTCGATTCCTGCCATGTGCTTCAGCAACCCTGTGTCAAACACAAACAGTTTGAACTGGTCCAGCTTATCAAATGCCGAAAGCGGATGCTCCATCTTGGAAACATTGTAGACCCGGTTGAGCATTCCGGCAGAAACGAGCCACTCGATGGCTTCTTCAAAATCCCGTGCCCTGCCGCCTTCCCTGACGGCGCCGTACATGAATTTCTCATTCGGCTTGGCAAGCTGGGAAACGATACTGCGGAACACCATCAGGATGCGCCCGCTGTTGACCTTGCCGTTATGTTTGGAAAAATCGTTTTCGTAAATCTCCACCAATTCCCGCTGTATCTCTGAAATTTTCGCCGGATCTTTATACTTGACCCACGATGCAACGCACTCCGGCATTCCGCCGATGATCAGATAATTGTTGTAGGCATCGGTCAGCCGATTGTGGAAAATCTCCTCAATCTGCTGACCCTTTTCTATGCTCTCGTAGAAGGCATAGAGAGCCGGATCGGTGGCGTTCAGAAATTCGTCAAAGGTCAACGGGAAAACATCAAGCAGATTCACCATTCCGACCGGGTAGGATTTCGGTTGTGCCAGAAGCGTTCCGAGCAGACTTCCGGCAGCGATCACATGATATTCGTTTGCTTTTTCCTTGAAATATTTCAGCGTGTTCAGCGCTTCGGGGCATTCCTGTATCTCATCAAAAATAATCAGCGTTTTACCGGGCTGAATTTTGCTCCCGGAGATCATGGAGAGAAGCTCGATGATCCGCGCGGGGTTCTTGTTCGTTTCAAAAATGGACTTCAGCTCGTCCTCTTCGTCGAAGTTGAAATAGACGAAATTATCATAGCAGTTCTGTCCAAATTCCTTCATCAGCCAGGTCTTTCCGGCCTGTCTGGCACCGCGCAACACCATCGGCTTGCGTTCGGGATCAGTCTGCCATTTTTTCAGCTCTTCCATTGCATTCCGCTTCATAAAATCACCTCTTCCGCCTTGCCAAACATAGTATAACACATTTTTCTGAATTTTTCAAGACTATTTTCGCACATTTTTCCGATATTTATTGATGATAAAACACACATTATTCTGTGATTCGAGGCGATTTGACCTTAACATTTCAACAAACACAAAAAATCAAAATGCGGTCTGTACTCTTCGCACACAGACCGCTCGTTCATACTTCAATATGCCTAAAAATGCAAAATTCTATGCATTTACTATGAAAATCGACAGTTCCCTATTGCATTCAGGCGATTTTTGTGCTATACTTATTATGTATAATTGTATCTACCGAACAGGAGTGTAAAAAATGCAAGATATCATGCAAAACCCGGATCGTTGGTATTCCACGAAAGAAATCTGCGCCTATCTCGGCATCAGCCGCGATACCCTGCTCACATGGATCAGCGAAAAGGATCTTCCCGCACATAAGATGGGACGCAATTGGAAGTTCAAAACCGCCGAGGTCGACGAGTGGGTCAAGAGCGGGAAAGCGGGAGAATAATTATGGCAATCAAAAAGAATGAATTATACAGCTCCCTGTGGGCAAGTTGTGATAAACTCAGAGGCGGAATGGATGCCTCGCAGTATAAGGATTACATACTGACACTTCTGTTTGTCAAATATGTTACCGATAAGTTCAAGGGTGTCAAATATGCAGATATCACCGTGCCCGAAGGCGGAAGTTTTGACGACCTTGTTGCACTCAAGGGTAACAAAAATATCGGCGAAGAAATGGACAAGGTGATTGCAAAACTCGCTGAAGCCGAAAACAATAATCTTCGCGGAGTGATAGATAACGCGCATTTCAATGATGAGGCAAAGCTTGGCAAGGGGCAGGAAATGGTGGACAAGCTCACAGGCCTTATTTCGATCTTCCAACGCCCTGAGTTTGATTTCAAAAACAACAAAGCGGCAGGCGACGATATCCTCGGTGACGCATACGAATATCTGATGCGCAACTTTGCTACGGAGAGCGGTAAGAGCAAAGGACAATTCTATACTCCTGCCGAGGTTTCCCGTATTCTTGCAAAGGTTATCGGAATTGATAAAGTAACCAATCCGGATACATCGGTCTATGACCCTGCCTGTGGTTCCGGCTCCCTGCTGATCAAAGCGGCAGATGAGGCTCCCATAGATGTAGCCATTTACGGTCAGGAAAAGGAGATTGCGACCGCAGGTCTTGCAAAAATGAACCTTGTTCTGCACAATAAAGCAACAGGTGAAATATACGCCGGAAATACATTCTCCGACCCTCATTATAAAGACGATAAAGATGATTCCGTGCTTCGTCGCTTTGATTTTGCAGTTGCCAACCCGCCCTTTTCACTGAAAAACTGGACGGACGGGGTCAAGGACTACGGTAGATTTACGGGTTACGGCGCAGAACCGCCTGAAAAAAACGGTGATTTTGCTTGGATGTTGCATATTCTCAAATCCCTCAAATCCACAGGTAAAGCGGCGGTCATTCTGCCACACGGCGTTTTGTTCAGAGGAAACGCAGAGGCGACCATTCGTAAAGCCATCATCGACAAGGGATATATCAAGGGCATCATCGGTCTGCCCGCCAACCTCTTTTACGGCACGGGTATTCCTGCGTGCATTATCGTCATTGACAAATCCGATGCCGATGAGCGTCAAGGTATTTTCATGATCGACGCAAGCCATGACTATGTCAAGGACGGCAATAAGAACCGCTTGCGTGAGCGTGATATTTATAAAATCGTCACCACCTTCAACGAGCAGATCACGACAGAGCCGAAGTATGCCCGTTTTGTGCCGAATGAGGAGATCAAGGTCAAGAATGATTACAATCTGAACATTCCTCGCTATATTGACAGCTCCGAACCGGAAGATTTACAGGATATCGACGCGCATCTGCATGGCGGGATTCCGGCGGCAGATGTGGATTCCATGGGAAAGTATTGGACGCTTTTCCCGAACCTGAAAAATAAGCTGTTTTCTCCTTTGCGTGACGGTTACTATAAGCTGAATATTGAAAAAGACGATGTCCGAAGCACGATATATTCCGACGAGGAATTTAACGCATACGCTGATCGTATTGATATGGCATTCGACGCCTGGAAAAACGAGGTGGACGAAGGTCTGCGTAATATCAACGAATCGGTAAATATCAAAAAATACATCATCAAGCTTGCGGAATCACTCGTTGCACAGTATGCCGACATGGAACTTGTGGACAAGTATGATGTTTATCAGGTTCTCCTTTCCTATTGGCAGGAGACGATCGTTTTATGACAACTGCGGAGAGGATGAGCAATTGGCAATACAATTGCATAAAGCTGTTCTGTCCTCTAAAATGGATGGCTTTAGGAATAATCCCACAAAAGAAAACAGAATCAAGCGCGCATTGTATCAAGTTTTAAAAAACGATGAAACGGTTGAACGCATATATAAAATTGTTGTGGAACAAGAGGAATACTGATGCAGATTGAGATTTCTGGAATTACGATAGACATACAAAAAAAGAATATCAAAAATATGCATCTTGCTGTTTTACCTCCCGACGGGAAAGTACGCGTTTCAGCTCCGATGCATTTGTCGGATGAAAGTATCGCTATGTTCGTCCGGACAAAGCTTGGCTGGATAAAAAAGCAACAGGAAAAGTATGCACTTCAACCCCGGCAATCCGAACGTGAGTTTATTTCCGGCGAAACACTATATGTTTTTGGCAAGCAGTATTTTCTGCGAGTGATGTACAGTTACAAAGGGAACTCTCTTGTACTCAATGGTAATGAAGCCACCCTAACGGTACGAAAGGAAAGCACCGCAAGGCAACGTGAAGCTTTTGTAAATGAGTGGTACCGTAATTTGCTGAAAGAAAAGATAAGCATCTATCTACCAAAATGGGAACAAATAACTGGATTGTACTGCGATTCCTGGCAGACAAAATACATGACTACCCGTTGGGGAACTTGCAATACAAACACCCGCAAAATATGGTTCAATCTGCAACTCGCAAAAAAGCCGATAGAATGTCTGGAATATGTTATTCTCCACGAATTGGCACATTTGAAAGTCAAAAACCACGGCAAGGATTTCATTGCGATTTTAGATATGTATATGCCATACTGGAGAGACACAAAGCAGTTGTTGAATGAGCTAAAACTGGATTATATGAAGGGAGAAACCAATGAATGACGGTGTAATATACATACTCACAAATCCGTCCTTCCCCGAATATGTGAAAATCGGATACGCGGATGATATCAACAAGCGATTGAATCAACTGAACAGAAGTGAATGTATTCCGTTTGCATTCCGTGTATACGCTACATATGAGGTGAACTCTCGTCTGTCAGATTTGAAAATCCATTCGATTATTGATAAACTGAATCCGAATTTGAGATCAATCGATAATTTTAATGGTCAGAAGCGTGTGCGCGAGTTTTATGCGATGTCTCCCGAGGATGCTTATTCTATACTGGAAGCAATTGCGGAGATTCACAGTTGCGTAGACAAACTGACTCTTGTTCAGCCGACGGAGGCAGAAGTTGTAGCGGAGGAAACGGCACAAGAGATCGTAGAGGAACGCAAGGAGCGTCTGTCTCCATTTTCTTTCAACAAGTGTAATATTCCTGTCGGTGCAGAACTGGAATTCTATCTTACCGCCACCAATGCGACCGGAATCATATGTACCGTTGTAGATGATAAGCATGTGGAATATCAGGGACGCAGACTGTCGCTGTCTGCTCTTGCCTCCGAACTCAGCGGCAAAAGCCCAGTGGCCGGACCGCGTTATTTCAAATACAACGGCGAATGGCTGAATGAAATCAGACGCAGATTGAATGTGTAACGACGGAGGTTTTATGAGCAATAAGAAAAACGCAGAACCTTATGCCGAATTTGATTCGGATGTTGTTGAACAACTGGAAAAGTATTACAGCAACCATGATTTTACGAACAATATTCTTTCCTTTGACGATAGAAAATACTCGCAGGACCAAGTGAGAATCTATGTAAAAGCGAAAGAGTTTTTTGCGCTTTCCTGGCTCAGTCAACTCCCAGCCTTCGGTAACAAGCGATCCATGAAAAATTACTCCAAAAACTATCCTCTCAACTGCCTGAAGGAAGGCGATGCTGCCTTTATTGCTGACAAAACAGCGGAAATCTACGGGGATGCCGAGAAATTCAAAGAAGCGATCGACTACTTCTTTTCCGTCATTGAGGAGGGCTTGACAATCGGCTTTACAGCCTGCGCCGCTTCCAAAGGAAAAACACCGGATGAGCTGACTGACGAAGAAATCCATGATGTGGTAGACAAGGTCGCGGAGCTTTATATGAACGAAATGATTCACGCCTTAATGATCGCACAGCAGGTCGGGAGGATCTACAAAGTTCTGAGCACAGGCGACGATAAATTGGAAGCGCATGAGGATTTCAACGAATCCAGGCTGGAAAACCACGACAAAATCAACTTTGACAAACACTGGGCACATTCAGATACTGCTCTCGGCGCACCGTTGATGTTTGGTGAGTTGAGTCAAGCTGATATGGAAGCACTTAAAGCTGCCCGCAGTATCTTTGATACTGGGGATTCCGAAGAGGATACGGAAAAGCAATACCTCGAATTGCGTAATGACTTTCTTGATACCCTTTCACACGAAGATCAGCAAATTTTCAAAATGCGCGAAGAAGGAAAAACGCAAAAAGATATTGCTGAAAAACTCGGATTCAAAACCCACAGTGCCGTTACCAAGCACTTGCAAGCCATGCGGGCGCAGTTTGAGGAATACATGATAAATTACAGATAAAAACATTACAGTACATAGCCATTTGGTTTCCGAAAAGAAATCAGGTGGCTTTTTGTTATCTCCGCAGAGAGATCTGCGGGGATTTTTTGTTGCAAAAAATATTTCAAGAATTTTTCTGCACGCAGGAACATTTTGCGTTTTTCGTCTTGGGGTAGTAATGGAGGGATGAAAACAGTTATCCCTCCCACCGGGTTTCCCAGTGACAACTGAATACCCCTGCCCCGGGAGGATATGGGGGATATGGACTTGCCAAGACATATACGCCTGTGCCGTTATAAGAATAACATCACAGGCGTGCCGAGGAGGAAGGCGTGAGGTTCACGCTCCGAAAGGAACCGGCAAGCGAGTCGGAAGTATCCCACAATACGCGGTCGAAGCGAGCGTAGGAACATACCGGGGTCAGTCAGATCGGAGAATGCGAGACGAAGCAAACTTCCTCTTGCGGAGTAGCGTGTTCTTCCGGTCGGTGCGGCAGTCAGGTAAGCCCGACGAAGGAGCCGCACTTAACGAATCTTGATCCGTACCTTTTCGGTGCGGGTCTTTTTCTTTTGCAGTTTTTATGTCATAACTTTTCAGAAAACGGTTTTGACTTGTCACAGGATTGTCGTGCTTTGACGAAATAAGGGATATTTATACAGCGGCAAGTTTTTTTGCTTTTCGTTTTGGTTCGGATCGATGCGATCCGAACCAAAACGTAGGGTGGGGGAAAATACCCCACCCTATAACGACAGGAAAATGCCCGCCTTTTATATTATAAATACTGCTCCCACAATGCAGAGAAAGGAGATGAACATCATGCAGATGTAAGCGGCAGAGAGCCGCCAAATTCGCCCCGTGCGGCGAGAAAAAACAGTCCAGCGGGAACTTGTCCCGCAAAAGAAATAACCGCACACAAACGCCGTGTGTGGACAATTACGAAAGGAGCTAATAGCTTGAAAAAACAAACGCTCACCGTCATCGACGGTGAAACACTGATGGACGCACGACTTGCCCCGACCAGGTTTTGCGTTGACACCCTGCTCCCGCAGGGACTATCCATTCTTGCGGGTGCGCCGAAGCTCGGGAAATCATGGCTGGTACTCGACCTCTGTGTGAAGGTCGCCAAGGGCGAAGACTTCCTCGGTCAGAAAACACACAAAGGCACGACGCTGTATCTTTGTCTGGAGGACAGCCTGCGCCGGATTCAGGAGAGGCTTTGCAACATCACCGATGATGTCCCCGGCAATGTCTTCTTTGCAACGCAAGCGGGGACGATGGCAGAAGGCTTGGAAGAGCAAATCCGTGACTTTGCCGGAGAGCATCCCGCCCTGTCACTGGTAGTGATCGACACCTTCCATCTCATCCGCAGGACGGACACGGAAGTATCGTATGCCAACGATTACGAAGAAGTACGCGCGGTCAAACGGCTTGCGGATTCACTCGGTATTGCGATTCTGCTGGTACACCACCTGCGCAAGATGGGCGACAGCGACCCGCTGAACAAGATTTCCGGCTCGACCGGAATCAGCGGCGCAACCGATGCCGTGTTTATCCTCGACAAGAGCCGACGGAGTGCCGATACCGCAACGCTCTGCTGTACCGGCAGGGATATTCCGTACAGAGAGATGGAACTGCGACTCGGCAAGGAGATTCACACATGGGAAGCGGTAAGCGACAGCCTTGATACACCCGAGCTGCTTCTCCCCGATGTAATCGGAAAACTGCTTTCCTTCATGCGGGAGCAGAAACACTTCGCCGGGAGCAATGCGGAGTTCACAAGCCTTTTCTGTTCTTCTGCCGGTCTTGACATTTCATCAAAGGCACTCAAGCAACAGATGAACCGTTACCGCTTTCAGATACCATGTGGAGATATCACCGGAGCAGAAATAAAGCGAATCCTTTATAGTGGCCTTTTCAAGCAGGGTAGATGGCCACCAGGGCTTGGTGAAATCAAGATATTGAGTGCTGTTAAGGTCGGCAAGCAGCCCCATAACGGCACAGTTCGCGATTGCCATGCTGTATCCGGCAACGATATCGTAATTTACACCGGATCCGCCGCGTCCTTGTTGAGCTTATGGAATGTCGTGCCGACACAGTATTTGGGCTTGTAATTGTTCATGATCCAAAGAGTCAGGTCAAGCGCATGGGTACCGATATCGATCAAAGGTCCTCCGCCCTGCTCATATTCATTAAGAAATACGCCCCATGTGGGAACTGCGCGTCGCCTGATAGCAGTTGCTCTCGCATAATAGATATCGCCGAAAACGCCGTCCTCGGCTTCGGCCTTCATATACATAGAATCGGGTCTGAAGCGGTTTTGATAGCCTATCGTGAGGATCTTGCCTGAGCGCTTCTGCGCTTCGATCATCTTTTCTGCCTCGGCAGAGTTGATCGCCATAGGCTTTTCGCACATAACATGCTTACCCGCGCCGAGTGCGTCGACGGTGATGAAGGAGTGAGAGCGATTTGGGGTAAGAACATGAACTGCGTCTATTTCGGGATCCGCCAAAAGCTCCTTATAATCGGTGTAAACTTTTGCATTAGGCTCTCCATAGGTTGCTGCCGCTTTTTCCGCCTTGGCTCTTACAATATCGCAGAACGCGACCATTTGGCAGCTCTTGACCTTCTTGAGTGCCGGCATATGCTTTGTATTGGCAATTCCGCCGCAACCGATAATGCCGATTTTGATGATTTTTTTGTTCATTTTGTAATCCTCCAAATCAATTATAATTCATATATATTTCCTGCGACAGCCCACTCTGCGGGCATTTTTGAATACTCTGCCGCAACGCGTATCGCGTTATCACGAAATTGCGCTCGGCAATGGGTCACGAGAAGCTTTTTCACTCCTGCCTCGTTTGCGACTTTTGCTGCATCCTCCGAATTCGAATGACGGCTATATATATCCGGCTTGCGAAGGATCAATGCTTCGAAACTTCCAATACAGCAGAAGCGGCAAAAGTCCCATGCAATGATCGCTATGCATATGGGTAAAAAAGAGATGGCGAATATTTGCCGGATCGGCATCCTGCTTCAACAGTGCAGTAACAACGCTTGGGCAGGCATCTATCAGTATCTCGTCATTGAGACAAAGACAGCTGTGGTCGCTGTCAGCGCTGACAAGCGCATCGGCTGAGCCGATGACTCGTAAAAACGGGGTCCTAATATTTTTCATTTTCCACCTCAATATGTATGCTTTTGACCTCAGTGTCAAGGTGTGCTATGTTCATCATTCCCGAGCGTTCGAGCTTGATCTCGCCGCCGTCTGCATAGAGCCGCGCGGGTGCTTCCGAGATGAAGCCGAAGGCTCCGCCCTCGTATAGAGATATATCGCAGCCTATCCTTCCTGTGATCGCTTTGACCCCGACCATTTTATCCGTTCTGCCGAAGAGCATAGGCTCGTTCGATTTATACGGAACGAAGGTATAAAGGCGAAAGATGTCGTTGTTTTCAAGAGTCAGCGGGATGCATTCGCCGAGTTCGAGAATGCCATTCTCGCCCGTGAAATACTCATAATATGCATATTTTCCCGCGGGAAGCCCCGCGTCGGTCGGCGAAACGCTTCCCGAAACGGAGGCATTTGCTTTGTCAATATTGAAAGCCGCAACCAGTCCCGCTTCCCCCGCGGTATTGCGTATCTTAAACGGCTTGCCGCTTACCGTCGGATCCGATGTAAGGCAATCGACCGAGGGAGCACCGCTCCCGTCACAGCGCAGAATACGCCCATCCTCGAAGATGAGAGGCATCAACACCTCGCGGCGAGTTCTGCCAACCTTGTCGCTGACATAGATCGGTCCACCGCTGAGAGCATGACAAAGGCTGTTTTTCGCCGCCTGCTCGTCGTCCGTCCACCACATATCCCAGTCGTTGACATAATAACGACCCTGCCAGAGCCCGTTATATGAGCATTGCAGGATGTTTTTTGCAAACCATTCGCGGTTTTCGGGCTGAAAATCGCCCGAACAACGGCAAACGGCGCTTGATTTGCGATTAAACATACATTCTGACGGCATACCCATGCAGTTGATAAGCGCACCGCCGAATTCCAAGGCACAAACGGAATCGATCGCATTCTGCATCGCTCTGCCCGTTTTTCCTATCTCACCGACATTGCGGTAGAGATGGTGACATCCCTGATTGTCTATCTTTACAAAATCCGCTCCCCAAGAGCGTATCTTGGCGCATATCGAGGAAAAATAGGAATACGCTTCCTTTTCCTCAGGTCTTACCGTGATCCTGCCCGATTCCGTGACGGTCAGGTTTTCCTTTTGCTCGTTGTAAAACTCTTCGTTCGGAGCGATGCCGCACCAATAACCGGTCGTCGGGAACCAAACACCGATATGTGGTATCCCATCGGCCTTCATATCAGCGATGGCGGCGTGCATTCCGCGCGGGAATCGGTCGGGCGCACCCTCAAATGAGCGTAGCTTCGACTGATGCATTATTTCAAAGCGGTGCCCGGGCTCCGCCGTTCTTATCGTGTTGAGGTGAGGGCAATCCGCCCACATGTCGTCTATTATGGCATATTTTACGGGAATATTTTTTTCGGCAAACTCGCGCGCCTTTGTGACGAGCCCCGCGTGGTCAACCTCAACGGCGGGGGAGG
>ERZ780149.4399-NODE-4399-length-10948-cov-6.019462_pt1 | contig 10948 bp, 8 predicted proteins | sample MGYA00511367_ERZ780149 | MGnify/ENA primary metagenome ERZ780149 (study PRJEB29588, sample SAMEA2153852) | human gut metagenome | biome: human gut; feature: human-associated habitat; material: faeces | place: Denmark | collected 2008/2010 ...
CCGCATCCGCTCCCCGTACGTGGACGCGCTGTCCGTCACCCAGGTGCTCGCCCTCGGCTCGCTGCGCAAGCGCGTGGACAAGGAAGAGCTCACGCACGGCCAGAAGGAGAACTACACCTATCTGATCCTGTGCACCGTTTCGGGCGTCGCCGCAGGCCTGCAGAACACGGGCTGATTTTCGGCTGACCGATTGACAAAAGCGAGCGGGGAGGTTCCGTGCCGATCGACGGCGCGGGCCTCCCCGCTCGCGTCATCCGCCCTAGACTGGCCGGCGGCGGGGCACGCCGGGCGGGTGTGCGGAACGGACGCACACGGAACGGGGCACCTCGGCTGATCGGAGGGGACATGGACAAGTCAGCGGATGAGCGCGGGAACACCGGACCAACGGACGGCATCAAGACGAAGGGCGACGCCGGGACACTGGATGCCAAGCTCATAATCACTCGGCGCATCCTATGGTGGATAGGACTGGTGCTGCTGCTCCCATTCACTCTGAATCTGGTCCATTTCGATGGCCCTTACCTGATGTTGGAACGTATCCTATGCGCCATTCCGCCAAAACTAGCAAGCGATCCGTCATCGATCGTCGGCCTTCCCTTGCTTGAGGCGGAATGGTTTCGAGAATTTTTGACACTGGCACTGGGCATAGCTTGCTGGTCTGTGGTTGGAATAACGAAATTAGCCGCAACCAACCCCTCGAGTCATGGAAGGAAGATCTTGGCTGTACGTATCTTCGCCGGAATCATCACCATCACCGTATTGATAGCCACGGGTATTACAGGATTCTTCCTCGCACTGGCACTCCTTATGTAGCAGCTTTCCATTCATCCACCAGAAGGATCCTAAGTAGAAGATAATGTGTGGGCAGATGTGGCATATGCCATATCTGCCCACACATTACACATTATGCGAACTACCGTCTTGGTTGAGCTATGAACGCGGCGAAAGCCCGAGCACTCACTTCAGCTTCTCTCTCAGCAGGAAGCTTGTCTGCACCAGCAGCCTTTTTTATAATAAACAAGGACCATACCTTTGCGTCTCCGACTACCTAAAATAAGGAGAACAGTGCAGTACATATATCTCACAGCACTTGCCCTGCTAGGATTATGTATGCTTATTTTTCCAAGGCAACTCTGGAAAATAAGCAATTTCCTCTGGACTCAAAAGGAGATCCGAGCAATCTATACACATCCTTAATGAGAATAAGCGGTGCCGCCTTTCTTGTTTTAGCTCTTATTCTTTTCATCTTCTGCAGACTGCAGTAACACCTACCTGATCCTGTGCACCGTGTCGGGTGTCGCAGCAGGCCTGCAGAACACCGGCTGATTTTAGCCAGTTTCTTTCAGGGTCCCCGTTCGCACTGCCGATCGGGGACCCTTTTTCATACCTATATCTGCCTTATATATGGCAGAATCGGAGCCTTGTCATGAGCCTTCTCGCTTATATATGGCAGACCATCATGCGAAAAACCCACTTCGGGGGTACATTTTTCCGGTTTTTCACCTTTGGGACTGCCATACATAAGCGAAATATCACCGGACAGAACACGAAATCTGCCATACATAAGCGAGATATCGCTCTATTTCCCAGCGAACGGTCAGACCAAAACGTATGATGTTGGCTAGCCTGAACAATGAGGGGTGGAGTCAATGGCAGACGAACTGTTTGTAGACCAAGACGAGGTCGAAGGCACGGCAAGCGGCGTTTGGAGCCGCATGCTGGCAGGTAATCGCAGGTTTGCGGAGGGCAAACCGGAACATCCGAATCGTGGCGCTGAAGCACGCGAGGCACTTGTGGACACACACGCACCGGAAGCGGCCATACTGAGCTGCTCTGATGCGCGTGTCAGCCCCGATATTATTTTCGACGCAGGCATCGGCGATCTGTTCACCGTGCGCACGGCAGGGCAGGTCATAGACGATGCTGTGATCGCCTCTTTGGAATACGCGGTGGACGTGCTCGGCGTGCGCCTTTTGGTGGTGCTCGGCCATCAGAATTGCGGCGCGATCAAGCAGGCATGCAAGGAATACGAGGCGCTGCTGCACGAGTTGACCGCCGACGCGGAGGATTCGCTGATGGCCGCCGACAGCATCGCCGACATCGACGAACGCATTATGAACGCGGAATCGCTGATGCTGCGCACGGTCGGTTTTTCGATTTGGCAGGCGCACGAATCGGAACTGGAATCGGCGGAGGATTTCGAGCGCGTGCACATCGCACGCACCATCGAACAGCTGGTGGAACGTTCCGAAGTGATCCAGCACGCGCTGGCCGAGGATCGGCTGATGATCACGGGCGCACGCTACCAGCTCGACACCGGCAAGGTGGAAGTGCTGAGCTTCTGACGATTTTCCGGAAAAGACGGCTTCCGGATCCGTTGCGTCGCGCTGTTTTGACATGCCGTTGCTTTAGATTGGAATCATGTCGCTTGGTTTGAACATCCTTCTGATTTTCATTTTCCTGCTGCTCGGTTCCGTGTTCGCCGGCACCGAACTGGCGCTGGTCAGCCTGCGCGGATCGCAGATCGACCAGATGGAACAGGAGGATGCGCGCGGCAAGCGTGTGGCGCAGATCGCACGCGACCCGAACACGTTCCTGTCCACCGTGCAGATCGGCGTGACGCTGTGCGGCTTCCTGTCCGCGTCGTTCGGCGAATCCTCAATCGCCCCGTATATCGTGCCGGTCATCGAAGACTGGGGTGTGCCGCATAACGTCGCCGCTCCCCTGACCACCATCGCGTTGACGCTGATCATCTCGTATTGCTCGATCGTCATTTCCGAACTGGTGCCGAAGCGTATCGCCATGCAACGCAACGAGCAGATCGCGCGTGCCGTGGTGCCGGCCATCCATGTGTTCGCCAAAGTGTGCAAGCCGATCATCTGGCTGATCGGCAAGAACACGAACGGCATCGTGCGGCTGCTCGGCTTCGATCCGAACGAAACCGACAGCGAGGTGTCCGACGACGAGCTGCGCGTGCTCGTCAACACCAACACCAACCTCAGCAAGGACGAGCGCACCATCCTCGACGACGTGTTCGACGCATCCGAAACCATTGTGGCGGAGGTCATGCGTCCTCGTGCCGACGTCGCGTTCCTGGACGGCTCCATGCCGATTGCGGAAGCCGCCGCGTACGTGCGTGAAATGCCGTATTCGCGTTACCCCGTCACCGGCAAGGATTTCGATGACGTGCTCGGCTTCGTGCACGTGCGCGACCTGCTTGACATCCGCGATCCGAAGGCGAGAACCGTTGCCGACGTGACGCGTGAGGGCATTTCCCTGCCGGGCACGTCGAAGCTGCTGCCAAGCCTTGAGCTGCTGCGCAAACGAGGCATTCACCTGGCCGTGGTAATCGACGAATACGGCGGCACCGACGGCATCGTCACGTTGGAAGACATGACCGAGGAATTGGTCGGCGACATCCGCGACGAATACGACCTGCCGGAGGAAAAGGGCGGCGAACGCACAGAACGCACCGCTTTCGTCAATGGCGTGGCCACCATCGAAGGTGGCATGACGATCGAGGATTTCGCGGATTTGACCGGCATCGAGCTGGAAGACGGCCCGTACGAGACGGTTGCCGGCTATTTCCTGGCGCACACCGGCAAAATGGGCGAGGTCGGCGACGTGCTGTCGTCCGATGACGGTTATGACATGGTCGTCACCGAAGTGGACGGCCGTCGTATCGAAACGCTGGAAGTGCGTCGGCACACCGCCGATGAGGACGGTTCCGCGGCTGGCGATTCCGCGGCGGACGCCAAGTAACCCGAGCGGCCTCTTACAGCACCACCTGCCGGTTGATGTCGCGGCGCAACTGCCTCCATTGCGGCAGATAGGCGCTCATACGCCTTTGAAAGCCCTCTCCGTGGCCGTTCTCCCACAGGTGGGTCATCTCATGCACCAGCACGTATTCGAGGAATCTAGGGGCCATTAAACCAAGCTGCAGGTTAAGTCGGATACGTCCGGTCTTCGGCGTGCACGATCCCCAACGCGAACTCATCAGACGCAACGTGATATGCGTCGGCGTACGGCCAACGATCGGGCCCCATTTGGCAAGCAACACAGGCAATTGCGATTCGATGTTGCGTTGCGCCCGCGCCTTGGCCTCGTCCGTCCATACGAAAGCGGGCGGGTTGGCGGAAGCGCCAGTATCGCCAATATTGCCGTTTTGCGCACGCTGCGCGTTGAGTTGCGCGTCTCTGGCCTGCCGCATGCTGCGTTGCGCCCGTTCGATCCACGGCTTGCGTTCCGTTACAAACCGTTCGATAGCGCTTTGCGACATTCGTTGCGGCGCGGAGATGACGATATCCGCGTTCGGCGGTTTGATGCGCAGGTACATGTTTTTGATGGGTTTGCGCACGATGGCCACCCGCATGCCGGCGATGCTCGCCGTCGTTTCGGAAATCACGCGATTGCGGTTGCGATGCCCCACTCCCCTGCCGTAACGGCCGTTACCGCCGTTGCGCTGCCCGTATGTCATGCCTGCATTATGCCACGACACGCCGATGACACGGCGGCACTTGACTTTCCCTGTGATTCAAGTATCATTTCAATTCGTTGTGTTCAAGACACAGCAAGTTGGGCCCGTAGCTCAGGTGGTTAGAGCGCATCCCTGATAAGGATGAGGTCGGAGGTTCAAGTCCTCCCGGGCCCACGTAGATGGTAAGGAAGCGGCATAGCCGCTTTTTTCACCTATGGGGCTATAGCGCAGCTGGTAGCGCATCTGCTTTGCAAGCAGAGGGTCGCCGGTTCGAACCCGGCTAGCTCCACGGGGCTATGGCGCAGCTGGTAGCGCATCTCCATGGCATGGAGAGGGTCAGGGGTTCGAATCCCCTTAGCTCCACAGACAAAGGCTTCCGAGTAATCGGAAGCCTTTTTCGTATTCAGCCTCTTGTCGACCATCCAACGGACGCGATCGCCCGCAAACCAAATAAAACGGCCGCCTGCATACCCGCAAGCGGCCGGAATCATCAAATCAGTAGGGGAGTGGCACCACGAATCGCAACTAGTTGCGGGCCGCGTTCTGCTTGGCCAGCTCGTCACGAATCTGCTGCAGCAGCTGGACGGTCTGCTCTTCGGCAGACGGCTCTTCAGCGGCCTTTTCCTCGGCTTCCTTCTGCTCGGCAAGCTTGGTCTTGGCAAGCAGCGCTTCGGTCATGTCGCGGAACTTGTTAATCGGCACCAGAATGCAGAAATAAACGGCGGCCGCGATAATCAGGAAATTCAGAATCGCGCCCAGCACAGCGCCGAACGAGACGGTCGCGCCGTTGAACGTGATCGCCAGCAGGCCGTCCATATTCGGCTTGCCGAAAATCATGGCGATGAACGGGTTGATCACGCTGTTCACGATCGAATTGACCACGGTGGTGACGGCACCGCCCATGACGACACCGACGGCCATGTCGATCATATTGCCGCGTGCGATGAATTTCTTGAATCCTTCGAACATTTTTGCTCCTGTTCTGCATTCGCGATTCCGTGAATCGCGTCAATGGACAAGTCTCTCTTTGGACGTGTCTCTCTTGCATGCCCGAATCCATCCTATATCCGCACGCTCCAGCCAAATCTTGAGCAATATCTTGTGCGTCTCACAATCAAGCACATAGAATGAAACCGCCGTATTGATAACCCAACTATCCCGAAGGGGAAAAATATGCTCACTGATGAGTACGTCAAGCGCGTGTACGCGCAGGTCGAGAAGCGCGATGGCGACCAGCCGGAGTTCCTGCAGGCCGTTCGCGAGGTCTTCGAAAGCCTCGAGCCGGTTGTTGAGAAGCACCCGGAATATGAGAAGGCGGGCGTGCTCGAGCGCCTCGTCGAGCCGGAGCGCGTGGTGAAGTTCCGCGTCGCCTGGACGGACGATGAGGGCAAGGTGCAGGTCAACCGCGGTTACCGCATCCAGTTCAACTCCGCGATCGGCCCGTACAAGGGCGGTCTGCGTTTCCACCCGAGCGTGAACGAGGGCGTCATCAAGTTCCTTGGCTTCGAGCAGATTCTCAAGAACTCCCTGACCAGCCTGCCGATGGGCGGCGGCAAGGGCGGCTCCGACTTCGATCCGAAGGGCAAGTCCGATGCCGAAGTCATGCGTTTCTGCCAGGCGTTCATGACCGAGCTGTGCCGTCACATCGGCCAGTTCACCGACGTTCCCGCCGGCGACATCAACGTCGGCGCCCGTGAGATCGGCTACCTGTTCGGCCAGTACAAGCGCATCCGCGACGAATACTCCGGCGTGCTCACCGGCAAGGGCCTCGAATTCGGCGGCTCCCTGGCTCGCACCGAGGCTACCGGCTACGGCCTGTGCTACTACACCCAGGAAGCCCTGCGCGTCCTGAAGAACGATTCCTTCGAAGGCAAGACCGTCGTCATCTCCGGCTCCGGCAACGTGGCCATCTTCGCCACCGAGAAGGCCCAGGCCCTCGGCGCGAAGGTCGTCACCGCCTCCGATTCCAACGGCTACGTCTACGATCCGGACGGCATCAAGCTCGACATCGTCAAGGACATCAAGCTCGGCCACCGCGGCCGCATCAAGGAGTACGCGGAGCGTGTTCCGGGTGCCGAATACCACGAGGGCTGCAAGGGCGTGTGGACCGTGCCGTGCGACATCGCGCTGCCGTGCGCCACCCAGAACGAAATCGATGAGGAGTCCGCCAAGGCCCTCGTCGCCAACGGCTGCAAGGTCGTGTGCGAAGGCGCCAACATGCCGTCCACCCCGGAGGCAATCGCCGTCTATCAGGACAACGGCCTGCTGTACGGCCCGGCAAAAGCCGCCAACGCAGGTGGCGTGGCTGTGTCCGGCCTTGAGATGAGCCAGAACTCCTACCGCCTTTCCTGGACGTTCGAAGAGGTGGACAACAAGCTCAAGTCCATCATGGAGAACATCGTCGCCAATTCCCTGGCCGCCGCCAAGGAGTACGGCCATGAGGGCGATCTGATGCTCGGCGCCAACGCCGCCGGCTTCGTCAAGGTCGCCAACGCCATGGTCGCCCAGGGCGTGCTCTGATCGTCTTTCACAATCCGTTTCAACGGTCCGTGCGATTCGTTCGCACGGACCGTTTTCATATGCGTTACGGCATAACGCGCAACGCAGTATGACGATTGCATAAAAGCGACCGCATAATCGCGATTACATAAGAAAAGACGGCGCCTCCCGAAGTAGGGAAGTGCCGTCTTCTTATGTTGCACGAACGGCTTACGTTGCGCAAGCGCCGTACGAACGCCGTATGACGAATCGATCAGTCGTCGCCGAGCGTCACGTGGATGCCGCCGACCAGCGTGCTCACCACGTTGTACAGCAGCGTGAGAATCACCACCAGCACGGTGAACAGCACCACTTCGATGATGGAGAAGATGGTGACCGCGCTCAGCACGGTGCTCAGCGAAAGCACGTTGGCAAGGTCGAATCCGCCGGCGTCAAGACCGGTGGAGGACACGATCTGCGTCACCTGATCAAACACGCCGACCACGTTCAGCAGCAGCCACAGCAGCGTCACCGCGACGATCTGGATGATGCCTCCCGCGATGGAAAGCATGAACGCCACCTTGGCCGCGGACCATGCGTCGATGCGGGTCAGGGACAGGCTCATGCGGCGGGCGCGAGGCGCGCCACGACGCGCTTTTTCACGAACCTTCACACCGCCGGACGCGGCGGCCATGTTCTCATGCGCCTGAGACTGTTCCGTACCGCTCAACGGCTGGCTGGATGCGGAACGGGCCACGCGTGGGGCCTGCGCCCCTGCCTGCGCCTGATGGCTTTCATTGTTCTCGCTCATCGTTGCTCCTTGCAGAATCTTGCCTACTTCTAGCCGAGGCTACCAGTTTTCGCAGACGATTCCCCGCCTGTGTCTCAGGCCTCTACATTCTCGCCATCGCCGGCATCGGAAGTGGCTTCCGTACCGGTTTCAGCGGAGTTTTCAGTAGTGGTTTCGGCTTGCGATTGCGCGGCTGCGTCGTTCTGGACTGCTCCGTTTTCCGCGGCGGCCTGCTCGGCGTCATCCTCGTCGGTCTCCTCGTTACGTGCTATGGAGATGATTTCGTCGTTCTTGTCAGGCTTGGCGAGCGTCACACCCTGGGTGGTACGTCCGGTGCGCTTGACTTCGGCGACGTTGGAGCGGATGACCTTGCCGGACTTCATGATGGCCATGATCTGGTCGGATTCCTCCACGATCACGGCACCCACCAGGGAGCCACGGCCTTCGGCGAGCTGCACGGCCTTGACGCCGTAGCCGTTACGGCCCTGCAGACGGTATTCGCTGATGGCGGTGCGCTTGGCGAAGCCCTCGTTGGTGACCACGAACAGGTCCTTGTCGGAGTCGCCAGGGACCACATCCATGGCCAGCAGGCTGTCGTCGTTACGGAACTTCATGCCCTGCACGCCGGCGGTCTGGCGGCCCATCGGGCGCAGCTGCTCGTCGTTGGCTTCGAACTTCAGGCTCATGCCCTGCTTGGAGACGAGGATGATGTCGTCGTCGGCGTTGCACAGCGCGGCACCGATCAGCTCGTCGGCGTTCTCGCCGTTCTCGTCGGCCATGAGGCGCACGGCGATCAGGCCGCCCTGGCGCGGGGAATCGTACTCGGCCAGCGGGGTCTTCTTGACCTTGCCGGAACGGGTGGCGAGCACCAGATACTTGGCCACCTCGTAGTTCGGGATGGACAGCACGGTCTGGATGGACTCATCAGGCGCGAACTGCAGCAGGTTGGCCACGTGCTGGCCCTTGGAGTCGCGCGAGCCCTCGGGCAGCTCGTAGGCCTTGATGCGGTACACGCGGCCCTTGTTCGTGAAGAACAGCAGCCAGTTGTGCGTGGAGGTCAGGAAGAAGTGATCCACCACGTCGTCCTCGCGCAGCTTGGTGCCCTTGATGCCCTTGCCGCCGCGGTGCTGGGAGCGGTATTCGTCGGCCTTGGTGCGCTTAATGAAGCCGGAGTGGGTCACGGTGACCACCACGTTCTCTTCGGCGATCAGGTCTTCGACGTTCATCTCGCCGGAGAACGGCAGGATCTTGGTGCGGCGGTCGTCGCCGTACTTGGCGACGATCTCGTCGAGCTCGTCGCCGATGATCTTGCGCTGGCGTTCCGGCTTGGCGAGGATGTCGATGTAGTCGGCGATCTTGCGCTGCAATTCCTCATGCTCGGCCACGATCTTGTCGCGGTTCATGCGGGTCAGCGTGCGCAGCTGCATGGCCAGGATGGCGTCCGCCTGCACCTGGTCGATGTCCAGCAGCCCCATAAGGCCCGTACGTGCGGTGTCGGTGTCTTCGGAGGCACGGATGAGGGCGATGACCTCGTCCAGCATGTCGAGGGCCTTCAGATAGCCCTGCAGGATGTGGTCGCGCTCTTCGGCCTCGCGCTTCAGGTACGCGGTGCGGCGGGCGATCACGTCGAGCTGGTGGTTCACCCAATGGCGGATGAAGGCGTCCAGGCTCAGCGTGCGCGGCACGCCGTCGACCAGCGCCAGCATGTTGGCGCCGAAGGTCTGCTGCAGCTGGGAGTGCTTGTACAGGTTGTTCAGGACCACCTTCGGCACGGCGTCGCGCTTGAGCACGAGCACGAGGCGCTGGCCGGTACGGCCGGAGGTCTCGTCGCGCATGTCGGCGATGCCCTGGATCTTGCCGTCGCGCACGGCCTCACGAATGGAGACGACGAGGCGGTCCGGGTTGACCTGGTAGGGCAGTTCGGTGACCACCAGGCACATACGGCCGTTGATCTCCTCAGTGTTGACCACGGCACGCATGGTGATCAGGCCACGGCCGGTGCGGTAGGCCTGTTCGATGCCCTTGTGGCCGAGGATGGTGGCGCCGGTGGGGAAGTCCGGTCCCTTGATGATGCGGATCAGGTTTTCCAGCAGTTCCTCGCGGCTGGCGTCCGGGTGGTCGAGCGCCCAGTGGACGCCGTCCGCCACCTCGCGCATGTTGTGCGGCGGGATGTTGGTGGCCATGCCGACGGCGATGCCGGCGGAGCCGTTGACGAGCAGGTTCGGGAAGCGGGCCGGCAGCACGGTCGGCTCCTGGGTCTTGCCGTCGTAGTTGGGCACGAAGTCGACGGTGTCCTTGTCGATGTCGCGCACCATTTCCATGGCCAGCGGGGCCATACGGCATTCGGTGTAACGCATGGCGGCGGCCGGGTCGTCGCCGGGGGAGCCGAAGTTGCCCTGGCCGTCGACGAGCATGTTGCGCATCGACCAGGACTGGGCCATACGCACCAAAGTGTCGTAGATGGCGGAGTCGCCGTGCGGGTGGTACTTACCCATCACGTCGCCGACCACACGGGAGCACTTGTTGTAGCCGCGATCGGGGCGGTAGCCGCCGTCGTACATCGCGTAGATCACGCGGCGATGCACGGGCTTCATACCGTCGCGCACGTCCGGCAGGGCGCGCTCGACGATCACGGAGAGGGCATACGCCAGATAGGACTCGCGCATCTCCTGCTGCAGGTCCTTGCGCTGGATGCGTTCGCCGGTGTCCATCAGGCCGTAGTCGGTAGTGTCCGCCTCCTGCGGGCTCAACGGCTCCATCGAGCCGTCCGGCGTGAACTGCTCGTCGCCGGTGTTGTTTTCATCTGCCACTGTTGTTCCTTTAGTTGTCTAAGTCCGTTGTGTACCTCCCTCTGACGAGGGAGGTTGGAGGATTCCGTTACGCATCGATCCAACGCACGTTCTTGGCGTTGCGCTGGATGAAGAGGCGGCGGGGTTCGACCTCATCGCCCATCAGCATCGAGAAGGTCTCGTCGGCCGCGGCGGCGTCCTCGATGTGCACCTGCTTCAGAATGCGGTGCTCGGGGTCCATGGTGGTCTCCCATAGCTCCTGGTAGCTCATCTCGCCCAGACCCTTGTAGCGCTGGATGCCTTCGCCCTTGGGCAGCTGGCGTCCGTTGGCCTTGCCTTCGGCGAGCACGCGGTCGCGCTCGGCGTCGGTGTACACGAAGTCGTGCGGGCCCTTGGTCCACTTGAGGCGGTACA
>ERZ780149.4403-NODE-4403-length-10939-cov-2.496601_pt1 | contig 10939 bp, 9 predicted proteins | sample MGYA00511367_ERZ780149 | MGnify/ENA primary metagenome ERZ780149 (study PRJEB29588, sample SAMEA2153852) | human gut metagenome | biome: human gut; feature: human-associated habitat; material: faeces | place: Denmark | collected 2008/2010 ...
ATGTTGCAAAGAACTTTGATGGGGACAAATGTATAAAATATAATTGGTTTATAACACCAATGCCTGTAACTTTTCATCACCTTTAAGCGTTTCATCATAAAACAAATCACTATGAAAAAAATATTGTTTGTCATTTTCATGCTCTACCTCACGATAGCCGGAGCTTTTGCACAAGAACAAACCACCGTATCCCAATTCCAAGGCCAAAAGATCACAGAGATCGAGGCTCACGGGGTCTTTAGTATTATTGTCAGACAAGGCACCTCCACCGGAGTCACGGTAAACATTCCCGCCCGGTTTGAAAAGCAACTTGTCCTAAGACTGAATCCCGACGGGAAACTGCAAATCCATATCGAAGGGAAGATCACGAGTAAAAATAGAAGAAACAATGATGAAGACCAATTCACGGCAGAAGTCACCGTTACCACCCTCAATCAGGTCAAGCTAACCGGGGTCTGCAAACTGGAAACGATCGGGGATTTCACGACAAACAAGCTAAAAGTGGACCTTTCCGGGGCAAGCAAAATGCTCGTGGGTGGAGACTTCTTGGCAAAAGAAAAACTTGAAATAAAACTAAGCGGAGCCTCTAACTTCAAAGGTAAAATAACCAGCCCCGAATCTAATTTCAATATCAGTGGAGCTTCTAAGTTGACCCTGCAAGGCAACACGATTCGTTGTAAAATAGAAGTATCGGGAGCCTCGAAAGCAGCCCTTGACAACTTTCCGGTAAACGAACTAAAAGCAGAAGTATCGGGAGCTGCAAAAGCTCAATTCCAAGTCAAGGAAAAAATCAGCCTACATACTTCCGGTGCTTCAAAAGCCACTTACTCCGGAGATCCGATCATCCTCTCCCTGCACACTTCAGGAGCCTCTAACATCAATAAAATTAATTCAACATCTTTAGAAGACAGAAAAGAATATGAGAAATAACAATTCACTTGAAAGCATCCGAAATATCAAGAAAATAAAACAACGTTTTCAACAAATTCATTACCTTTGCACCGAATTGGTTCCGGAAGATTGAAACATCAACCGGATGAAAAGGGAATCGGGTGAAAATCCCGGACAGTCCTCGCTGCTGTAAAACTCCATTCAACGTCCCGATACATACTTTTTCCACTGGTTTAAAAGAAATCGGGAAGGAATTGGGACGGGAGCCAGTCAGAAGACCTGCCATTCATTAAAGGCTGTTTTTGCTCGAGGGATTAGAGAAACAGTACGAAAAACAAATATACAATTATAATTTTAGTGCAGGCGTATTGCTTTTGCAAGCCGGTACTGCCAATTTATTTATGGAATTATTAAAAGATCTTTTCGAGGGAAGTCCCAATCTTTGGGGTGGCGGAGTAGCACACTCCGTGCTTATTTTATCGTTAGTAATCGCTTTCGGCATCATGCTAGGAAAGGTAAAAATTGCCGGGATCTCACTTGGTGTCACGTGGATTCTTTTTGTTGGAATCGTTTTCGGGCATTTCAATTTAAGCCTAAACGAACACCTACTTCACTTTCTGAAAGAATTCGGGTTAATCCTATTCGTTTATTCCATCGGCCTACAGGTAGGTCCAGGCTTTTTCTCCGCCTTCAAAAAGGGCGGCTTCACGCTGAACATACTGGCCGTCACGTCCGTTTCACTAAGTGTCGCGGTTGCTATTGTCCTCTATCTCGTGACAGACACTCCTATCACAACCATAGTAGGCATCCTTTCCGGAGCTGTCACCAACACGCCTGGTCTAGGAGCTGCCCAACAAGCCAACAGCGACCTAAACGGTATCGATGCCCCGGAAATCGCTATGGGATATGCCGTAGCCTATCCTCTAGGAGTAATCGGAGCAATCTTGGCATTACAAAGCCTAAAGTACATCCTAAAAATTAACACGACAACAGAAGAAGCCGAGGCTGAAAAAGGCATGGGCCACTTACAGGAACTTACAGTACGTCCCGTCTCTTTGGAAATCATCAACAAGGCTATTGACAATAAAACCATCAAAGACATTCATCCCCTGGTAAACCGCAAATTTGTCATCTCGCGTATACGCGATCAACACGGGAAACAGGAACTGGTCAACTCGGACACCGAACTGCATCTTGGAGATCAAATACTTGTAATTTCCAACCCCAAAGATATTGAAGCCATTACCGTATTTTTCGGTAAACAAATTGACGTGAAATGGGAAGATGAGGATAGCAATCTCGTCTCACGCCGCATCCTCATCACGAAACCCGAACTGAACGGGAAAACTTTATCCCAACTCCGGATACGCCGAAACTTTGGGGCCAGCATTACCCGGGTAAACCGTTCCGGGGTGGATCTGGTAGCAGCTCCAAACTTACAACTGCAAATGGGAGACCGTGTCACCGTCGTCGGAAGCGAACTGGCAGTGAGTCATGCAGAGAAAATACTCGGTAACTCCCTGAAACGTTTGAACCATCCCAACTTGATACCTATATTTATCGGCATCGCCCTCGGGTGTATACTAGGAAGTATCCCATTCATGCTGCCCGGAATTCCACAACCGCTAAAACTAGGGCTAGCCGGAGGTCCCCTTATCATTTCAATCCTCATCAGCCGTTTCGGCCCACACTACAAATTAATCACGTACACGACCATGAGTGCCAACCTTATGGTTCGGGAAATAGGCATCTCCCTATTCCTTGCTTGTGTCGGTTTAGGAGCCGGGAAAGGCTTTATCGAAACTATCGTGAACGAAGGAGGCTACGTGTGGATCGGCTATGGAGCAATCATTACCATTTTCCCGCTACTTTTGACAGGACTAATTGGACGCTATGGTTGTAAACTAAATTATTACACGCTGATCGGTATTCTTTCCGGGGCCAACACGAATCCTCCCGCATTAGCCTATTCCAATGAACAGACCTCATGCGACGCCCCGGCCGTAGGTTATGCCACCGTTTACCCATTAGCCATGTTCCTTCGGGTTCTTTCGGCACAATTACTTATTCTCGCTTTGGGATAACCTATTTAAAATACGGATACATTTAACCATATTTGAAAGCTAGCACCCAAACATGGAAAGTTCAAATACCAAATTTCATCATACTACAGATCAAGTCAATCCTGAAGTATGGGATGTACTTCTTTTACGGCGTAAACTGGATCTTTTACTCCGCACGGGCAAATTATTAATGGAAAGCGCGGCAGACACGAATCGTATTGAACGAAATATGAAACGTGTCGCAGCTTTTATGAATATCCCCGAAGAGAATAATGAACCCTAAAAGTTTTTGTCAACTTTTAGGGTTCACCTCACGATATGTATTTTGATAATTTAAGCCTCCACGTATTCACTCGGGGAAAACCGACTCGACATCTTGTTACCAAAGAACAAATAAAGATGTAAACGTGTCCCGTCAGGCTGCCCCGCAGATGGAACATCGACAATCACCCTGCCATCCCTCCGACAGGCTCCGAGGCACGACACCATTTGCGGGGCACGAGGTTGCGTGTCGTAAAAATAACCCACGTACACCCGATCCGAATTTCCCGCTTTCGGGCGATCAATATCATTTTCCCAATTTAACGTCACGGACCATCCCTCTCGCACGGCACCTGTAATCACGGGTGCATCCAATGTTCCTACTGAAAACCGAAATGTCGGGAATGCCCAAACTCCCACTCCCGGACGGAAACATCCCCCGTTTTGAGAATGAAACAGAGAATCACTCTTGTTCACTCCTGTTTCTTTAGCCATAACCCTCCATATCGGCAAATCCCCGATAGCCCGGCGATAAATCCGCCACATCTTCCTTACCTCGGTGAAACGATTCGAGGATTCTTCCTCCCCTTCCTGTCGCCCTTTTTTCGGCCCCCGTTGAGATCGACAGGCTCTAACTTTATTACCGTGGCGATAATACGTGACTCCGTCAATCCGTATAGGCCCCTGTGCCAAGAGAGCAACAGGAATAGACAATGTATTCTCCATATCAATAAATATTTAAGAATTAATACCTTATTAATTCCTGAGTAAAAGTAGATAAAAAACTTTTACTATACTATTAAAATCCTAATAAAACGCTATTGCGTATAGCGTTTTAATAGCGCTTTAATAGCGTTCTAATAGCGCTTTACATGGAAGTGGTACAGATGTGATCATGAATTATTCCTAAAATAATCATTGATATTCATTAGAATACGGTTTTTTAACCGTACCTTCACCGCCTAACCATAATACAAGAAACATGGCAGAATTTATAAACCCCATTGGGAAAATACGAGGAAAATTTGGAAACGTGATCCCATACGTGGGGAAAAACGGCAAAAACTATTGTCGGTCAACATCATTAAAACGTAAGGCTGGAGGAGAAGGTCAGAAACGGCAATCCGTGGCATTCGGGACTACAACGAGTCGAAAAAGATGGCTCACCCCGGTCATCCGACTGGGGTTTCCCGGTGGGAATGGTTACCCACAAGGTTTCTACGGGTTTACAAGCGCTAACGTAACACATGCCATCACGGTGGAGAAAATACATCCGGAAGTCCCCGTGAACCGACAGAAAAGAGCCACACAGGAATTTCAAGGCACCATCGATTACGGGAAGTTACGGGTTGCTGCAGGCCAACTGGTTATTCCGATGGTCAACGCGGAAATTGATGCTGAAAACAGGAAAGTTTCTTTCACCTCTCCTGGAGTCCAATTCGAGTCCGTGGATTGTTTCATGGATGATAGCATCTATGCAGTTTTCCTTTACGATAATAAACACCGCTGCCTTGTCAAAGAACTGGGTAAACGGGGTGAAACGCTGAACACAACCGTGGATTTTCCCCAAGATGCCACTGCCGAGGAACTCATTATTTACGTTTTTGCCAAAAATGCTGACGGGAAAGATGTTTCCGATTCGGTATGTTTGCGAAAACCGGAGTAAACAAGATTGATAAATAAAACGGGAGGTTCGTGAAACTTCATTCATGATAAAAATAATGTTTTTCCCCGTTTACAAACAACTACTAACACTTTAAAAATTAGAAACTTTTGTCCTATCAATAAATGTTCGTTTAATGATATTGATAAAACAATGCCATCATAATTTGAGTTTATAAAAAAGGGCCTTGATTACTAAAGATTAAATTATTATTCTTCCTTTTGAGAAATAGAGATTATTGCTTATTTTTGCATGCCTAAAAAACGAAGATTTTTTGATAAAATAGGCTATGTGTTGATTTATAAATTATAATCAAATGCAAGGGAATCAGGTGAAAATCCTGAACAGATCCACTGCTGTAAGTTTCATATAACTTTTTGAATAATTAAATCCACCGTTCTTGCTTGCAAGCGTGGAAGGGAGATTCAAAAGGGAAACAAGTCAGAAAACTTGCTACACATAAATATGTTTAACGTTCAAGGGGAAGGAGAACGTAGACGCAGATACACGTTTAGGAGTCAAGTCTTTTCATTCTGTTTCCCTCTTTTATGAAAGGAAGAAATGAAATTAAGATTACTCTACCTTTTGATGCTCTTTTGTGTGTCATTTTTATCATGTGACAAAAAAGGGATGCCTTATCCGAAGGGTGTGTTGGGAGATGAAGAGATTGAAGCGATTGTTGTAAACGAGGGAGGTATCAATTCCAATACCGGTGGTATTTCCGTTATATACAAAGACAGCACTGTAATCGTGGATGTCTTTCAAGATGTCAATCATCGCCCGATGGGTGACGTGGCACAATCAATCGCCATGATTAACGGGAAATACTTCGTAGCCATGGATAATTCCAAAAAAGTCGAAGTGGTTGACCCCGTAACATTCAAATCGGTGGGAACTATTCTTTACGAACAAGCAGGTAGCCCGCGTCAAATTGTTCCCATTTCGGAAACCGAGGCTGTTGTATCCGATTTAAGACAACAATTGGTGCGCATCCGAACCGTCCCTCCTTATGGAAAACCTTTAGAATATATTTCCATTCCCCGGTGGGTTGAATATTTGGTGTTCGCGGAGAACAAAATATTCGGAATGACGCAAGGGGGACTCTACGTGTTCGACGCAAATCATATCGACAAAGAATACGCGCGGGTCATAAAAGAGGTGTACAACGAAGAAAACACCAAGACCTGCCTGTTGATGATCGACAAAAATGGCATGATTTGGGGATTGATCAACCAAAAAAGAGGGGGAATGACTACCGGAATTACATTGAAATGCGTGGATCCCAAACGGGAAAAAGTCGTAAAATCCTACACGCTGCCTTTCGGAGATCCGGATTCACAAAAACCGGGAGATATCATCGGTGCCATCAATTACAACCGAACGGATATCGATCCCACGGGAACGTGGATATACTTCAACGTGAAAACCCGTTCTGCAGAAGCCGACGAAAAAGGTTTGACAGAACAACAAAGCGTGTATCGGATGCATGTTGAAACAGGAGTATTCGAACATTATCAGGATCTTCCCGGCGTGAGCATGATGTACGGTTTCGCGGTCAATCCAGAAGGAGAGATTTACCTGTGCGACTGCTTGGACTACACCCGTCAAAGGGGGTACATCCGTCATTATTTGAGAGATGGACGTATTGTCAGCCACCGAGTAGGAGTTTACCCCAATCAAATTTATTTCCCAAGAAATCAACGATAACACGCGAGCCATGTTAAAAGAAATAATCACAGGACTATGCACCTGCTTTGCCTTGGGAAGCGGTATTCAAGCCAAAAGTCAACATCGGGACTCCATTGCCATGTACGGAATCATTGACACCGTTCAAGTGGTCAGTCAACGCATTCGACATGCCAACGAGGCCAACGCGGGAGCCAAAGTAAGCCGCATAGATCCGCGAATCATGCAAGAAAATAAAACCCGCTCATTAGCCGAACTCTTAACCGAACATACGGCCATTTACATTAAAAGTTTGGGCATGGGAGCCTTGTCAACAGCCTCCTTTCGGGGAGCCAGTCCCTCGCAAACCCGAGTAAACTGGAATGGAATAAACATCACGCCACCCATGTCCGGTACATTTGACTTCTCGCAGATTCCGGTATTCTTCACGGACAACATCAACCTCTATTATGGAGGAAGTCACGTAAAAAACGGAACCGGGGCGATCGGCGGAAGCGTCAACCTATTCACCGATCCCGATTGGCGGAAAGGCGCTAGTGGTAAGGTGTTGAGCGAATATGGTTCATACGGCACGTACACCGTTGGTGCACAGATAAACACGGGAGGAGAAAAGTCAAACTTCAAGACTCGCCTATACCACCAACATTCGGACAACAATTACACCTACAAGAACAAAATATTAACGAGCGAACCGTTCCGAGAAAAACGCCAAGACGCTGATTACTCGCAATGGGCAGCCATGCAAGAGGGATATTTTCGTTTATCTCCTTACAGCCGATTAACCGCGGTGGCATGGTACCAAGAAGGGGAACGCATGCTTCCTCCTGCCCTTGGAACTGTAAATCAAACCCACGAGAAACAACGAGAAACTCATTTTCGAGGTTACACGGGTTTTGACTTCACCCGAGGCATCCATGACCTACATGTAAAAGCCGCCTGGCAATTTTATCGACAAAAATATGACAAATGGTATGTCGGGGGAATGTTTGACCCGGAAGGCAACACGAACCAATCTCAAACATGGCAAGGAGTTGCCGACTACACTTGCGCCCCGACGGAACGCCTCATTTGGGGAACAACGCTTACGTATTCGCACGACTTGATACGGGTGAGCAGTTACATTGACATCGATTCATCAAAATACTCGTTGGACGGGGTAGATTACGCCATTCCGGAGGTTGAACCTCCTTTCCGCCATCATCGCAACGTGTTGTCATGGCAAGCTTCCGTGTTGTGGACTCCCATGGCATGGGCCACAATAAATGGCCAGTACATGTTTGAACACAATGATAGCCGGAACGTATCCACGTGGTCGGCAGGAACGGTTCTTTATCCGTTTGGCAAAGAACTGCAGATCAAAGGAAGCATGGCCTACAACTATCGTTTCCCAAGCATGAACGATCTCTACTGGCGACCGGGGGGCAACCCGGAAGTCAAGCCCGAAAAAGGGTATTCATACGATGCCTCCGTGGCTTATCGGAAATATCTGTACCGGGGGTTATCACTCGATGCCGAGGTGTCCGGTTACCTGATGTATATCGATGACTGGATCTTATGGCTTCCCAAAGATGGGAATCAATGGGTGTGGACACCACAGAATCACCGCAATGTACGTTCGGAGGGAGTGGAGCTGTACGGCAAACTGGCCTACGAAATCGGAGACCTTCAATTCAACGTATCGGGCAACTACAGCTGGTCTCAATCCAGAACCCGTAAAAAACGCCACGAAGATGACGGTTCATACATGAAGCAAATTCCCTATGTGCCACGTTTCAAATGGAATATAAGGGTGGCTGCCGACTACCGAAACGCCTTTTTATCCTGGCAAGTGACCTACATCGGACAACGATTTATTACCACGGATCAAGAATACGCGACAGATCCCTATTCAGTATATAATCTACTGGCAGGGTATCGGTATCAATTTAATAACGGGATGAGTTTAACACCGCAAGTACGAATAGACAATCTGTTGGACACGTATTACGAATCCACACAGTATTACCCGATGCCTTTGCGGAATTGCTTATTTTCCTTGATGTTTGAATTTTAACATTTATAACTAATATAAAATCAACAATAAATCATGAAAAAGTATTCTTTAGTTTTTTTGTTTTTAGTAGGCATGATTGCCTTGTTTAGTGCATGTAACGACGACGAAACACCAACTCCTCCGATTGTATCTATCGAAAGTTTAAGTGGAGTTTTCTCCATGCCTCAAGGAGATTCTATTATTTTAAAAGCCAACGTGGAAAGTACATTGGAAACCGCCTTACGTTGGACGGTAAATGGGAACGAAGTATCTACCGATTCTATCTATACGTTCAATATGAATGACCTTGGAAATTACGAGGTGAAGTTAACCGCCATAAATACGGATGGTGAAACGAGTGCAACCGAACCGGTAGAAGTGTATGGTAAATATAAATATGGAACATTTGTTTTAAACGGAGGACGGTTGAGAGGCGAAATTAACGGAACGCTTACTTTCATTAATCCCCAAGGAGTCATCACAGACAGTGTCTATTTCAAAGAAAACGGAGAAGTCCTTGGAGTAACCGCCCAAGACTTGTACATCAGAAATAATAAATTATATATTGTTTCTAAAAATGGTGGAAAAGAGGGAAAAGAAGGTGATTTTTTAGTAATCGCAAATGCTGAAACATTAAAAAAAGAACGCGGATATCACAAAGAATTAGGAGATAAATTCAATAAAGCAAGTCACATCGTAGCCATAGGGGACAATGACATCTACATTCGCGATAACAATGGAATAAGCCACTTTGCTCCATCAACTGATGTAGTAACCTTCATTAAAGGTTCAAAAGGAGCAAAGGAAACTGCTATGACTGTTGCAGATGGAAAAGTTTTCGCAGCTCAAAGCAATAATATTCTAGTTCTTGAAGCTGGTAAAGACACTGTATCCAAAGTCATCCCTATAAGTGGAAATATTTCCGGTGTTATCCCTTCTTATGATGGAAATGTTTGGGTTTCATGTGGGGCAAAAGGAGAAGAACCTGCAAAAATCATCAAACTCAATGCAAAAGATTATACCATGGAAGAGAATAGAATTGAGGATCAAACTCTGTCTACCATCTTAAATGGTGGACAGGCTGCAGCTCCTTTCATCACAGCAAAAGGAGATACTTTATACTCGGGTAATTTAGCCGGTAAGGTATATCGCCATATATTCAGTCAGAAAAAAACAGATTATATGGGAGATATCAAAGAAAGCGTTGAAGATGTTATGACTTTATACAATACCGTTGCCGTACACCCCATTACTGGAGAACTTTATGCTAACACTATTAAGGACTATGGAAGAGTTCCTGAAAATAAAATCTGTATATTCAACTGTAATGACAACAAACTAACGTTAAGGACAACATATAACGGTTATACAATAAATCCCTCAGGAATATACTTCACCTACAACTTTAAATAATAAACATGAAAAAGAATTGGCTTTACATATTAACCATATTCATTTTCGTGATCACATGCAGCTCTTGTAATGATGATAAAGAAAATGGCGAAGAAGAACTTACGGCTCCGGACGTGACGATTCAGAACCTGAGTATGAAAAATACAGTTCTTCCAGCACAAACCGTCAAATTGAGAGCAAATATTATCAACACTACGAAAGCTGATCTTCAGTGGTTTGTAGAAGGTGAAGAGGTGTCCAATGACACGATATACGAGTTTTCATCCACACAAGAAGGGACTTTCAAACTTAAAGTTCTTGCTTCCAACTCAGAAGGCATAGCATCTGACAGTTTGAAGATAACCGTATTGAACGGATTCAAGATCTCAGACATTAAGAATTGGACCGGGGAGGGTGAAAACCAATCCGTTTTGGCAATACAATGGGTAACCAAGGATGTAAACGATTTATTACACCCAAACGATGATGACATTTTCTTTCTAGCATGGGGATATAAATGGAAAAGTGCAGACAATCGTACGGGATACGATATGATTGAGGCCATTGCCAAAAAAGATCCTCGTCTGTTTGTTCTCATCATGCAAGACGGTAGTCAGGGGAAAGTTATCAAAGGATTTGGTTATGATGGAAATGGAGATGGGAAAATTGAAATAAAAAGTCAAAGTGTCAATTCCAAGAACGGTCTCCACTTAACAGAAGCTGATTTCCAAAACGGTCTTTATCAACAAAAAGACAACAATGATAATGTTGACGGTTTTGAGATTCTTTCTGAAGGAGATTACTGGATTGGAGGATGGAAAGAAGCCTATACCTCCTACTGGTTAGGATCAGGAGACGCCGTGTTGGAGTCTGACGAATACGAGTATTCCAATTTCTACGCCAACAGAAGATTTCTTGAAGACAAAAGTTGGGATGCTTGGACTTTCTCTC
>ERZ780149.4404-NODE-4404-length-10937-cov-3.441739_pt1 | contig 10937 bp, 9 predicted proteins | sample MGYA00511367_ERZ780149 | MGnify/ENA primary metagenome ERZ780149 (study PRJEB29588, sample SAMEA2153852) | human gut metagenome | biome: human gut; feature: human-associated habitat; material: faeces | place: Denmark | collected 2008/2010 ...
ATCGGATTATTCAGATATGTATTGCGGAACGCTTCCGCCTCGCTGGGCGGGAGCTTGGCGCGGGGCTGCCGTTCGATCTGCGGCTTCATCCACGGGTTGTGCTCGGCCTTGCGCTCGGTCTGCGCCTCGAGGAGCTTGCCGATGAGCACGTTCGAGATGAGAAAGCCCGCCGGCGTGAAGTGCCAGCGCTCCCCGTCCGCGACGGCCCAGCCGGAACGGACGAACGTTTCCAACTGCTGCGCGATGCCGGAAAAATCGCTGCGGTACAGCCGCGCATACTCCGCGCGCGACACGCCGTGCACGGTGCGCATGCCGAGCATGAGATACTCCGCCGCGCGCTCGAAATCGCCGATGGTCTCGTACTCGTCGATCATGTCCTCGCCGTGGAGGACGCCCGCGATGTAGCGGTCGAGGTCGCGCACATAGCTGTAGCGCGTGCGGCCGATGCACGAGTGCGCGCCCGGACCGAAGCCCATATAGTCGTCGAGCTGCCAGTACTTCAGATTATGCCGGGATTCATAGCCCGGTATGCTGAAATTCGAGATCTCATACTGTTCATAGCCGTAGCGCCGCAGCTCATCGACCATGCACAGGTACATGTCCGCCTGCTCGTCGTCCGACGGGATGAGGGGCGAATCCTTCAGCTCGTACATGGGCGTGCCCTCCTCGAGCTTGAGCCCGTAGCCGGAGATGTGCTCCGGGCGCAGGGCGATCGCCTTGGCGAGCGTGTCCGCCCAGTCGCTGCGGGTCTGGCTGGGCAGGCCGTAGATGAGATCGAGGCTGACGTTGTCAAACCCCGCGGTGCGGGCATTTTTCACGGCCATCTCCACCTGGTGGAAGCTGTGGCGGCGACCGATCATTTTCAGGATATCATTGTTGGCCGACTGCATGCCGATGCTCAGGCGGTTGAAGCCCGCCTTGTGCAGGGCGCGCAGGTCGTGCAGGCGGACGCTGTCCGGATTGACCTCGACCGTCACCTCCGCGCGCTTGAGCAGGCGGCCGGTGGCCTTGACGGCGTCGAGCAGCTCGATGAGGCGCGCCGCGCCGTAAAAGCTCGGCGTGCCGCCGCCAAAATACACCGTGTCGATGTACGCCGGGGCGATGCGCCCGGCGCTCTCTTCGATGTGCTCGAGCAGGGCGTGCTGATAGTCCGCCATGCGGTCGGCCGCGCCGGCGCAGGAATAAAAATCGCAGTAGCCGCACTTGCTCGCGCAAAACGGGATGTGGATATAGATACCGAGACGCGGTTCCATAGACAGCTCCTTACATGGGGATGCCCCGGCCGCCGGAGTGCGGCGGCCAGGGGGGATAGATCGGATCAGATGAGCGTGCAGACGAGCTCGGAATACGCGGCCGGATCCTCAAGCGGCTCGCCCGCGATGAGCAGCGCCTGCGCGTGCAGGATCTTGGCGATGCGGGCGGCCTTGTCCTTGTCGCCGGCGTCGAACGCTTCCTTCATGGCCTGATAGGCGTGGTGGTTGGCGTTGAGCTCGAGCACACGGATGGCGCGGATATCGGTCGGCGCGCCGGGCATGCTCTTGAAATAACGCTCCATCTCGAGCGTGACGCCACCCTCCGTGCTCAGGCACACGGCGCTGGACACAAGCTTATTCGACAGGCGCACGGACGCGACCTGGTCGCCGAGCGTCTCCTTGACGAAGTCGAGCAGATCCTTGTCCTCGGCCTGCTTGGCCTCGGTCTCCTTCTTCTCTTCCTCGGTCTCGAGGCCGAGGTCGTCGGTCGCAATGTTGCAAAACGGCTTGTCGGCGTAGGTCTTCATGGTGTCGACGAAGTACTCGTCGATCTGCGAGGTCATGCACAGGACATCGTAGCCCTTTTCATGCAGCTGCTCTGCCTGCGGCAGGCTGAGCAGACGCTTGACGTTCTCGCCGCAGGCGAAGTAGATCTTCGTCTGCTCGGCGGGCATGGCGTCGACATATTCCTTGAGAGAGACGAGCTTCGTCTCGCTCGTGTGGTAGAGCAGCAGATCCTTGATCTCGTCGACCTTGTCGCCCGTCTCGGTGACGGCGCCGGCACGCAGCATCATGCCGAAGGCGGCGTGGAACTGCTCGTACTTCTCGCGGTCGTTGGTCATGAGCTTCGTCAGCTCGGACTTGATCTTCTTGCCGAGGTTCGTGGCGATGAGCTTGAGCTGGCGGTCGTGCTGGAGCATCTCACGCGAGATGTTCAGCGACAGGTCGGGCGAATCGACCACGCCGCGGGCAAACGCATAGCACGGCGGCAGGAGGTCGGTGCACTTGTCCATGATCATGACGCCGGAGCTGTAGAGTTCGAGACCGGGGTCGGATTCGCGGGTGAACATGTTCGCCGGGGCCTTGGCCGGGATGAACAGCAGCGCGCGGTAGGAGATCAGGCCCTCGGCGTTGACGCGGATGACGGCCAGCGGGTCGTCCTTGTCGTGGAACTTGTCCTTATAAAACGCGATGCACTCCTCATCCGTCGCTTCCTTGCGGCTGCGCTGCCAGATGGGGACCATGCTGTTGATGGTCTGCTCCTCGGTCTTCGTGACCATCTCCATCTTCGGCTCGCCCTTTTCGTCCTTCTCGCCGGTGTCGACCCAGTCGCTCTGCTCGACGTCCATGACGATCGGCCAGCGGACATAGTCGGAATACTTGCGGATGAGCATCATGAGCTTCCAGTTTTCGAGATAGGTGGAGTACTTCTCGCCGGACTCGTCTTCTTTGATGTGCATGATGACGTCCGTACCGACGGTGTCCTTCTCGGTCTCGGTGATGGTGTAGCCGTCCGCGCCGGTGCTGACCCACTGGTAGGCCGTGTCGCTGCCGTAGGCGCGGGTGACGACCGTGACCTTGTCGGCGACCATGAACGCGGAATAGAAGCCGACGCCGAACTGACCGATGATGTCGATGGCGGCGTCCTCCTGCGCGTTCTCGCCGAGGCCGTCCTTGAACTTCAGCGAGCCGCTGCGCGCGATGACGCCGAGGTTGCTGTCGAGCTCCTCCTTCGTCATGCCGATGCCGTTATCCGACACCGTGATCGTGCGCGCGTCCTTATCCGGGGTGACGCGGATCTTGAAATCGCTGCGCGCCATGCCCACGTTTTCATCCGTGAGCGACTGGTAGCAGAGCTTGTCGATCGCGTCCGAGGCGTTCGAGATGATCTCGCGCAGGAAAATCTCCTTGTGCGTGTAGATCGAGTTGATCATCATGTCGAGCAGTTTTTTCGACTCGGCCTTGAATTGTTTCTTTGCCATATCTATGCCTCCAAAAATTTTATTACACCTTCAGATCCGCACCGGCCTGCATGCAACAGCGGCCCACGGTACAGATTTTAATATTATAGCACATCGGCCGTTTTTTTCAACACCTGCCGCCAGAATAATTGGGATTGTGCTGCCCGTTTTTCATGGTATAATAGGGTGTTAAGAAAAAAATAAGATTCTGTGAGGTGGCTCCCATGAACGATCTGAAAGACCTGCTCGATGCGCGCCTGTTCCTGCTGGACATGGACGGCACGCTCTACCTCGGGGACGATGTGTTCCCCGGCGCGGTCGACTTCATCCACACGCTGGCCGATACCGGACGGCAGTACATTTACCTGACCAACAACTCCTCGCGCGCGGGCACGGACTACATCACGCGCCTGCGGCGTCTGGGCTTCCCGTGCGAGGCTGAGAACGTGTTCACCTCCGGCATGGCGACGGCGCTGTACCTCAACCAGCACTATGCGGGCAAACCCGTGTACCTCGTCGGCACACAGGCGTTCCGCCGCGAGCTGCTCAGCTACGGCATCCCGCTCGTGGACGACGGCGCGGAGATCGTCGTGGCCGGGTTCGACACCGAGCTCGTGTACGAAAAGCTCGACAAGGCCGTGCACTTCCTGCGCCGCGGCGCGGCCTTCATCGCCGCCAACCCCGACTGGGTCTGCCCCATGCCGGCCGGCGAGGTGCTGCCCGACTGCGGGAGCATCTGCGCGCTGCTGACCGCTGCCTCCGGCGTGCAGCCGACCTACATCGGCAAGCCGAACCGCAACATGGTCGACGTCATCTCGGCGCAGACCGGCGTGCCGAACGCGCAGATCTGCTGCGTGGGCGACCGGATCTACACCGACATCGCCGTGGCCGTGAATGCGGGCGCGCAGAGCGTGCTCGTCATGTCCGGCGAGACGGACGAGGCGATCCTCAAAGCGTCCGACGTGCAGCCGAAATACGTCCTGCGCGACGTGGCAGAGCTGGCGCAGATCCTGCGCGGCGGCGCAACGGCGTAAAAAAATTCAAAAAACGTTTGAAAATCGCTTGACATATCCGTACACAAATGTTAGGATATGTTCAGTAAACATCGTTTTTTGTAAATGATGTTGCGAATCCCTCGTTTGTGTTCTCTCTTCCACTTTGCAGCGTCCGGGTCTGCATCCGCCGCGGACGTGCAAGCACAAGCAAACAACAGCAGCCACGCCGGCGAACGCCGGTGTGGCTGCTGTTGCTTTTTCATCGTGTGTAAACGTGATACATGAGGTACTGGCGGAAACCAAAACGCTTCCACCTCGTCCGCCTGACGGCGATGCAAAGATCTCATCCGAGGCGGGCCTTGCCCCCTCGGGCTCCCCTGCGACTCAGATATCGGCGCGGAACCATGCGCCGGGGCGGTAGTGCTCGAAGATGACGATGTCATAATCGCGCTCGTGCGTCCAGGCGCGGCTCGTCCAGCCGGCGCGCGCGGCGCCCATGGCCTCACACAGGCGCACGCTCAGCGGCTTCGGCCCGATCTTGTAGGCGATGAACTGCGGGCGGGCGATCACGTTCGTGAGCACGTTTCCGACGATGGCGGCCGCGGGCTTATTGAGCGCCTTGCCGTAGTCCTTCGGCGGCTGGCTGAGCTGGCCGCGCAGGATATCGGGCGCGTTGCGCCGGAACCACGCGACGATCGTGGGGTCAAAGCTCTCGACGCAGTACGGCCCGCCGTAAGTACGCAGGGCGGCGAGCGTCAGCGCGCACAGGCGGCGGTTATTGTGCCCGCGCTTGACCTCGAGCAGCAGCGGCACGCGGCCGCCGAGCGCTTCGAGCGCCTCGGCAAAGGTCGGGATGACGCAGTCGGTATCGCCGAGGCGCAGCGCGCGCAGCTCGGCGAGCGTGAAATCATCAATGACGCCCGGCACGCCGCACATGCGCTCGAGCGTATCGTCGTGGAACACGACGAGCTGGTCGTCCGCCGTCAGGTGCACGTCCATCTCGACGGCGTAGCCCGCCTCGGCCGCGGCGCGGAAGGCCGGGAGCGAGTTTTCCGGCACGGTGCCGTCCTCGGTGTGCAGGCCGCGGTGCGCATAATTGCGGTACAAAAACGGGGCTTTCTGCGCGCGCGTGGCGCGGCCCGGCGCGACGAGAAACGCAAACGCACCCGCGCAGGCGGCGGCCGGTGCGGCGATCTTGCAGGCAGTTTTCCAATTCATAACGAGTCCTCCTTTCGGCGGCGCGGACCGCCGGTTTGCTTTGTCCTTATTAAACAACAATTTCTGCTTTTCGTCAAATGCCTGTTGAATTGCCGGGCAAGGTATTGTAGAATGAGACAAATCCGATAGAGACTGATGGAGGTAATCCTGTGAAGCTCAACTACAAGCGCACCATCTGCGTTGGCTTTGCCTTTTTCCTGATCTGCGCCTTCTGGCAGGCGTATGACAACACCATCCCGCTGATCCTGACGAACAAGTTCGGCATGTCGCAGGCGTGGTCCGGTGTCATCATGGCGCTCGACAACATTCTGGCGCTGTTTCTGCTGCCGCTGTTCGGCGCGATCTCCGACAAGCACACCGGCAGGCGCGGCCGCCGCACGCCGTTCATCGTCTTCGGCACGATCGTCGCGGCCATCGCGTTCATCAGCCTGTCGCTCGTCGACGATGCGCAGCTGAAAAGCATCGACGCGGCCGCCGCCATCGACGATCCCGCTGCGCTACGCGTCGTGTACCAGCAGGAGGCCGACCGCACGCTCAAGACCCCCGACGGCGAGACGTTCGTGCTCGAGGACACGTTCACCGAGGACGAATTTGCCGCCATCACGAGTCAGGTCACAAACGCCGAGGGCAAGACCGTGACGAACCACGACTACACGAACTATGTCGTGCCCGCGCGCCAGGCCTATGCCCACCAGACGACCGTGCAGCACCCCGGCGCGCTCATCGGCTTTATCGCGCTGCTGCTCGTCGTGCTCTTGGCCATGGCCACGTTCCGCTCCCCCGCCGTCGCGCTCATGCCCGATGTTACCATCAAACCGCTGCGCAGTAAGGCGAATGCCGTCATCAACCTCATGGGCACTGCCGGCGGTATCCTCGTGCTGGCCATCGGCATGGCCTTCGCCACGAGCTCCGTGCGCAACTCGCTCATGAGCTACACGGCGTACTTCGCCGTGATCGCGGGCATCATGCTGGTGGCGCTGCTGATCTTCCGCCTGACGGTCAACGAGCCGAAGTTCGTGGCCGAGATGCAGACTGACAGCAAGCGCTTCGGCATCGACAACGGCGACAGTGACGACGCGCCCGCAGGGTCTGGCAAGCTCGGCAAGGCCGAGCGCCGGTCGCTCATCTTCCTGCTGCTGTCGATCGTGCTGTGGTTCTTCGGCTACAACGCCGTGACGTCGAAATACTCCGTCTACGCGAGCAACATCCTGCACAAGGACTACAACCTCACGCTCATGCTCGCGCAGGCCGCCGCCATCGTGGCGTACCTGCCCGTCGGCATCGTCGCGTCCAAGATCGGCCGCAAGAAGACCATCCTCGGCGGCGTCGTGATGCTGGCCGTCGCGTTCGGCGTGGCCGCCTTTCTCAACGCCGAGAGCCCCACGATGCTCATGAACGCCATGTTCTGCCTCGCCGGCATCGGCTGGGCCACCATCAACGTCAACTCGTTCCCGATGGTCGTGGAGATGTGCTCCGGCAGCGACGTCGGCCGCTACACCGGCTTTTACTATACGGCCAGCATGGCCGCGCAGGTCGTCACGCCGATGTTCTCCGGTTTCCTGATGGACAAGCTCGGCATGACCGTGCTCTTCCCCTACGCCGCCATCTTCGTGGCCGGCGCGTTCGTGACGATGCTCTTTGTGCGCCACGGCGACAGCCGCCCCATCCCCGCCAAGGGCCTTGAGGCGCTCGACGTGGACGATTGACCGAAATTCACATTTGGAGGATGCAAATACTATGGAACGTCTGACCCGTAAACTCAAAAAGGGCGGCTACTCCGCCAACCGCCATCCCGCGGCACAGATTGATGAGCGCCTGAGCCAGCTCAAGGGCGTGCACAAGCAGTGGCTGCAGGACGTGTCGGATATGATGACCGGCATGAAGCAGAGCGAGGCCGCCGGGCAGGCCGGCGCGCTCACGCTCATGATGCTGCAGGCGGGCTACGCCGCGATCGTGCGCATCGGCCGCCGGTTCGAGAGCGTGTGCCCCGTCGAGGGCAGCGGCGACAACACCGCCACGGCACTCGGCAAGCTCGAGGATCTGTACGAGCAGTGCGTGTCCGAGCTTGAGGACGTGGAGGAAGGACTCGAGGAGTGCCGCGAGAACGGCTTCACGGACGAGCTGGCCTATGACGAGCTGATGGTGACGAAGCTCGGCATCTCGCAGCTCATCAAACAGTTCGACATCGCCACCGGCTACGCCGAGCCCAGCCCGGAACCGTACCAGTACCAGCCGAAAACGGACACACCGGCCGAATGAGCCGCTGTCATATTTCAAGAGAAAGAAAAGGAGACCCACCAACATGAAACGTACCTTTACCGCCATTGTCTGCACGCTGCTGCTCGTGGCCGTGCTCGCCGGCTGCGGCAGCACCAACCCGTTTGACGCCGCGGCCAAGACCTTCTCCGACGAGGGCATGACGATCACACTCACGAGCGACTTCAGCAAGCAGTCCATGGACGGCTACACCGTGTGCTACGCCGCCAAAACGGCCGCCGTGTTCGCCCTGCACGAGACGAACGATCAGTTCGCCGCCGCCGGACTCAACGACGTGACGCTCGAGCAGTACGCCGCGCTCGTCATGCAGAACAACAGCAGCCGCAACCCCGTCGCAGGCGACGACATCAACGGCTGCCCGACGATCCTCTATGACTTCTACAACGAGGATAAGGACGTCGAGTACCGCTACCTCGCCGTGATGTATCAGGCGGACGACGGCTTCTGGCTCGTGCAGTTTGCGAGCGCGAAGGACGATTTTGACACCTACGAGCCGGGCTTCGTGGAGGCTGCCAAGAGCGTCAGCTTCGGCGCATAAGCACAGCGGATCCGGCACAAACCGGCCGGCAGCGTGTTTGCTGCCGGCCGGTCCGGTTTTTTGGGCGGATGCCCATATGGAAAGGAGGCTGCGCGATGGCAGCGGCGACAGACGAACGGCTGATCTATGAGATCCTCTCCGCCGTGGGCGAGATCCCGGAGGGAAACGTTGCGACCTACGGGCAGATCGCGCGGCTGGTCGGCCGGCCGAAAAACGCGCGGCTGGTCGGCCGCGTGCTCAGCCAGGCCGAGCGCTACGGCGACTATCCGTGCCACCGCGTGGTGGATCACAGCGGGCGGCTCGTGCCCGGCTGAGACGCGCAGGCGGCGCTGCTCGCGCGCGAGGGCGTGACCCTGCGCGACGCGCAGCACGTGGATCTGCGGCGATACCAGTGGCAGTGCGAATGAAAGCGCAAGGCCCTCCGCACCGGGTGGAACGGAGGCGTTTCAGCGAGTCAAAAAAGCCTCGCAGAGGTGGCCTCCCGCAGGCGGCAAAAAAGTGCAATCATTTTCTCTCACGACATGTGCGTGAGAGAAAATACTTTTCATGCTACAAGTGTGGACTTTGTGCGCAGCAGACTGCAAGCCTTTTGGCGGAAAACCTTTATGGTTTTCCGCCATACGCAAAAAACCTCCGTGCCGAGCGGCACGGAGGTTTTTGACTGTGTAAGGGTCGATTACTTGAGTTCGACAGAAGCGCCGACTTCCTCGAGCTTCTTCTTGAGCTCCTCGGCCTCGTCCTTGGAGACCTGCTCCTTGATGGCGCAGGGGACACCCTCGACCTTCGCCTTGGCTTCCGCCAGGCCCAGGTTGGTGATCTCACGGACGGCCTTGATGACCTTGATCTTCTGATCGCCGAAGCCGGTCAGAACGACGTCAAACTCGGTCTTCTCCTCGGCGGCAGCAGCGCCGGCCACCGGAGCGGCGGCAACAGCAGCGGCGGCGGAAACGCCGAACACATCTTCGATCTCGTGCACGAGCTCGGACAGCTCGAGGACGGACATAGCCTTGATCTCTTCGATCATAGCAGTGACTTTTTCGCTAGCCATGGTAATTTTCCTCCTAAATAGTTAAGTGAAGTGGTCGCCTTATTCGGCGGCGGGAGCTTCGGCCTCGGCAGCCGGCGCGGCAGCGCCGCCCATCTGCTCGACGACCTGATTCAGGCAGACGGCCAGACCCGTGATGGGGGCCAGCATCGTGCCCAGGACCTTGGAGTACAGCGCATCCTTGTTCTGGAGCTGCGCGATCTCCGCGATCTCAGCGTCACTGAGGACCTTGCCCTCGAGGAACGCGCCCTTGACGATGAACTTCTCGTCCTTCGCCATCTTTTCGCTCATGTCGTGGATCATGCGGATCGGGACGATCGGATCGGCCGTGCTGGTTGCGAGCGAAGTCGTACCATTGAGCAGATCACTCATTGCCTCGAGACCGACGTCCTTGAGCGCAAAGCGGGTCAGGGTGTTTTTGACGACGGAATACTCCACGTCATTCTGACGCAGCTCGGTGCGCAGCTTGGTGTCTTCATCGACGGTGATGCCCTTGTAATCGACGAACACGCCGGCGCTGGCGCCCTTGAGCCGCTCGGCCAGAGCGGCGACGATCGCCTGCTTCTCGCTGAGAACTTTTGCGTTCGGCATAGTGTGATTTCACCTCCGTGTGAAAGATACACGCCCAAAAAAATTTCCGCGGCCAAAGCCCCGGAAACAGAAAAAGAAACATCATAATGGATGCATCCTCGGCAGGATTTCCGCGGTCAAGCCACCTGCTGTCTTTGGAGCGCTACAATAGAATACCAGATGCGCCCGCGCGTGTCAAGCATTTTTCTCGCGGCGGCGCGGTTTTTTTAAAAGGAGATGGCCCCCGGAGGAGTACCGGAGGCCATCGCAAAAAAATCCCACAAAAAACTTTTACCCTAAACTGCTGTGATTAGTTTAGCATAATTTTACACGTGTGTCAAGCCTTTTTGCGGCGATCCGCGCCCCGGCGGATGCGGCCGTCGCGCCGCTCACCAGTCCATGCTCCCGAGCCCCTCGCCGAGCGACATGCCGCAGCGGCCGTGGCCGGGATAGAGCGTGAGCGCGGGCGGCAGCGCGCGCAGAAACGGCACGGTCCTGTCCATGAGCACGGCGGCGTCGCCCCCGCGCAGGCGCGTAATGACGGCAAAGCCCGGCACGAGCGAGTCGCCGCTGAAAAAGGCGTCCGGCCCGATGCGGTAGCACGCGCTGCCGCGCGAATGGCCGGGCGTGGCGTAGCCCTCGAGGTGCAGCGCGCCCCAGTCGAGCGCGATGTGATCGCCGAAGGTCATGTCCGGGGCATACGTCTCGGTCTTGAGGTGCAGGCCGCGCAGAAAGTCACGTGCCTCCGCCCCGCGCGACACGCTCAGCGCCGCGAGCAGCACAGGCGTCGTGTTGCCGGGGTTGCGCAGCCAGGGGGTGCAGTTTTCCTGCCAGAGGGTGCGCGCCGAGAGCGCGCGCTGCATCCGGCCGAGGCCGGAGATATGGTCAACGTGCTCATGCGTGAGCACGATCAGCGCGTGATACCCCTGCAGGCGCTGCATGGTCGCCTCGTCCGGCCAGGGGTCGAGGACGATCGCGTCGCGCCCCTGCGTGACGACGTACATATTTGAACCGATGGGCGGAAAGGGAATGCGTTCGATCTGCATAGGCCGTCAGTCCTCCCGGGGCAGGGCGAGCAGC
>ERZ780149.4405-NODE-4405-length-10936-cov-2.299789_pt1 | contig 10936 bp, 9 predicted proteins | sample MGYA00511367_ERZ780149 | MGnify/ENA primary metagenome ERZ780149 (study PRJEB29588, sample SAMEA2153852) | human gut metagenome | biome: human gut; feature: human-associated habitat; material: faeces | place: Denmark | collected 2008/2010 ...
AGCCAGCTTGATTTCTTCCGGGCTAAAATCACCTTCCGGTCCGATGAGGATTAAGGCATTCTCTCCCGGCTGATACGTATGTTTTAATAGTGGCTTCTCGCCTTCCTCGCAATGGGCGATAAACTTACGCCCGTCAAAGGGAGTGGCGACAAACTTCTTGAAATCTGTCATTCCTTCTAACGCCGGCAAAGTCGCTTTCTGGGATTGCTTCATGGCACTGACCAATATCTTCTCCAATCGAATCGGCTTGATCTCTTTACGCTCCGAGAAACGACAATTCAAACAGGTGATCGCATTGATCCCTATTTCCGTCGCTTTCTCCACGAACCACTCCATCCGGTCCATGTTTTTGGTAGGAGCTATGGCTATATGGAGATTGAAGTTCCAGAGATCGGGTTGTTTCCAACTCTCTAAGAGGGTCACCTCACAATGTTTGGGATGCGCCCGGCTAATAGCCGCTTTATAAAAAGAGCCTTGCCCATCCGTCAATACTATCTCATCGCCTTCACCTAGACGAAGTACCCGTATACAATGTCCTGCTTCTTCTTCCGGTAATTCCGGCTTGATAGCTATATCTGGTGTATAAAAAATCTGCATGACCATCTAATTTTCAATTCTCAATTCTCAATTTTCAATTACCCAAGGATCATACCAATTATAGTAGCCGATAGCACAGAGACCAAGGCTCCGCCGATCATAGCCGGTACGCCGATACGTGAAATTAATCCTCGTTTTTCCGGGGCTAATACGCCCAATCCGCCTAATAAGATACCGATAGACGATATATTAGCGAATCCGCAAAGGATATAAGTAGACATCAAGATCGATTTCTCATACATGAATAATCCGGCATCTTTCCATTGCTGTAATTGGAAATAGGCGACAAATTCGTTCAATATGGTCTTTTGTCCCAATAAAGAACCAACTAACATGATGTCTTGGCTGGGAACCCCGATCAACCACATGAAAGGAGAGGTGATTACGCCCAGTATAAATTGGAAGGTCAAGCCCTGCGCCTTACCGTCCGTAATCTTTACAATCCAGTCATTCAGTCCGGTATAACGCCCTATCACACCTTCCGTAATATAATTCGCTAACGCTACAAGGGATATGAATACCAATAACATCGCGGCAATATTCGTCATCAACTTTACGCCGGTAACCGTACCCGATGAGATGGCATCTAGAATATTCGAGTTCTCTTTTTCCTTGCCGGAGATAGCTACATGGTCCGTGGCTTCTTCCGTCTGCGGACAAAGCATTTTCGCTAAAACGATTGAACCCGGTACTGCCATTACGGAAGCCGAGAGCAAGTGAGTGGCGAATAAAACCTTCGCCGCCGGGTCTGTTCCTCCCAACATACCTATGTAAGTACCCATTACGGAACCGGCGATCGTACCCATTCCGGATACCATGACCAAAAATATCTCCGAACGATTCATCGTCGGCAGGTAATTCTTGATCAACACAGGAGATTCTGTCATTCCCATAAAAATATTACCGGCGGCCACTAATCCCTCCGAGCCGGATATATTCATGAATTTACGCAATACCCACGCAAAGGCACCGACTACTTTCTGGATAATCCCCCAATGGTAAAACATGGAAACCAAGGCGGAGAAGAAAATAACAATCGGTAGCGAATGAAGCAAGAAACTGAATCCTGCCGCTTTAGAGGCATACGGGCCTAATAAGAAAGTAAGACCGGCATCCGTGAAGTCCATCAACTTAACAAATATCTTGCCACATCCTTCCAATAGGCTTCCGACGAACGGCACATATAAAACCGCCAAGGCGAATACGATCTGCATGAACAAACCTCCACCTACTAATTTCCAATCGATCCGTTTACGGTCATAACTCATCGCATAGGCGATACCTAAAATCGTAATGATCCCAAGCAGACCTCTTAAAAGTGAGACCAGTCCGAATCCTCCTTGTTCTCCAATCATTTGTTTGTGTCCTCCTCTTCTTCTCGACGGCGCAACTCGTCTTTATACATTTTCGCGTATTCGTAATTTTCGTCCGCTATAGCGTCTTCCAATCGCTCGTTTATTTCTTGGATATCCAATAGGCTTAACCATTTCTTTAACTGGGCTTCGTCCTTAATCTCATCCGGTTCTAATTCTAATAAATTGTCATCCTCCTCCGGTTCGTCAGCGGGGATGGACAGGGTGTCTTCCAGTACGACACCGCATTCCTTTACAATCTCCTCGGAAGTAAAGATGTCGCAATTTACCCGAAGCGCTATGGCAATCGCATCGGAAGTGCGAGAGTCCAGCTTTATCGAGCGCTCACCGTCGCTAAACTCTAATTCTGAGTAAAACACACCATCTTCGAATTTGTATATGTAGACTTCCTTAAGAATGACGTTGAAGGCTTGCGCAAAAGTGGCGAATAAGTCGTGTGTTAATGGACGAGGAGGTACGATATGCTCCAAAGCGATCGCTATAGACTGTGCTTCAGCGGTTCCTACGATGATTGGAATTCGCCGTGGACCATTTTCCTCTGCCAAAATTAACGCATAGGCCCCGGATTGAATTTGGCTGTTCGCTAATCCTTGAACCCTTAATTTTATTCTTGTACTCACAGATCTGAAATTTAAAATTGTATACAAAAGCAAAAGTAATATTATTTTCGGGATTATTGCGAATAAATGTGATTAATCACTTTCAGTGTGTTTGGGGTTAAGGGGAAGGATAATGGAAAAACGGCTTCCTTTTCCTATTTCGGACTCTACGGCGATATACCCATCGAAACGTTCGGCTATCACTTTGCAAATGGATAGTCCCAAGCCGGTACCTTTGGCGAATTCATCCAGTTTCGTGAAACGATTGAAAACGGCGTCTTGCTTTTCTTTCGGGATACCAATGCCGGTATCTTCTACGAAAATATGTACATGCCGCTCTTCCTCTCGGTATTCATAACCAATCAATATATATCCCTTTTGCGTGAATTTAATAGCGTTGCTAAGAAAGTTGGTAATCACTTGTGTCAACCGAAGCTTATCCGTGGGAATGGATATGCTTTTTTCCGGTATTTGCATACGAAGTTCTACGTTCTCCGGCATTAAAACTTGGAAAGTCTGGTAAATCGTGCTTATTAATTCATTTAGAGAATATTGCTGGAAAGAGAATGACATACGGCCCGATTCGATACGGGAAAGATCTAAGATATCATTGATAAGGTTCAATAACAGATCGCTGTTCGTATTGATTAACTCGGTAAAGTTTTCCCGTTCTGCCTTACTGAGCTCGATGTCTGTGTTCATAAGATTCGAGAATCCGACAATAGCGTTCAATGGAGTCCGGTTTATCGAATGTTCGTTTCAGTGTTTCATTAAAAATCGGGTAGGTATCTTTCTTTTGCTCAAAAGAATGGATAAGCACGATTTTCTTTTCTTCTTTTTCTTGGCAACCTAGGGTTAACAAAGAGACAAGAAATATGGATATGGCAAAAATTAAATATTTATGTGTGTGTTTCATGATTCTTAATAGATAGATCTTTTGCAAAGGTAGAAGTTTTTTTGACTATCAAAGCAAAAAAAAATGGTCATCCGTCACGGACAACCAATCTTCATTGCTAACCTTAAATCTAATACCATGAAAAACACGGTGCAAATATATAGTATTTTATGTTGTACAGCATGATTTCGTGGCGTAAATCCTTGATACGTTAGCTTTATTTTAATAATAGTCCGTCCTGCTAAAGGACCGTTAACAGTTATTGCTTGCTTTTCACGTACTCATCGGCCTTCTCTTTTACCCGATCGGCACGTTTTTGAGTCTCGGGATGGCTTGAGAACATCTGCATAAACTTGGACGATTTAGCTTCCGACTCACTCAGTTGTAACAATTTATTTAATGAGTTAGACATTCCGTACGGATCTCGCCCGTAATCTATACAAAACTGGAAACCGAATTCGTCCGCCTCATACTCTTGTTTCTGGGAATATTGAGCGCCAGCCAATGCCTGTGCCATGTCTCCCAGTTGAGAGTCGGTCAGCTTGGATACGGTTCCACTTACGGCTCCGGCGGCGTTTTTAGCGGCGGAGGTCAAGTAAGCGTTTTTCATGGCGTCTTTAGAGTCGGAATGAACGACGTGCCCGATCTCATGACCGATAACGGCGAATACCTCGTCATCGTCCATGATTTTCATCAATCCGCCACATACGCGTACACTTCCGTCTCCACAGGCGAAAGCGTTTACATCTACTACATTATATACTTTAAAGTTTAAGTCTAGGCCGGAAACTTTTTTTACATTGGCGGTCAAGCGTTCCAAGCGTTGTCCCATTTCCGTATCCGGGCCCGCTACCTCGTTATGAGTGTCCATCCATTGGATGTACTCTTTTGCCATTTTGGCTACATCCTCGTCGGATAGAGTAGCGGCATGCGCTACATCAGTCGCGGCATTAATCACTTTTTTCGTATTAATGGTCTTGCCGCCAATCTTGAATTGGGCGGAAACTGTTAGGCTCACTCCTGCTAAGAAAGCCAAGGACAATAAGATTTTTTTCATGTTTTAAATTAGTTAGTTGTTTGTGATAAATAATTTTCGATCTGTTGAAAAGTAGCATCTTTCAACAATACTTTCTTCTCTTTGTTCAATAGGTATAATGTGGGTATCGCTTTTAAGTCGTAGATCTCGTCGTTTTTAAGCGAAACACTTTTGTCGTATGAGTTGATCCAATCTTTAGGCATGACGGAAACGTGTTCTTTCCATGCGTCCAGATCCTCGTCCGGATAAACGGCTAAGATCTTTAGTTTGTTGCTTTTTGAAAATTCATTGATCAAGAAGGACGATTCCATTTGTCTGGTTATTTCTTGACAAGCATGACAGTCCGGATTATAGAAAAATAATAATAGATAATCCGCTTTTATATTGTATAATTTCCCGGTTTGTCCGTTCGCTAATGTGTACGTGAAATCGGTCGCAGGCGTCCCGATTCTGTTTTTTAATGCGAGCTCTAGCAAATGGGCGGGACGTATCTTTTCCACATCGCTTAATGACGAGGATTCGGTAAGATATTCCAATACCGCTATATACATTTCCTCATTCCTTAAGGGGGAGTTCGGGTCGTATAGATATTTCTCCATCATCTCGGAAAAGTACTGAAACATGGCACTGTCTTGTTCTGTTTGTTTCATCATCGCTTTTACGGAAGAAGACATAGCCGCAGGCGAGACATAGTTCATCAAATCTATATAGTTGGATAATGCCTGCTCGGTCACTTGAGGTTCATGGATATAGGTCGTATCCTTGAAGTCGAATTTATCCCAATAATGTTTCACTAAATATTCGGCCCTTTCCACCGGGTCTGTGATTAGGGTGGGGACTGAGACTATTTCAAAGGTGGGTGGCGCTACATTGGATTCTTCCGTTTTTTGATTGCGTTGACCACTGCATGCATTGACGGTCAACGTCAACAATAAAACATATAGATATTTCATATTCATTCATATATTTATGTTTCAATCCACAAATATATAGTATTATTTTTATCTTTGTTAAATTAAAACGGCAAAAGATAGAATATCATGGATTTTCGATTAAAAGTATTTCATAGCGTAGCTTGTAACTTAAGTTTCACGAAAGCGTCCCGGGAGTTGTTCATTAGTCAACCCGCTATTAGTAAGCATATCCATGAGTTGGAGGTTCAATATAAGACGCCTCTCTTTGAACGAACAGGTAGCCAGATCCGTTTAACTCGTGCGGGCGAGTTGTTGTTTTCGCATACCCATTCCTTATTGGCTTCGTATCGTCAATTGGATTTCGAGATGAATCTGTTGACAAATAATTTTCTGGGGGATTTACATTTAGGTGCCAGTACGACAATATCCCAATATGTTCTTCCGCCCGTGCTTGCTTTATTCATTAAGATGTTTCCGGATATACATGTATCTGTATTGAATGGGAATAGCCGGGATATAGAGTTGGCTTTGCGAGATGGAAAAATAACGTTAGGATTGGTGGAAGGGACTACCCGTCAAAATACGATGCATTATATACCTTTTATGAAGGATGAGTTAGTGGTTGTCACTCATGTAGGGTCTAAGTTGGCTGCTTATGACGAACTGACGTTGGAACAACTTTGTGCTTTGCCCGTAGTACTTCGTGAAAACGGCTCCGGTACGCTTGAGGTCTTGGAGGGGGCTTTAGCAAAACACCAGATCAAACTGTCGCAATTGAACGTATTATTGCAGCTAGGTAGTACGGAGAGTATCAAATTATTCTTGGAAAATTCCGATGCTTTGGGAATTCTTTCTATTCGGGCGGTGACACGTGAGCTGATGGCTGGACGTTTGAAAGTGATAGATATTGAGGGCTTTAAGGCCGAACGGACTTTCTCCTTTGTGGAGCCGCAGGGACAGAACAGCGGTATGGAAGAAAGTTTCATGCGTTTTGCCAGTCAACATTGGCAATAACTTTAGGTTATTCGCTATAAAAACTTGTGAAGTAAGGGATCGGATGAAAATATGTACTTTCGCGAACGAAATCAAATGATGATATGTTGTACTAAATAAATCAATAATTATGTTTAGCGAAAAACGAGGTAACGTATTACATGGTGTCTTGCTGATAGCCCTTTTCTCTTGTTCCGCATTCTATATCGCGGAGTTCCAGTTTGTTAAACAAATGTCATTCAGTCCGCTGATTGTCGGTATTATTTTAGGTATGTTATACGCCAACAGCCTGAGAAACCATTTGCCGGAGACGTGGGTTCCGGGTATCCTGTTTTGTACTAAGCAAGTACTTCGTGCGGGTATCGTACTATATGGGTTTAAGCTGACCTTCCAGAGCGTGATTGCGATCGGCCTTCCGGCAATCCTGATCGATATGGTGATCGTGGTGCTTACCATCTTGATCGGTGTTTGGGTGGGACGATTGATGAAAATGGATAAAGACCTTGCTTTACTGACCGCCACGGGTAGCGCTATTTGCGGGGCTGCCGCGGTATTGGGCGCTGAACCGGTCGTGAAGTGCGAGGGTTACAAGACCGCCATCGCTGTCTCCACGGTCGTGATTTTCGGAACCCTCTCGATGTTCCTCTATCCGCTGATGTTCCGGATGGGGCTGCTCGGTGGACTTACGGACACGGGCGTGGCCGTCTACACGGGCAGTACGCTGCATGAAGTGGCCCATGTGGCCGGAGCCGGCAATGCGATGGACCCGACCGATGCGCTGGGAATCGCGGGGACGGCCACGATTACCAAGATGATCCGCGTGATGATGCTCGCGCCGGTGCTGGTCGTCATGGGCTTCGTGCTGGGCCGCCGGAAGAGTTCCGGAGCCTGCAGGGAGAAGAGCAAGATCGCCGTCCCGTGGTTCGCCTTCGGATTTATCGGGATCATCTGCCTCAATTCGCTGCTGCAATACCTGACCGGGGCGGAGAGTGTCCGCGACATTCCGTTGAACGGCGCCATCGAATATGTCGATACGTTCATGCTGACGATGGCCATGACGGCGCTGGGTACGGAAACGAGCATCGACAAGTTCAAACATGCCGGGGCGAAGCCCTTCGTGCTGGCGGGACTGCTGTATGTCTGGCTGGTCGGGGGCGGTTATTTCGTCACCAAATACCTGGTCGGGATCCTGTAACGGGGTTTTCGGCCGGGCGGCTCCCGGAGGGATCCCGTTTTTGCGCCCGGCTCCATTTTATGCCGATATGGCGCCTATCCGCCTGCATCGTCTGCATTGCCGGGGATGCCGGGAAAGAAATCCCGCCGCTGAACGGCCTATGCCGGTCGGAACCGTTGTCTTGCTGGAAGCGATCCGCTTTTTACGCTAAATTCGGCAGAGTGGGGGCTTCGTGCTCCGAATAGCGGAGGACTGTCTCCCGTACGAAGTCCGCGAAGCCGCGGGCTTCGTCGTATGTAAGGGGGCCGGGATAGCTCATCAGGATCAGCTGATGGGGCGTGAAGGGTTTGCGGAACGAAGGGTGGATGTACTCGTAGGGGTTGGCGACGAAGCCCAGCCGTTCGTAGAAGTGCAGGCGGCGGATCGAAATGTCGTCTACGGGCGGGTCGATCTCGAGGATGACGCGCCCGACCTTCCGGCAGAAGGCCGAGAGTGCCGCGGAGCCCATGTTTTGTCCCCGCAGGGCGGGTGAGACGGCCAGGTGCTCGACATAACGGTACCCGTCGGCACCCCAGTGGAAGAGGATGCCGATGAACTCGTCGCCGCGCCAGATGCCGTCGGCTTCGAAATTCGGGTCGCCGAATGCCCGGTCGTAGCCTTCGGCGTTCCAGCGTTCGTTGTAGGGGAACGACTTTTCGTAAAGCTCCCAGGCCTCGGCCCAGCCTTTGTCCGAGCGGGACTTGAAAGGTATGAATTGCAGTGGTCGTGTCATCGTCCGTATTGTTTTGCGCAAAATTACTACAAATTCTGCGCATTACCAATCCGGTTGTGCCGGGAGGGGCGTTCCGTGACATAATGGTAAAAGGGACACCCCGGAGTGGGTGTCCCTTTTACTGCCTTGCGGCGTGAACTTTTTATTACTCCGTTTTCCCTCCGGTGATTTCCTCGGGGATGCCGTCGCAGCGTTCGTAGACCGAAATGTCCGAGCGGTCGTCCTTGGCTGTCCATATCATTTGTGTCTTTGAAAAGTCGGTCACGATGTAGCGGTGTTGCCAGTCGCCTACGCTGTAATCGTAGTTTCCGTAGATGATGGCGCCCAGCTCCTCGTCGGTTTCGATGGCGAAGCGTCCCGTGAGCTTGCGGGCGCCGAAGCTGTCTAAGTTCTGGTACATGACGTACTTGGCGTCCTTGCGGATGAATTCGATGTAGACGAAGCTGCCTTCGGCGAGCGGCGCGCCGTTCCATTCGGCCAGCTGCCACGTACCCGCGATGTTGTTGTTGGTCACCTCCAGCGGAGTTACGTACATATCGTCGTCGCAGGCGCCCAGTAGCGCGAGGGCCGACAAAAGGGCCGCAAATCTCAAAAATCTTTTCATATGACTTGTTTTTATCCTGTTTCTTATTCTGTTTCCCCGAACTCGATCCACAGCATGCGCCGGCTCGGCGGCACGTCCGGTCCCCTGCCCGGCAGGGGAGTCCGCCGGAGCGGCTGCGGGGCTTTGGCCGGGTCGAAGCGGACGACCAGATCGCCTTTTGTGCCGGGTGCCAGCGTCGCCGGTTCGCAGGCGAAGCTCAGGCCGGTGGCCGCGAATCCTTCGTCGCAGACCGGGGTGAGCGGTTTGTCGCCCGCATTCAGGCACTCGATACGCTCGCTCTGCACCTTGTCCGTGCGGCCGAAGCGGACGGTCCGCTGCTTGAGCCGCAGCGCGCCCATCGCATGGGGATAGTCGTCGTCCGTGCGCACCGAGGCCGTGACTGCGCCCCGGAGGCTGAGGATCGCTGTAGGCTCCTTGTCCGAGAGCTGGGTGTAGACGAAAATCCGCCGGTCGAAAACCCCCGGATGTCCCTTGGGGCGGTAGGTCACCGTCACGGCGCCTTCGCCGCCCGGTGCGACGGGCTTTTTGTCCCAGCTCGCCGCGGCGCAGCCGCCCCGGAGTACGGGTTGCCGGTCGAAGGACGGAACCGCGCATCCGCAGGTGGTCTCCACGCGGGTGATGACGAGCGGTGCCGTCCCTGCGTTATGCCATTTGAACGTGTAGCTCGGCGGCGTGTCGTCCTCGCCGATATGCCCGGCGTCGATCAGCGTGCGTTCGAAACGCATCGCTTCGGCTCCTCCCGCGGCCGTGGCCGGATGGGCCAGACTGTCGAGTTTGGCGCGCGGGACGATGCGGATCTGGGCGCGGAGCGGCGCGGCGGCGAGAGCCGCCCATAACGCTCCGCAGCAGAGAAGCATGCGTGTTATCGTCGCTGTGTTGCGCATCGTTGCGGGTTTAGAGCCAGCCGTTGCCGTTCGCGACCTTGCGCACCGTGATGTTGAAGGTGTGCGTCTCGTTGCCGCTCGACGTGATGCTGGCCTTGGTCGTGCCGCTCTTGAGTCCCTTGACCGTCAGTTTCCTGCCCTCGATGGAGGCCGTTGCGACCGTCGTGTCGGAGATCGAGACCGTATAGGTCATCGTCTCGCCGCCGAGGAAATAGTTGGCCGGGATGGCCGTCACTTCGCCGCCGAGGTTGATGTAGAGGTTGGGGAACGACACCTGCGTGCCGTTGCCGGCAACGGCGTTGAGCAGTTTGGCGGCGTTCACCTGACCGACGCCCATCTGTCCGCGGTAGTTGGATTTGTTGAGCTGCATGGGCTGGTTCAGACCCACGTCGGCGACGTAGCGGTAGTAGAGTTTCATGCCGCTCATGTAGTCGTCGATCGGCGTGGTGGTCTCATAAAGCAGGGCCTTGAATTCGTCGGCCGTGAAGTGGCGGCGCAGTTTTGCCGCGTACGACAGTCCCAGCGCCGCGACGCCCGAAACGTGGGGGCAGGCCATTGAGGTGCCCTCCATGTATCCGTAGCCGCTTTCGCTGACGTTGTAGGGCAGCGTCGAGAGGACGCAACCGATCTCGCCGCGCTTGTGGTCGTCGTCGAAGTATTCGTAATAGTAGTCCTGATCGCCGCCCGGAGCCGCTATCGTGGTGCCCGGACCGTAATTGGTGTAGACGGCGGGGGTGTAGTCGGCGGCCGTTGCGGAGACGGAGATGCAGAAGTCGGCGGCGCCGGGGAATCCGGCCATGGGGGCGGTTTCGTTGCCGCCGGCGAAGATCGCCAGACCTCCCTCGATCGGACCGTTGGGCGAGCCTGCGTTATGTATGAAGTACTCCAGCGCCTCCTTTTCGAGCGGCATGCTTTTCTCCCACTCTTCCTGTGTCTTGAAGCCCGGCTCGCCCCATTCGTAGCTGTTGGCCAGTCCCGAAACGTAGCCCCAGCTGCACTGCAGGATCACGGCGCCGTTGTCGGCGGCGTATTTGATCGCCTTGACCGTGGCCAGCGCGTTGCTGGCCGTGCTGCCCGAAAAAATCTGGCACGACA
>ERZ780149.4412-NODE-4412-length-10920-cov-4.881086_pt1 | contig 10920 bp, 10 predicted proteins | sample MGYA00511367_ERZ780149 | MGnify/ENA primary metagenome ERZ780149 (study PRJEB29588, sample SAMEA2153852) | human gut metagenome | biome: human gut; feature: human-associated habitat; material: faeces | place: Denmark | collected 2008/2010 ...
ATCTTATGTATCCAGTCGTGATCGACGAGGTTCTGACGGGCGATGGCAACGGCGTCGAGCCGTCCGGCCTCGATCTCCTCGGCGGCCTTGACAGGATCCATACGGCCTGCGCAGACGACGGGCTTGTCGGTGAACTTCTTGATGTGCTCGACGTACTCGAGGTTGCAGTTATCCGGCATGTACTGAGGCGGATGCGCCCAGTACCATGCGTCGTAGGTGCCGTTGTCGCAGTTGAACATGTCATATCCGGCGTCGGCCAGATATTTGACTGCGCGCTCGGACTCCTCCATGTCGCGGCCGAACTCCTTGAAGTCCTTCTCGTAAGGCATCGCGCCCTTGCCCCAGTCCTTCGTCTTGGAGACGACGGAGTAGCGCAGGGAGACGGGGAAGTCGGGGCCGCAGGTAGCCTTGATGGCCTGAACTATCTCGACAGGGAAGCGGAAACGGTTCTCGAAGGAGCCGCCGTACTGGTCGGTGCGGTAGTTCATGTTGGAGATGGTGAACTGGTCGAGCAGGTAGCCCTCGTGGACAGCGTGAATCTCAACGCCATCGACACCGGCGTCCATGAGCTTCTTGGAGGTCTTGGCAAAGGCTTCGACCTGATCCTGAATCTCCTTGATTGTCATCGGGCGGGACTTGACCTCGTCGTACCAGCGGTTCGGGGTAGCGGAAGCGGAGGCGGTGATGTAGTCAAGGTCTGCCACGGGAGATACGAGCTTGCCGAGCAACGGGTGCTCAAGCAGCATTACCATGGGCTTGGTGATCGCCATGGAGCGGCCCATACCGGCGGCGAGCTGAACAAACAGCTTCGCTCCGGTCTTGTGGAACTCCTCCATGTAGACCTTCAGATCCTTGAACATCTTGTCGTTCTGATACAGCCAACGGCCGCCGATAGCGTCCTTGATGCACTGCATTCCGGGAAGAATGAGGCCGACGCCGTCCTTTGCGCGGTTGAGCAGGAAATACGCTGCTTCCTTGTCAAGATGACACGGCTCCATCCAGCCGAAGAGGGAAGTGCCGCCCATGGAACATTGCACGATGCGGTTCGGAATCTCGACCTTGCCTATTTTCCAAGGGGTAAACAGGGCATTGTACTTGGAATCCATATGTTTCTCCTTCAAAATAATAATATATGACGAACGGTGAGGCGTGGAAGAGGCCTGCGCCGCTGGTCTTCAAATGGTGAAGCCGGGGTCATTTCTTCGCGGCAAATTCGCGCGTGAACATCGCGCACATGCTCTCAAGACGCTCATGCGCGTCAAGCTCGCTGACGCTCGGCACGCCGACGGTCAGGCGCTGCATCATGCCGAGGATGGAATCGTAGGCGTTGTAATACAGCTGCTTGATGTTCGCGCCAGGATCGACCGTCCCGTCCGCAAGTCCGCGGCGCACCGCCTGTGACAGGGGGCCTTTGTACGTCTCGTAGCGCTCCGGCGGTCTGTTGATAACGTGCGCGTTCTTGCCGACGCTGTACAGCGCGACTTCTGCGTCCAGCGAAAAGCGTATCCCTTCCGGATCAACAAACAGCATGTTCGCGTAGCTGTTGAGGATGATGTTGATCTGTTCGATACCGGTCTGCGCGTCGTCCGTATGGCGGCGCAGCTCGCGCGCAATATACGCCTTCGTGCGCTCCCAGTAGCAGAACGCGGCGGCGATGACGATATCGTCCTTCGAGGGGAAATATCTGAACACGGAGCGCTGCGTCAGCCCAGACTCGGCGGCGATTTCGGAGACTCGCGTGTTATTTATACCGTTTTTTATAAAGCACTCCAGCGCCTTCTCGGTGACGAGCCGGATGTTTTGTTCACGAAGCTCTTCTAACGACATGGCATATCCTTTCCCAGCAAAATGTCAGTCGGTGTGACAAGCTTCATTATATATACTTTTTACGGAATTTGCAAGAAGAAATTTCAATTATCTAGGAAAATTTGCTTGAGTGCGGCGAAGCGCTGAAAGGCTTGATATCCGCGGGAATTTTCGATTTATTAACATGAAGGGACTTGAATTTTCGCGCATATTCTGCTATATTTCCCGATACAGTTGAGCGTTTGGCAGAAAAAGTTAGTTACGCGCAACTTATTACATATATAAATTGGAGGAATACATTATGAAGCATACCGGACTGTTCGCAGCGGGCGTTCTCTTTGGCACCGCAGGGCTGAAGATCCTTGGCAGCAAGGACGCCAGAAAGGTTTACGCACATACCACTGCCGCTGTTCTGCGTGCGAAGGACAGCGTTATGCAGACCGTTACCGCGATCCGCGAGGGCGCCGAGGACGTCTACGCCGACGCAAAGGAGATCAACCGTCTCCGTGCCGAGGAAGAGGCGGCAGCGGTTATCGAGGATAAGTCTGGGGAGACCGTCAAGGCGTGATTTATACCGCGGCTGCCGCGGGCGGAACCTGCGCCTTGCGGCAGCCGCCGGCAAGAGGTAACGAGTTATGAAATGCAAAATAATCCATGAGTCGCGCGGGCGGCTGCGTGTGCATCTCGAATGCGCGCGGATGTCGCTGGACGAGGCTGATGTGCTGGAATATTACATGCGCAGTGTGGACGGCGTTGACGAGGTGAAGGTGTACGACCGCACCCGCGACGCGGTCATATGCTACTGCGCAGAGCGCGCCGCAGTGATAAATGCGCTGGCGGCGTTTTCGTTTCCCGCAGCGGAGGCGATGCAGCTTGTCCCGGAGCACACTACCCGTGAGCTGAACCGCGAGTTCGAAGATAAGCTCGCAATGGCAGTGCTGCGCCGCACGGCGTCGAAGCTGTTCCTGCCCGTACCCGTGACGACGGCGATAGCGATAGTGCGCTCGCTGAAGTATATCCACGAGGGGCTGAAGGCGTTGCTGCACGGCAGACTCTCAGTCGCGGTGCTGGACGCGACGGCGGTTTCCGTCTCGATGCTCCGCGGCGATTTCTCGACGGCAAGCTCCGTCGTGTTCATGCTCTCCCTCGGCGAGATTCTTGAGGAGTGGACGCATAAGAAGTCCGTCGCCGATCTCGCGGGGGCGATGTCCATAAACATTGACAAAGCGTGGCTGCGTACCGGTGAGACCGAGACGCTTGTACCCGTCGGCGATATCCGCCCCGGCGATGAGATCGTTATCCGCACCGGCTGCATGATTCCGCTCGACGGCAAGGTCATTGAGGGCGAGGCGATGGTCAATCAGGCTTCGATGACCGGCGAATCCATGCCGGTAGCGAAGCGGCCGGGCAGCTATGTGTATGCGGGCACTGTCGCCGAAGAGGGCGAGTGCGTCGTCTGCGTGGAGAAGGCATCCGGCGGCGGCCGCTATGACCGCATCGTGAAGATGATAGAGGAGTCCGAAAAGCTCAAATCTACCGCCGAGGACAAGGCGTCCCGCCTTGCCGACCGCCTTGTGCCATATACGCTCGGCGGCACGGTGCTGACCTATCTCGTCACGCGCAACGTCACAAAGACGCTGGCTGTGCTGATGGTGGACTTCTCCTGTGCGCTGAAGCTCTCCATGCCTATCGCGGTGCTGTCCGCGATGCGCGAGAGCAGCGGACATAATGTTTCCGTCAAGGGCGGGCGCTTCCTTGAGGCTGTTGCCGCGGCGAACACGATAGTTTTCGACAAGACCGGAACCCTGACCTACGCTACTCCGACAGTCGCGCAGGTCGTGCCCTTCGGCGGCAGGGAAGAGAGCGAGATGCTGCGTCTCGCGGCCTGCCTTGAGGAGCACTATCCGCATTCCATCGCAAACGCGGTAGTGGAGGAGGCCAAGCGGCGCGGCCTGTCGCATGAGGAGTACCATTCTCAGGTGCAGTACGTCGTGGCGCACGGCATCTCCAGCATGGTCGAGGGCAAGAAGGCCATAATCGGCAGCGCGCATTTCGTCTTTGAGGACGAGGGCTGCCGCATACCCGAAGGCGAGGAAGAGAAGTTCAGCACGCTCCCGGCGGAGTATTCGCATCTTTATCTCTGCATCGCGGGCGAGCTTGCCGCCGTCATCTGCATACATGACCCACTGCGCCGCGAGGCGAAGGCCGCCGTCCGTGCGCTGCACGACTGCGGCATAGACAAGGTCGTGATGATGACCGGCGACAGCCGCAGAACCGCCGAAGCCGTGGCCGCGGAAGTCGGGGTGGACGAGGTGTTCGCCGAAGTGCTTCCGGAGGACAAGGCCGCGTATATCCGCAGTGAGAAGGCCGCCGGACGCAAGGTCATAATGATAGGCGACGGCGTGAACGACTCTCCGGCGCTGTCCGAGGCTGACGCCGGTATAGCGATAGCGACTGGCGCCGCGATAGCGCGCGAGATCGCCGATATAACCATATCGTCGGAGGACCTGTTCGAACTGGTCACGCTGCGCCGCCTGAGCGAAGCGCTGATGGATCGCATCCACCGCAATTACCGCTTCATCGTCGGCTTCAACTGCTCGCTCATCGCACTCGGCGTCGCCGGTATACTCCCGCCCGCTACTTCCGCGTTGCTGCATAATCTCTCCACGCTTGCCGTGAGCATGAAGAGCATGACGAATCTGCTGCCCGAGGAAGAGTGACATGGCGGAGATAAGGAAAGCGGCCGAGCGGGACGTGCTGCCCGTGGCCGCGATATATGAGCATATAATCTCCGAGGAAGAGGCCGGACGCGTCTGCATCGGCTGGCAGCGCGGCGTATACCCCACGGAGCACACCGCGCGCGAAGCCATCGCGGCGGGGGAACTGTTCGTCATGGCCGACGGCGGTGAGATCGTAGCGGCGGCGCGGATAAACCGGACGCAGGTTCCCGAATACGCCGACGCGCAGTGGGAATATATTGCGCCGGACGATGAGATCATGGTGCTGCATACGCTGGTCGTGGAGCCTGCCTGTGCGGGCAGGGGATATGGCACGGAGTTTGTGCACTTCTATGAGCGCTATGCGCTCGAAAACGGCTGCCCGTATCTGCGCATGGATACGAATGCGAAGAACACGGCCGCGCGGCGGCTGTATGCGCGCCTCGGCTATAAAGAGGTCGGCATCGTGGACTGCACATTCAACGGCATAGCCGGCGTAAAGCTCGTGTGTCTGGAAAAGAAAATAGGTTAAAATGAAAAGAGCGCTGCAAAAGCAGCGCTCTTTTCATGCTCACTTACATGTTGCAGCCCGGGATGTCGCCGACGCCGTTGAGCACAAGGCGCGGACGGTAGGGGAACTGCTCGATATCCTCGCGCGAGCTGACGCCGGAGAGAACAAGGCAGGTGTCGAGGCCGGTCTCAATACCGGCGACCATGTCGGTGTCCATCCGGTCGCCAATCATAACAGCCTCGGCAGAGTGGACGCCGAGGATACGCAGTCCGGTGCGCATCATCAGCGGGTTCGGCTTGCCAACAAAATATGCGGTCTTGCCGGTCGCAAGCTCTATCGGCGCGATCATCGCGCGGCAGGCGGGGATTATGCCGTCCTCGGAGGGACCGGTCAGGTCGCTGTTGGTGCCGATGAGCTTCGCGCCGTTCGTGACAAGGCGCACGGCCTTGAGAATGTTCTCATAATTATAGTTGTTGCCCTCGCCGATAACGACATAGTCGGGATCGACATCGTTCATGGTTATTCCCTCGTCATGCAGCGCCATGATGAGCCCTGCGCCGCCGATGACGTACGCGCTGCATCCGGGCGACTGCGAGCTTATGAAGCGCGCGGTGGCAAGGGCGCTCGTGTAGAAATGGCTCTCGTCCACCTCAAGCCCCATGCGCCACAGCTTCTGCTGAAGCTCCTTGGGCGAGCGCTCGGAGGCATTGGTGAGGAAGAGAAAGTTCTTGTTCTCACGGTACAGCCAATCGACGAATTCTTTCACTCCGGGCAGCAGCCTGTTGCCGTGATATATCACGCCGTCCATATCGCAGATGAAACCTTTTTTGCTTCTGAGTTGTTCCATGTTATCCTCCATATACTTTTCTTTAAGTGCATCATATCACGTAATATCATATTGTAAAAGCACATTTTTGTAAAGAAAACGAAAAAATTACTATCTTCTGATGATTTTACTTTGATTTTACCTTATTCGGCTTTCGTATTTTACATTGCCTGGTTAGAATTACAGACGTACCAGGAAATTGTTTAAAACGAAAGGGAGATAAAACATGAAAAAGATCATCAGTATAGTTCTTGTACTTGCATGTGCAGCCGCGCTGCTCGCAGGCTGCGGCAGCTCCGGCACGGCCGGAAGCACCAGCACACCCAGCGCATCCAGCGAACCCAGCAGCTCCGTCAACACTGACGCCGCCGTCACCGGCTCTGTCGCGACCGACGGCTCGACCTCCATGGAGAAGGTCATCGGCGCGCTGGGCGAGGCGTTTATGAATAACAACAGCGGCGCAAGCTTCACCTATAACCCGACCGGCTCCGGCTCCGGCATCAAGGCGGTTCTCGAAGGCCGCTGCGACATCGGCCTTTCGAGCCGCGCGCTGAAGGACGAAGAGAAGGCCGAGGGACTGGTCGAGACCGTGCTCGCCTATGACGGCATCGCAATGGTCGTCAACCCCGAAAACCCCGTCTCCGATCTGAGCCTTGAGCAGATCGCCGCCATCTACACCGGCGAGATCACGAACTGGAAAGAAGTTGGCGGCAACGACGCCGAGATCGTCCTGATAGGCCGTGAGGCCGGCAGCGGCACGCGCGACGGCTTCGAAACCATCACCGGCACCGCCGAAGCTTGCAAGTACCGCCAGGAGCTCACCTCCACCGGCGACGTGATCGCGACCGTGGCCTCTAACCCCGATGCTATCGGCTACGCCTCTCTCGCAGCGCTCAAGGATACCGTCAAGTCGCTCAGCGTCAGCGGCGTGACTCCCACCGAGGAGACCGTTAAGGACGGCAGCTACATCATCCAGCGTCCGTTCGTCCTCGTGACCAAGGAAGGAACCGCGCTCTCAGCCACCGCGCAGAAGTTCTTTGACTTCGCCCTCTCCGCCGATGCGGCAGACATCATCTCCGCAGCCGGCGCAGTTGCGGCAAACTGAAAAACACCAGCCTGAAGGCGGCCAATATCGACCGCCTTTCGGCGCATTGAAAGGACTTTCCGATGAAGCGTCAGAAAGCGCAGAATAACAATCTGATCGAAAATATAATACACGGCGTGTTTCTCATCATGGGGCTGATAACCGTTGGCTGCGTGCTGCTCATAACCGTGTATCTTGTCATATCCGGCATACCGGCGATACGCGAGATCGGCCTGCGGGAGTTCCTGCTGGGCAAGGTCTGGGCATCCACCGCAGCGGAGCCGAAATACGGCATCCTCCCATTCATCCTCACAAGCGTTTACGGTACGGCGGGCGCGATGCTGCTCGGCGTCCCTATCGGATTTTTCACGGCGGTGTATCTCGCAAAGTTTGCGCCGCGCGCGGTGAAAAACTCAATGCAGGCCGCCGTCGGTGTGCTGGCCGGTATCCCGTCAGTGGTGTACGGCCTCGTGGGAATGCTGGTGCTGGTGCCGGGGATAAGAGAGATCTTCGGCGTGCCGGACGGAGCGAGCCTGCTCGCGTCGATAATCGTGCTCGCGGTGATGATTCTCCCGTCCATCATCAAGGTGTCGGTCACGGCGCTGGAGGCCGTGCCGCGGGAATATGAGGACGCGTCGCTCGCCCTTGGCGCAACGCCGACGGAGACCTGCTTCCGCGTCTCCGTCCCCGCTGCAAAAAGCGGAATCGCCGCGGCGGTGGTTCTCGGCGTCGGGCGCGCTATAGGCGAAGCGATGGCGGTCATGATGGTGTCGGGCAACGCCCCGAACATGCCGGAGCTTCTGCAGAGTGTCCGCTTCCTCACAACGGCGGTCGCAAGCGAGATGTCCTACTCCAGCGGACTTCAGCAGCAGGCGCTGTTCTCCATAGCGCTGGTGCTGTTTCTGTTCATAATGATGATAAACGCGGCACTTAACTATTTCCTCAAACGCGATAAGGATAAATAATATGGATTCAAAAAAACTTTCGCCTTCCCGACGCGCGTACGGCTGGCTGATGCGCGCGTTGATGTGGCTTGCATCCGCGCTTACCTGTGCGCTGGTACTGTTTCTGATAGGGTACGTGCTGTATAAGGGCATCCCGAATCTGTCATGGGAGCTGGTGTTCACTTCGCCGAGCTACCTCGAGGAGCGCATAGGCATCCTGCCCGATATCATGAATACTCTTTATATCATGCTCGCGGCGATCGTTATCGTCGTTCCGCTTGGAGTCGGGGCGGCGATATACCTGACAGAGTACGCGCACAATAAGCGCATCGTCGGCGCAATAGAGTACGCCGCGGAGACGCTGTCCGGCATCCCGTCGATAATCTACGGTCTTGTCGGCATGCTGTTTTTCTGTCAGTTCCTGAGCATGAGCACCTCGCTTCTCGCGGGCGCGCTGACACTGGCGGTGATGAACCTGCCGACGATAATGCGCACGACGCAGGAGAGCCTGAAAACCGTGCCGCAGAGCTACCGCGAGGGTGCGTTCGGACTGGGCGCGGGCAAATGGCGCGTCATCCGCACCGTGGTCATCCCAGGCTGCGTGGACGGCGTGATCACGGGCTGCATCCTCTCCGTCGGCCGCATCCTCGGCGAGTCGGCGGCGCTGCTGTTCACAGCGGGCTTCGCGCATACGCTGCGTCCGCTGTTCGAAGGGATCCGTGCCGTCGGCCTTGAGGGCGCGGGCGCAACGCTCACTGTCGCGCTCTACGTCTACGCAAAGGAGCAGGGCGAATTCGGCGTAGCCTTTGCGATAGCGGCGATACTTATGTTCCTCACTCTTGTAATCAATCTGGCCGCCGGACTGGTGACCAAATACTATAATAGGAAGAAAAAGCTATGACTACTATAAACGAAACCGGAATGCCGCGCGCAATGCTTATAAATGACCTGTCCTGCATCGGCAAATGCTCTCTCTCCGTGGCGCTGCCGATAGTCTCGGCCTGCGGGGTCGAGGCCGTGGCGCTGCCCACCGTCATACTCTCAACGCACACGGGCGGCTTCGAGGGCTTCGCGGCGCGGGAGATGACCGAGGAGATGCGCGCCTTCGCCGCGCACTGGAGGAGCATCGGCGTGAAATTTGACTGCATATACACCGGATTCTTCGGCTCGGTGGAGCAGATTAACCTGACGGAGAAGCTGATCCACGATTTCGGCGGGGACGATACTGTTGTTATAGTCGATCCGGTTCTGGGCGACAACGGGCGGCTGTACCCCTGCTTTTCGGATGAATATGTGGAAGCGATGCGGCGGCTGACGGCGCTTGCCGATGTGATAACGCCGAACCTGACCGAGGCCGCCATCCTTGCCGGACTACCGTTTGACACGGCACCCGAGACGATACTCGCGCGGCTCAACGTGCCGAATGTGATAATAACCGGCGTGCGCCGCGAAGGGCGCATCGGCTACCTGTCGCGCTTCGGCGGGGAAAAGTGTGAGATAAGCACGCCATACGTCCCGCTTGCGCTGCACGGCACGGGCGACGTTTTCGCGTCCGCGTTCTGCGGCAAGCTCATGGCCGACCCGCAGCGCGACATGCAGCTCGCGCTGGCCGCGGCGGCGGACTTCTGCTACGGCTGCGTCCGCGAAACGGTGAAGCGCCAGCCGTCGCACTGGTACGGGCTTAGCTTTGAGGACATGCTGAAAAAAGGAGCGCTGAGATGAGCATTATTTCGGTAAACGATCTCTGCCTCTGGTACGGGAAGCAGCAGGCGCTGAAGGACATCTGCGTCGAGATAGAGCCGCACAGCATCACGGCGCTCATCGGCCCCTCCGGCTGCGGAAAATCGACCTTCCTCAAAACGCTCAACCGCATGAACGACCTTGTTCCGGACGTGAAGATCACCGGCAGCGTCAGGTATCGCGGGGAGGACATATATGCGCCGGGCACGGACGTCAATGAGCTGCGGCGCCAGATCGGCATGGTGTTCCAGAAGCCGAACCCATTCCCCATGAGCATATACGACAACATCGCCTACGGCCCGCGCACACACGGCGTGCGCAGCCGCGCTAGGCTTGACGACATAGTCGAGCGCTCCCTGCGCGACGCGGCGATCTGGGACGAGGTAAAGGACCGGCTGAAGAAGAACGCTCTCGGCCTCTCGGGCGGCCAACAGCAGAGACTGTGCATCGCGCGGGCGCTGGCTGTGGAGCCGGAGGTGCTGCTGATGGACGAGCCGACGAGCGCGCTCGACCCGATATCCACCTCGCGCATCGAGGAGCTCGCGATGCAGCTTCGCGGCAAGTATACGATCGTCATCGTTACGCACAACATGCAGCAGGCCGTGCGAATATCCGACAACACCGCATTTTTCCTCTTGGGCGAGCTGGTGGAGTACGGCGGGACGGAGCAGATGTTCTCGCAGCCGGCGGACAAGCGCACGGAGGACTACATAACGGGGAGGTTTGGATAAATGAGAAGCAATTTTGACAGGCAGCTTTCGGAGCTGAACCGTTCGCTCATCGAGATGGGCGCAATGTGCGAGGAGATAATCGCGCTTGCGACAAAGGCTCTCGCCGAGGGCGACATGGAGCTTGCGAAGCGCGTCGATACGCTGGGCGCGGACATCGACCGGATGGAGCGCACGATAGAATCCATGTGCCTGCGGCTGTTATTGCAGCAGCAGCCGGTGGCGCGGGATCTGCGCTTGGTATCCTCGGCGCTGAAGATGATTACGGACATGGAGCGCATTGGCGATCAGGCAGCGGACATTGCCGAGGTGGTAACGATGCTGGAGGCGGAAAGCGCCATTGAGCCGCCGGAGCACATCTCCGCCATGGCGGAGGAGGCTTGCAGAATGGTTCACAGGGCCATTGACGCATATGTGCAGCGGGACGTGAAGCTGGCGGAAAAGGTCATTGCGCAGGACGATGTGGTGGACGATCTGTTCCTCGACGTAAAGCGGGAGCTGGTGGAGCAGATTCGCAAAAAGCCGGACTGCGGCATGGCGGCGCTGGACATGCTGATGATCGCC
>ERZ780149.4418-NODE-4418-length-10908-cov-9.295494_pt1 | contig 10908 bp, 10 predicted proteins | sample MGYA00511367_ERZ780149 | MGnify/ENA primary metagenome ERZ780149 (study PRJEB29588, sample SAMEA2153852) | human gut metagenome | biome: human gut; feature: human-associated habitat; material: faeces | place: Denmark | collected 2008/2010 ...
ATAGGCTACGGCAAAACTCAGGGCGTGCCGCATAAAAGCAAGGCGCCCTCCGAGGTAGCCGATATGGGCGACGTGCCGGAGTGGTTCAAAAAGGGCGTGGAGGCGGCGCTTTTGGCGCCTACCGCGGTAAATCAGCAGAAGTTTTTCTTTTCCCTCGATAACGGCCGGGTGTCGGCAAGGGCGGGAAGGGGCTTTTATTCAAAAATAGACTTAGGCATAGCCAAGTGCCATTTTGAGCTTGGCGCGGGGAAGGAAAATTTCAATTGGGCATAGGCGCGCCCTGCAAGGCTGGCCTATTAGGTATATAATTTGGGCCTTTTACGCGATTTGACTATTATTCACATTGGCGGGCTTTATTTAACGTGAAGTTTGGAGTATAATACTAATAATGCCAAGGTGCGGCATGGGCAAGGGTTCCTGCCGTATTTTAGTATGTTTGATATTTTAAGAGTAATTGGAGGAACAAAATATGAATAATCCCAGCAGGGTAGCGTTTACTCTGTTCGGACGCGACGTATACTGGTACGGCGTACTCATGGCTCTGGGCATACTGATAGCAGTATGGCTCACGCTCAAGGAAGGCAAGCGCAAGAGGCTGACCGAGGACGATATACTGGATATGTGCCTTGTGATAATCCCATCGGGCGTGGTGGGCGCAAGGCTTTACTACGTGATCTTCGAGTGGGCGAGCTATGCCTCAAACCCCATACGCGCCCTGTATATATGGGAGGGGGGCCTTGCCATATACGGCGCGGTAATAGGCGGGCTTCTCGGTATGTTCATCTATTCCAGAGTCAGGAAGATACGCTTTCTGAAGCTTGCGGACTGCATAGCGCCCGGTCTGGTGCTGGCTCAGGCCATAGGCCGCTGGGGAAACTTTTTTAATCAGGAGGCCTTCGGCCTTCCCATAAGCAATGGTGAGCTTATGTGGTTCCCATTTGCGGTGTATATAGAGGGCTACCATACCTTCAACGGCCAGCCCTGCTCCAACCCCTACCATATGGCCACATTTTTCTATGAGTCCGTATGGTGTCTTATAGTGTTTATCATACTGTGGAGCTGCCGCAAAAAATTCAGGCACGACGGCGATGCAATATTATCGTATGCCGCACTGTACGGCCTTGAGCGGATGTTCGTGGAAAGGCTCAGGGGTGACAGCCTGTATATAATAAAGCCGGGCGGGGCGATAGCCGCAGGCGTGCGGGTATCGGAGATGCTTAGCCTCATAGTCGTAGCCGCGGTAGCTGCCTTCTTCATCATAAGGCATTTTAAGGAAAAGAAGCTGGGCAGGCTGATATGGCCCGCGCCGGAGGCCGAAGCAGAGGAAGCAGCCGCGCCGGACGAAGCGGACAGCGCCGGGGAAAGCGAAAAGGAAGAAGCTGCCGGCGAAAAGCCGGAAAGTGAAGAGACGGAGCAGAAGGACGGCGCCGGGGACGGGCAGTAAAGCAGAAAAATTCGGGGGGATTGAAATATGCGAAATCTTACCATGATGACGGACCTTTACCAGCTTACCATGATGTACGGCTACTACAAGTTCGGCATGACGAAAAACCAGGCTGTGTTCGATGTGTTTTTCAGGACAAATATGCCAAACAGCGGCTATACCATCATGGCGGGCCTTGACACCGCCATAGATTACATAAAGAACATACACTTTGGCCCGGAGGATATAGAATACCTTCGCGGATTGAAGCTCTTTGACGAGGGCTTCCTGAAGGTGCTGAGCGAAATGCATTTTACCGGCGAGGTATATGCCATACCTGAAGGTACGCCCGTGTTTCCCTATGAGCCCCTCGTCCGGGTAAAGGCCCCTATCATGGAGGCACAGCTGGTGGAGACTACGCTGCTCAATATAATCAACCACCAGACCCTTATAGCCACCAAGGCCAGCCGCGTGGTTTACGCCGCAGACGGAGGCGCGGTGCTGGAGTTCGGCCTTCGCCGCGCCCAGGGCCCAGACGCAGGTACATACGGCGCAAGGGCGGCTATAATAGGCGGCTGCAGCTCTACCAGCAACGTGCTTGCAGGCCAGCTTTACGATGTTGCGATAGCGGGTACCCATGCCCACAGCTGGGTAATGAGCTTCCCAACCGAGCTGGATGCTTTCCGCGCATATGCCGATATATTTCCGGATTCCTGTATGCTGCTTGTTGACACCTACGATACTCTCAAGTCCGGCGTACCAAATGCCATAAAGGTATTTGATGAGCTGAGGGCAAAAGGCCATAAGCCGGTGGGCATACGCCTTGACAGCGGCGACCTTGCCTATTTCTCCAAGGAGGCCCGCAGGATGCTGGATGCCGCAGGCTATCAGGATGCGCGCATATTTGCCTCCAGCGATCTTGACGAATACGTTATTCGCGAGCTGAAGGCACAGGGCGCAAGGATAGACGTATGGGGCGTGGGCACCAAGATGATAACCTCCTATGACTGGCCCGCGCTGGGCGGCGTGTATAAAATGTCCGCCGAGATAGTGGACGGCAAAATGACGCCCAAGATAAAGATAAGCGAAAATCCCGCAAAGCTCACCAATCCCGGATATAAAAAGATATACCGCCTGTATGGCAAGCGGGACAATATGGCGCTTGCGGATATAATCGCCCTTGACGATGAAACCATAGACGATAGCAAGCCTATCAAGCTGTATAACCAGCACCATACCTATCAAACCAAGGTAATAAGGGACTTCTATGCGAGAGAGCTTCTGGTGCCGGTATTCGTAGACGGCAGGCAGGTATATGAGAGCCCCGACGTATGCTCAATAAGGGAGTACAGCAAAAAGGAGCTGGCTGCATTCTGGGAGGAATACAGGCGCATACTCAATCCTCACACCTACAAGGTGGACATATCCGATAAGCTTTATAATCTCAAGATGGAGCTTATACATGAAAACAGGGAAGAATATGAGCAAGAGGATTGTTAAGCTGCTTATAGCGGTCTCGGTATGCATGCTGCTCACGGGCTGTGTGAACACGGGGGCGCATATCGTTCCTTCCGTAACCATTCCGCCGGAGTCTACGCAGCCCCCCGAACCTACCCCAAGCCCTACGCCGGAGCCGGTGCAGGTGGAGGAAATGGCGGATCTCAGCAGCGCATACGATAAAAACGGATTGCTGATAGTGGGCGAAGAGCACTTCCAGCAGTACATATCCTTCAAAAATATTCAGGTGTACGAGCAGTGCGGGGATACGTTTATGGATGCCGTTGCGGTGAACGAATACCCGGATACACTGGTATGCGCGCTGAACATACGTTTTTTTGATGAGGATGGCACAGAGATAGCATCCGGCAGGGTGCAGACCAGAGACGGCCAATACGTACTTCGGCTGGAAAATGGCGACAATACTCTGTTTGCCCAGATAGATACAGACATGACACTTACTGATAAGGAGTTCCGGCTGGAGTACAGCGAAGATCTGAACGTGCTGCCGGAATAACGGGAAGATACAGATGGATTACAAAAAGAGCCACAAGATACTTTGGATATGCCTTATAGGGGCGCTGGCGCTTTCGATAATAAACTGCGTGCTGGCATATGTAAACGAAAGCGCTGCCATAGTGGGCATAGCGGTAGCGGTGCTGGTGGCAGCTGCCGGCATAATACAGGCTATAAAGTTTTTCCGCTGCCCGTATTGCGGCTGCAACCTGTACCTATGGGGCCAGGGGAGAATGCCCGAATACTGCCCGGACTGCGGAGAACGATTGATACCGCACAAAAAAAGTTGAGTCGGCTCAATAAAACAGGCGCCGTTCGGGATCGATTTTTATGTATATTGCCGGGCATATATATAAATTTCATTGACTTTGAAAATATCATTTGATATAGTATTTTAAGTAATAGTGGACGAATGCGTTTGCTTTGGCGGAAACGCCCGAACATATAAAAATCAAAACTGACAGAATGGAGATAAAACCATGGAAAGAATCAAGACCATTGAGACCCGCAACCTCTGTGAGAGCGCAAAGAACGGCGGCTGCGGCGAATGCCAGACCTCGTGCCAGTCTGCCTGCAAAACCAGCTGCGGCGTGGCCAACCAGAAGTGCGAGAATAAGAATAACTAAACTTGGCAATAAAAGTTGCCGCCTGTTTCCAGGCGGCAGTTTTTATGTTACAGCCTAATAGGAGAGGCGATAATGGTTCATCAGTACAAGCTAAACGGTTACAATATAGTGCTGGATTCCTGCTCCGGCTCCATACATGTGGTAGACGATGTGGCGTATGACATAATAGCTATGTATCAGGATAACAGCCCGGAGGAAATAGTGAAGGCCGTATCCGAAAAATACGCCGGCCGCCAGGATGTAAAGGAGAAGGACATACTGGACTGCATCGAGGACATAAAGGCCCTGATAGCAGCCGGAAAGCTGTTTACACAGGATACATTCTCAGAGATGGCGGGAACCTTCAAGCAGCGCTCAGGCGACGTTATAAAGGCGCTGTGCCTGCATGTCGCCCATACCTGCAACCTCAACTGCGCATACTGCTTCGCCAGCCAGGGCAAGTATCACGGCGAGCGCGCGCTGATGAGCTATGAGGTGGGCAAGCGCGCGCTGGACTTCCTGATGGAGAATTCAGGCAGCCGCACCAACCTCGAGGTGGACTTCTTCGGCGGCGAGCCGCTGATGAACTGGGACGTGGTTAAGCGGCTTGTGAATTATGCCCGCAGCGTAGAGAAGGAGCGGGGCAAGAACTTCCGCTTCACCCTCACCACTAACGGCATGCTCATCGACGACGAGGTTATAGAGTTCTGCAATAGGGAGATGAGCAATGTGGTGCTGTCCCTGGACGGCCGCAAGGAGATAAATGACGCCACCCGTGTAGATTATGCGGGTAATGGCAGCTATGACCGCATAGTGCCCAAGTTCCGTAAGCTTGTGGAGGCAAGAGGCGGCAAGAACTACTATATGCGCGGCACCTTCACCCACGCTAATCCCGACTTTACCAACGACGTATTCCATATGGCGGATCTGGGCTTTACCGAGCTAAGCATGGAGCCCGTGGTCTGTGCGCCGGACGATCCGGCTGCTCTGACCTCCGACGACCTTGAGATAGTAAAGGAGCAGTACGAGATACTTGCAAAGGATATGCTGCGCCGCGAAAAAGAGGGAAGGCCTATAACCTTCTATCATTACATGCTGGATCTTACGGGCGGCCCCTGCATATATAAGCGCATATCCGGCTGCGGCTCCGGCACGGAGTACATGGCAGTCACACCATGGGGGGATCTGTATCCCTGCCACCAGTTCGTAGGCGAGGAAAAGTTCAAGCTGGGCGACATATGGAAGGGTGTTACAAACGAGACAGTACGAAGCGAGTTCCGCTCCTGCAACGCATATGCCCGCAGGGAATGCGAGAACTGCTGGGCTAAGCTTTATTGCTCCGGTGGCTGTGCCGCCAACGCTTATCACGCTACGGGCAGCATACGCGGCGTATATGCTGCGGGATGTGAGCTGTTCAAGAAGAGGATAGAGTGCGCAATAATGATGAAGGTCGCGCAAGAGGATATGTGATGGACACTCCCATACTCGACTTTCTCAGGCAGTACTCGGAACATGACCGGGTGCGCTTCCATATGCCCGGTCATAAGGGCAAGGGCATGCTGGGTTGCGAAAAATGGGATATAACCGAGGTGTACGGCGCAGACGCGCTGTACGAGGCTGACGGCATTATTGCCGGTAGTGAGCGCAATGCGGCGGAGCTGTTCGGCACGCAGCGCACCTGCTATTCTACCGAGGGCTCCAGCCAGTGCATACGGGCAATGCTGTATCTCGCCCTCAACAACAGGCCGAAGGGCAATTCAAATGTGATAGTGGCTGCCCGCAATGTGCACAAGACCTTTGTATATGCCGCGGCTCTCCTTGATATAGAGCCGGTATGGCTGTGGCCCGAGAGCAGCAGCTCTCTCTGCGGCTGCCCCGTGACGCCGGCAATACTGAAGGAAACACTTAATAAGCTTGATGCTCCGCCTGCCGCCGTGTATGTAACCAGCCCCGATTATCTGGGCGAAATGGCGGATATGGGAAACCTTGCCAAAGTGTGCCACGACAGCGGCACGATACTTCTCGTTGACAATGCCCACGGAGCATATCTGAAGTTTCTGCCAAAATCGCTGGACCCGCTGGACCTCGGCGCGGACATGTGCTGCGCGTCGGCCCACAAAACGCTGCCTGTGCTGACAGGTGGCGCGTACCTGCATATAAGCAGGCGCCTGCCTGTACGCTATGCCGATCAGGCAAAGTCGGCATTGGCCCTCTTCGGCTCCACCAGCCCGTCATACCTTATAATGGCCTCACTGGACGCCTGCAACAGCCTTCTGGCGGGAGATTACCCAAAGAGGATAGCGGAATGGGCAGGGAATATGGACTGCCTTAAACGGCGGCTCGGGAGCCGTGGGTGGAAAGTGCCCCAAAGCGACCCCCTTCGGCTGACCGTACGGGCTACGGAGAGCATGAGAGGCACAGACATAGCGAAGCTGCTGCGCGGCGGGAATATAGAGTGCGAGCATGCGGACGCCGGCTACGCGGTACTCATGACTACGCCCAACAATACTTTAGAAGAGCTGTACAGGCTGGAAAAAGTGCTTGGCGAGTGCCGCAGCAGACCAGCAGAGCAAGAGCTGCTGCCCATTGCCAAGGCGGAAAGGGCTATGTCGGTTCGGGAGGCGTTTTTCCGGCCCCACGAGGTGATACCGGTAAGCGAGGCATTGGGCCGTATATGCGGCGCTCCTGCCGTGTCCTGCCCCCCTGCGATACCCATTGCGGTGTCCGGCGAGAGGATAGGCAGGGAGGCCATTGAACTGTTTGAATATTACGGCATAAATGAAGTAGACGTAGTTAAATAATAAAAAATGCGGCACAGTTTGAAATGTGCCGCACTTTTGCTATTTCTTGTCAGATAAAAAATTTTCGTTTCACGCTTTCCCTAAGAGGCGGACAGCAGGCGATGATGATGAGAGTGAGCCCAAGGATCAGGCAGCACGCCAGGGGATATATGGACCATATCAGGCTGTCGTGGAGGCCAAAGGTGTAATTGAGCAGGTATTCCACCAGCACCATGAAGCCGCCTGTAGCTATGAGAGTGCCGGCGATTATATATAGATACCCGCGGCGCAGATAGTACATCAGCGCCACCGCGCCTACGGCGATTATCATCAGTCCCCCGGTGACGGGGAACGCGAAGGACAGGAACCAATGGCCGCCTGTGGCGAAGTTTATATAGAGCAGGTATAGGCCTGCGGCGATAAAGTCCGCCGCTACGAACACCACAGGTATGGGGCGCCTGAACCACATTGGCAGTACGACTATCACATAAAACATCGTCAGCGCGCCGCCTACGTAGCCGGACCAGAGTATTCTGCCGTTGATCTTCCAGTCGCACAGCAGCGACGTAGCGAGGGGCAGCAGAAACAGCATGGTAAGTATGAACAGCAGGCCGGACCGGCTGGCGGTCTCCTGAGGTTTCCGGTCAACGGGGTACGGCTTTTCGCCGTCCGGACGCTTTATATACGGGTGAAACACCACAGTGCCGCAAAGCGGGCACTTTTCCTCGCTGTCGCTCAGCTCAACTCCACATTTTATACAATACAAAGCTCACGCCTTCCTTTCCTTGAACTATGGCTGGTTGCTTTCGGCCTTTACGTGAAGGCCCTGATCCTGAAGCACCCGGAAAAAGTGCAGTTCCAGCTCAGGCTCCGTTATGTTGCGTATCATGTTGATATACATGGTACCATTATATGACAGCACGCCGCAGTTGTGGGGCGCCCGGGCCTGTACGCCTATTATGAAGTCCATGCGGCTTATGTAGGGGCGCATAGCCTGTGGTACGGTAACATTGCCCAGGTTCGACAGGCAAAGGCAAGACTTGCATTCACCTACCGCGTCAAATACGGCCTTCATGGCAGCATTTTTTATGAACAGCGGCATCACCTTTAAGATAAAAGCCTTTTCACTGCTGACGTTGGCGGCTATACGAGTACCCATGAGCTTTGCGGTGCAGTCCAGCCCCATGCGGTGATGGACTACTGAGCATATCTCCTTAAAACTGTAATCGCCAAGCTGAGGGTCTATTTCGGGGGTGACGTACAGGGCGAAGTTGCGCAGGGTTCTGCTCGGGAAAAGCTTTCGGAGGTTTACGGGTATAAGCACCTTTACGGGGCGCCTGTGCCTACGGAAATGTACCTTTTCCGCCTGCAGGTCGAGTATGGCTTTCATCATAGCAGCGCAAAGAAACTCCGTAACGGTGACCCCGTACTCCTTTGCCTTGCCGCGCACGGACTCCGCATCCAGCATGAACGTCACAAGATTCAAAAATCCGTCGGGCTCCGGGGTGCCTGAGAGGTGATACGCTGTTTTTTCCCGTCGGCTTGCCCGCACGTCCCCGGCAAACCTGAGAAAGCTGTCCTCCAGCTCCTCCTCGGAGGGCTCCTCCAGCCTGCCCAGAACACCGTCCTCCTTAGGTACATTGAGGCCGTGCTTCTGGTATAGGTATTCGGCCAGCAGTGTCTTGAGGAATACCAGCGCGCCGTTGCCGTCGGTTATGGCGTGGAAAAACTCCACGGCTATGCGGTTCTTGTATACTATAACCCTGAAAGCGCACTCGCGAACTTCTTTAAAGGGCACGTGGGCCAGCGGACAGGCTTTTTCGTCGCGTATGGCGGGGGCCTTGGAAAGCTCCTCGAGGTAGTACCAAAATGTGCCCCTGCGCAGCCGCACCGCCATGGAGGGGAAGCGGCGCACAGTCACATCGAGGGCGGATTGCAGCACCGGCCTGTCTACGGGCTCGCTCAGGGTGGCCGAGAGCCGGAAAAAGTTGTTCCAGTTCCTGCGCCGGGCGGCGGGGTATATCTTTGCCGCGTTATCCAGACGCATCCAGCGTAGCTTGCGTTCAGGACAGAGGCGTTTGTTCAAGAACTCGTTTATCGTGGCAAAATCGTCCTGATTTTCCTTTAACTGGTACAGCACATAGGCATGCCAGCGTTCCGGGGCGATATGCAGACTGCTCCTGCAGCCGCATTGCAGCAGCCTTGAATGGAGCCGCCGGGAGTCGTCCAGCAATATCTCGTCGCCGCCTGCGAAAATGAGAGAGGGCGGCATGCCTGTAAGGTCGCCGAATAGAGGGGACAGCAGCGGGTCCAGCCTGTCGCGGCCGGCTGCGTAGCACTGGGCGTAAAACTCAAGAACCTCAGCTGTGAGAGAGGGATCGTTGTCCCGGTTCGTTTCGTAGCTTTCGCCGGAAGCTGTGAGGTCTGTCCAGGGGGAAATGGCAATGATCCCGCAGGGCATGGCCATTTTAAGCTCCTTGAGCTTTAAGCAGAGGGCGTAGCAAAGGCCGCCGCCTGCACTCTCGCCGCAGAGCATTATGTGATCCCCACCGTAGCCCTTGCTAATGAGGTATCTGTATGCCTCCAGCGCGTCGTCGAGTGCGGCGGGGAAGGGGTGTTCAGGAGCGAGCCTGTAGGCGGCACAGAACACGCGCACGCCCTCTTCATCTGCAAGCGTTGCGGCGAAGCCCTTGGCGTAGTCGAGATCGCCGCAGGTATAGCCGCCCCCGTGCAGGTAAAGTATGACTCCCTGACGGCGCTCGTCCCGCGGTATGACCCATGCGCCCTCGAAGCGGTCGAAGGGATGATCACGCACCTTAACGTCCTTTTTATGTATGGCTTCCATAAGCTCGCCAAGCTTGTCCTGTCCCCGGCGTATGGTTTCCAGTGAGCAGCTGGCAACCAGAGGCTTAAAGAAATTCAATTGAGAATGCACAAGTTTTGCCGGCAGTCCCATAGTAAGTTCCTTTCCAAGGGTGTTATCTTAACAATTTATTATAGCATATAGCACCAATTTTATATAGACTTTACCCTAATGTGAAAAAATATACAGCATATAAAGAAACGAAAACGCAATACGGGCGGTCTTTGGCAAGGCTTGACAGAAGCTGCTCTGAAAAGCTATACTTTCAGATGACAGCGGACTCACTATTTAACTGAAGGATATGAGGATAAAGGCCATGAAGATAAGCGAAGGTTATATGCCTTTTATGGGACACCATACCTATTACAGGACGGTTGGCGAGCGTACTGACAAGGCGCCGCTGATACTCCTGCATGGAGGCCCCGGTTCTACTCACAATTATTTCGAGGTGCTGGACAGGGTGGCGGAGGAGGATGGTCGCATGCTCGTCATGTACGACCAGATAGGCTGCGGCAACTCATACGTTGACGGAAGGCCGGAGCTATGGAAGGCCGAGACATGGGTAAATGAGCTTATCGCGCTGAGAGAGCACCTGGGGTTGGATACCTGCCACCTGCTGGGCCAGTCCTGGGGCGGTATGCTGCTGTTGACCTATATCTGCAGCTATGAGCACTCAGGCGTAAAGAGCGGCATACTTTCCAGCACGCTGCCCGCAAGCTGGCTGTGGGGCATTGAACAGGCACGCATGATAAAGGAGCTGCCGGAGGAATACCAGGAGGCCATAAAAACGGCTACCGAGACCGGCGACTATTCCAATGATATATACCAGAGGGCAGAGGAAGAGTATATGCTGCGCCACGCTGCGGGCAAGCCCGATCCCGATGGGCCTGAGTGCCTGCTGAGGAAGAAAAGGACAGGCCGGGAGAGCTATGTCGTAGGCTGGGGCCCTAATGAGTACACGCCAATGGGTACGCTGAAGGATTACGATGTAATAGACAAACTCAAGGACATAAAGGAGCCCTGCCTCGTGATCAATGGCGGCAATGACCTTTGCACACCGTATATAGCCAAGGTGATGTACGACAATATACCAAACTCCAGGTGGGAGCTGTTCAGGGAGTGCCGCCACATGTGCTTCGTTGAGGACAACGACCATTATGTTGAGGTGCTTAAAGAGTGGCTCAACGAGAAGGATTGATTCAATTTGGCTTATAAAAAATGACC
>ERZ780149.4419-NODE-4419-length-10908-cov-3.046162_pt1 | contig 10908 bp, 9 predicted proteins | sample MGYA00511367_ERZ780149 | MGnify/ENA primary metagenome ERZ780149 (study PRJEB29588, sample SAMEA2153852) | human gut metagenome | biome: human gut; feature: human-associated habitat; material: faeces | place: Denmark | collected 2008/2010 ...
ACACAGCGCCGACAAGCAGCAGGAGCAGGCAGAAAAGGAGGCGGATGAAGCATGAGTTTGTTTACAATTCTTTTTACTGCTGCGTTAGTAAATAACTTTGTACTCAGCCAGTTTTTGGGTATCTGCCCGTTTCTGGGAGTTTCAAAGAAGGTGCAGACCGCAGCAGGTATGGGAGGCGCTGTATTATTTGTAATGACGGTTGCTTCTTTTATCACAAGTGTTTTATATAACTGTTTACTGAAGCCACAGGATCTGACCTACCTCAATACTATTGTGTTCATCCTTGTGATTGCGGCACTGGTACAGTTTGTGGAAATGGTTCTGAAGAAAAAAATGCCGGCACTGTATGAATCCCTGGGTGTGTATCTTCCACTGATCACAACAAACTGTGCAGTTCTTGGTACAGCATTAACAAACGTACAGAACGACTATAGTTTCATCGCCAGCGTAGTCAATGGTATCGGTATCTCTTTAGGATTCCTAATTGCTATCGTTATCCTTGCTGGTATCCGTGAAAAGATGGAATACAACAACATCCCAGAATCTTTCAAAGGAATGCCTATCACACTGTTAACAGCAGGATTAATGGCAATCGCATTCTTCGGATTCTCAGGACTTATTTAGGAGGTAAAGAAGATGAATATATCAGCAATTTTACTTGCCATGGTTGTTGTCGGAGGAACCGGTCTGCTTATCGCAATCTTACTGGGAATTGCCTCAGAGAAATTTAAAGTTCCTGTAGACGAGAAGGAAGTAGCCATCCGTGCAGAACTTCCAGGAAATAACTGTGGTGGTTGTGGATACGCAGGTTGTGATGGACTTGCAAAAGCAATCGCAAATGGAGAAGCACCAGTGAACGGCTGTCCAGTTGGTGGAGCAGCTGCAGCTGAGAAGATCAGTGCGATCATGGGTGTAGAAGCAGGAGAATTCGTGAAGAAAGTCGCATTCGTAAAATGTGCCGGAACTTGCGAAAAAGCATCTGACAAATACCAGTACTCTGGAGTTCAGAGCTGTATTGAAGCGATGAACGTACCAGGTGCAGGACCAAAAGGATGCGAATTTGGATGTATGGGATTTGGAAGCTGTGCAGCAGTATGTCCAGAAAATGCGATTTCTATCGTGAACGGAATCGCTCACATCGACGAAGAAGCATGTGTAGGATGTGGAAAATGTGCAGAAACATGTCCAAAAGCATTGATCGACCTTGTACCAGAAAACAAGAAAACAAGAGTACAGTGCAGCTCTAAAGAATTCGGTAAAAACGTTATGTCTGTATGTAAAGCAGGATGTATCGGATGTAAAGCATGCGAAAAAGTATGCCGTCTTGGAGCAATCAAAGTTGAAAACAACATCGCACAGATTGATTACGATAAATGTGTAGGTTGTGGATTATGTGCAGGTAAATGTCCAAAAGGAATCATTACAGGAAAGAAATTAGTTCCTAAGAAACCAGCACCAAAGAAAGAAGCTTAATCTTTCTTTATATCATTATAATAATAAAGAAGCAGGAGATTCGAGAGATCAGAATCTCCTGCTTTTTTCTGCTTCTATTCATGGAAAAAAAGAATACTATTATAATAGGAAGAAAAAGGATTCCTGACATGAAATTTCTCGAACTTCGGCAAAAAGATGTGATCAATTGTAATACAGGAGAATGTTTAGGCTTTGTCCTAGACCTCGAATTTGAAATCCATACGGGTAAGATCTGTTATCTGATCGTTCCCAAAACAACGAAGATGCTCATATGCGTTGGCAAGAATAAAGTTTACAAAATCCCCTACAAATGCATTGTAAGGATCGGCAGAGATACGATTCTAGTCGATATCAACGAAAAAGAATGCCTGAAATAAAAGAAAAGCTTTCTTTTCTACAAAAAAAATGATATACTTCAAGCAGTAAAAACACGGAGGTACAAGAAGATGAGATGCCCATATTGTGGAAGTGAGAATTCCAGAGTCGTAGATTCCAGACCGGCAGAAGACAACAATGCGATCCGTAGAAGAAGACAATGTGACGAATGCGGAAAACGTTTTACAACTTATGAGAAGATAGAGACAGAACCGTTGAGTGTCATCAAGAAAGACAAGACACGACAACTCTACGATCGAAACAAGATCCGGAATGGAATCGTACAATCCTGTCACAAACTCCCAGTATCCATGGGGCAGATCGAAGCAGCGATCGATGAGATCGAGACAAAGATCTATAACATGGGAACAAGAGAAGTTGAAACATCTGTGATCGGAGAGATGGTCATGGACAAATTAAAGGATTTGAATGAAGTTGCATACGTAAGATTTGCAGCCATTTACCGTGAGTTCAAAGATGTGAACACATTTATGAGTGAATTAAAGAAATTATTAAAATAATCACAATTGTTTTGAATAAACAAGATTGTAAAAATATTACTTTTATGATAAACTAACCATATCATTTTGAAACCAGCTTCCTTTTTGAGAAGAGAAGGAGTTGAGTATTATTTATCAGGAAGTAATCTCAGGAATCGTCAGTGGAGTGAGTGGAAAGCTCATCCACGTAGAAGTAGAGATCAGAAACGGCCTGCCATATTTTACAATGGTAGGCTATCTTTCCAAAGAATCTATGGAAGCAAAAGAGCGGGTTGCATCAGCACTGCGCTCCATCGGCCATCCCTTACCGTCGATGAAGATCACCGTTAATTTATCCCCAGCCAATATAAGAAAGAACGGAACCGCGTTCGATTTCCCAATCGCCGTGGCCTTTTTAGGATGCCTGAATTTAATTGATGCAAGCAAGTTAGATGACATCTGTATTATGGGGGAATTAGGACTAAACGGCAAGATCAGAGGTGTAGGAAACTGTCTTCCGATCGTTTTAGAAGCAAGAAAACAAGGAATTCACAAGTTCTTTGCGGCAAGTGAAGATGAGAATTCTCTAAGAGGGATTGAAGATATTGAAGTGGTATTTATGGACAGTTTACAGGATGTCCTGGACTATTTTCATGGAACATATCATCAAAAAAGTTGCAGAAGTGCAACAACTTATCAAAAGGAAGAGTCAGAAGAAGACTTCAGTGACATTATCGGACAACAACATTTAAAAAGAGCGATGGAGATCGCGGTCACTGGAAGACATCATCTATTGATCATTGGTTCCCCAGGTTCAGGAAAAACAATGGCAGCCAGAAGGATCCCGACCATTCTTCCACAACTATCAAAAGAAGAGAAGATGGAAGTTCAGGCAATCTATGATGCCACTGGAATTCCACGGTATTTAGAAGATGATACCAGACCATTTCGCCAGCCACATCCAATGATCCCGAAAGCTGCATTCCTTGGAGGCGGCAAGACGCCGACGGCAGGAGAGATCACATTAGCACATCATGGCATTTTATTTCTGGACGAATTTATGGAATTTAAAACAGAATGTATCGAAGCACTCAGACAGCCATTGGAAGATGGAACGATCGATATCACCAGAAATGGGATCTACCACAAGTTTCCGGCAGACTTTCAACTGATCGCCACCATGAATCCATGTCCTTGCGGTTATGGATTGGAAGATGGGATCTGCCGATGTACTTATCATGAAAAAAAGCGTTATCTAAAGAAATTGTCCGGTCCGATCTTAGACCGTTTTGACATGGTCCTATGTCTAAGTAAAAAAGAGGCTGATATACAGAAGATACAAAAAGAGAGTCAAGAAACATCCCATCAGATCAAAGAACGCATCGAAACAACCATCCAAAGAGAAAAAAAGTTATTAAAAAACTATCAATGCAGTGATACCAGCCATTTAAGTCACATACAGTTAAACAAGCTCCTTCATTTATCCAAAGAATGCAAAGAGATTTTAGATATCGCCTATCGATCTGGCAAGATCACAAGGCGAGGAATGGATAAGATTTTAAAAGTAGCTCTGACGATCATGCTTATGGAAAATGAATCAGAGATCAAACCAATCCACCTGATGGAAGCCATGACCTTCAGAAATACAGGATTTATCAAAGAGGTGCTTGAATATGGAAGATAAATTATATTGGTACTGGCTATGTGGCAAAGTCCGATTGCCGATCAAGAAGCAAAAAGAATTGATGGATATCTTCATTCATCCAAAAGAACTCTATAAGATCAACCCAGCAATCTTAAAAGAACACATGACACAACTTGAATACGATCGTTTCGTCCATTCAAGAGATGAAACAGCGATCAAGAAAGGCTATGAAGCCCTACATCGTGAAAATATCCGTTTTATCATTCAAAAAGAAGCTGCTTACCCGAATCGATTAAGAAAGATCTACGATGCTCCGTATGGGATTTTTCAAAAAGGTCAGCCATATGAAGAAAAAGAACTGTCAATAGCGATCGTTGGATCAAGATATCCGACAACTTATGGATTCGAAATCTCAAAAAAGTTCGCAAAAGAGCTGGCTCAGCAAGGCGTACAGATCGTAAGTGGACTCGCAAGGGGCGTAGATGGGACGGTTCACCGTGAAATAATCGACAAAAAAGGACAGGCTGTTGGGGTTTTAGGATGTGGGATCGATCTCATTTACCCAAAAGAAAATTTTCAGTTATTTTATGACATGTATGCGAATCAGACAGTTATTTCTGAGTACCCGCCAGGCAGTGAACCGCTCAAATGGCATTTTCCAGAAAGGAACCGCATCATCAGTGGATTAAGTGATGGAATCCTCGTCACAGAAGCCAGAGCAAGGAGCGGATCGCTGATCACGGCGGATTGCGGGCTTGATCAGAACAAAGAAGTATTCGCGGTTCCTGGAATGATCACAGACAAACATTGCCAAGGGTGTCATGGATTGATCAAACAAGGTGCAAAATTAGTTGAAAATGTCGACGATATTTTAACAGAATTTTCAGAATTCACGGGATTTTCACGAAAATTTCCAAAGCATAGTGCAAAATCTCTTGCAAAGGCAGAAAAAAGGGTGTATGATATGTTGAGTTTGAAACCGAAATATATTGATGAGATCTTAAGTACATCCCAAGATTCTTATGAAGAAGTGATCCAAGCTTTATTTCAATTAGAAGCGAAAGGATATATCAAACAGATCCATCAGAACTTATATATCAAAAAAATGTAAACAAGGGGTAATACTATATGCCAAAATATCTAGTTATCGTCGAATCACCGGCGAAAGCCAAAACAATCAAAAAGTTCCTGGGCAGGAATTACGAAGTGATCGCGTCCAACGGGCATGTTCGCGATCTGCCAAAGAGTACCTTGGGAATAGATATCGAGAATGACTTTGAACCAAAGTATATTACGATCCGTGGGAAGGGTGAAGTATTAGCAGCTCTTCGCAAAGCGGTAAAAAAAGCAGACAAAGTATACCTCGCGACTGACCCGGACCGTGAAGGAGAAGCCATCTCATGGCATTTATATTACGCATTAAAACTGGAGAACAAAAACTACAGCCGAATCACATTTAATGAGATCACAAAAACAGCTGTCAAAGACTCCATCAAACACGCAAGAGACATCGATATGAATTTAGTCGATGCACAGCAGGCAAGACGTGTTCTGGACCGAATCGTAGGATACCAGATCAGTCCGATCCTCTGGGCAAAGATCAAACGAGGTTTAAGTGCTGGACGAGTTCAGTCCGTAGCTCTACGCCTGATCTGTGACAGAGAAGAAGAGATCAATCTGTTTATTCCACAGGAATACTGGTCCTTAGAAGCCTTATTAGATGTCAAAGGAAGCAAGAAGCCATTAGAAGCCAAACTGATCGGCAATAAAGAACAGAAGATCGAGATTCACAGCGAAGAAGAGATGAATGAGATCTTATCCTATTTAAAAGGAAAAGAATTCACCGTCGAAGGAGTGAAAGTCACAGAACGATTAAAGAAGAGTCCACTTCCATTTACGACAAGTACTCTTCAGCAGGATGCATCCAGCAAGTTAAACTTCGCACCACAGAAAACAATGCGTATCGCACAGCAGTTATATGAAGGTGTCAATATCAAAGGACAGGGAACCGTCGGTCTGATCACATACTTACGTACAGACTCCACACGTATCTCTGTAGAAGCCGATGCCGCAGCGAAAGAATATATCAAGGAAGCTTATGGAGCCGAGTTCGTTGGAGCAGGAACTGTTGCCAAGAAAGACGACAAGAAAGTACAGGATGCACATGAAGCTATCCGACCAACCTACATGACAAACTCACCAGCAAGCATCAAAGATGAACTATCAAGAGATCAGTTCCGTTTATACCAGCTGATCTGGAACCGTTTCATGGCAAGCCGTATGGCACCAGCCAAATACGAGAATACATCTGTAAAGATCGCTGCCGGAGATTATCGTTTTAATGCATCCGCAAGCAAGATCGCCTTCGATGGATTCCTATCTGTATATAACATTAACAACGAGAAATCCGAAGGAAATGTAATGTTAAAATCCATCGATGAAGATACCAAACTTACATTGAATGATTTAGAACCAAAACAGCATTTTACACAGCCACCAGCTCATTATACAGAAGCATCTTTAGTTAAGACACTAGAAGAGTTTGGAATCGGACGACCAAGTACTTACGCACCAACGATCTCAACGATCACAGCAAGACGTTATGTTGTCAAAGAAAAGAAGAACTTATACGTCACAGAGCTTGGAGAAGCAGTCAACAACATGATGAAGAAAGCATTTGCAAGTATCGTCGATGTGAACTTCACAGCGATGATGGAAGGCCTGCTTGATATGGTAGAAGAAGGTAAAGTCCATTGGAAATCCGTCATTGAAAACTTCTACCCAGACTTTGAGATCGCAGTGAAGAATGCAGAAAAAGAATTAGAGAAGATCAAGATCGAAGACGAAGTCACAGACGTTATCTGCGATGAATGTGGAAGAAATATGGTCGTGAAGTACGGACCATATGGGAAATTCCTTGCATGCCCTGGATTCCCAGAATGCAGAAATACAAAACCACATTTTGAAAAAGTCGGAATCCCATGCCCAATGTGCGGCGGAGAAGTTGTCTTAAAGAAAACGAAAAAAGGAAGAAAATATTACGGATGTGAAAATAATCCGGAATGTGAATTTATGTCATGGCAGAAACCATCCACAGTTAAATGTGAAAAATGCGGAAGCTATATGATTGAAAAAGGTAAGAAGCTTGTATGCTCTAGCAAGGAATGTGGATTCGTATGCAGCATGCCAGAAGATGCAAAAGAGAAAGAGACTTCTGGGGAGTCAGTGTCAAAATAAGGAGAAAAAATATAGATGAGTAGTATACAATTACTAGATAAAACAAGAAAGATCAATAAATTACTTCATAATAACAATTCACAGAAAGTTGTATTTAACGATATCTGTAAAGTTCTGACAGAAGTAATGAATTCAAACGTCCTTGTCATTAGTAAAAAAGGAAAGATCTTAGGTAAAAATGAAGCAGAACACATCGAAGTGCTTCATCAGCTGATCTCAGGAAATGTTAAAGATTATGTTGATTTTTCACTAAATGAAAGACTATTAACGATTCTTTCCACCAATGAAAATGTCAGCCTTTCCACACTTGGATTTGAGTCAGACGTTGATGATTACTATGCGATCATCGCACCGATCGATATCGCAGGAGAGAGATTCGGAACATTATTTATGTACCGCCAGAGAGAAAATTATTCCATTGATGATATTATCTTAGCGGAATATGGAACAACCGTTGTCGGACTTGAAATGTTAAGATCTGTAAGCGAAGAAGTGGAACAGGAACGAAGAAAGAAAGGAATCGTTGATTCCGCGATCAGTACGTTATCCTTCACAGAACACAAAGCAGTGATCCATATCTTAGAAGAATTAGAAGGCAATGAAGGAGTCTTAGTTGCAAGTAAGATCGCAGACAGATTCGGAATCACAAGATCCGTTGTCGTAAACGCACTAAGGAAACTAGAAAGTGCCGGAGTTGTTGAGACAAGATCCTCTGGTATGAAGGGAACATATATTAAGGTAGTGAATGACTTTATATTTGACGAGATCACAAAGCTTGATTAATTCTTTTAGAATTAAAGAAAAAGTTCTTGCAAAGAAGGACAAGGTTTGATATACTGTCATAGGTAAAAATAAACACGCTATTGGAATTCTGGTAAGTGCCCAAGAGGTTTGTCAGAACGATGAAAATAGCGGAAGCAAAAACTAAAGGAGATTTAAAATGAGCGTTATTTCAATGAAACAGTTACTTGAAGCAGGTGTACATTTCGGACATCAGACAAGAAGATGGAACCCTAAAATGGCACCATACATCTACACAGAGCGTAATGGTATCCATATCATCGACTTACAGAAATCTGTAGGAATGGTTGACGATGCTTACAACGCAGTAAAAGATTGTGTAGCACAGGGTGGAAAGATTCTGTTCGTAGGAACAAAGAAACAGGCTCAGGATTCTATTCAGGCTGAAGCAGAACGTTGCGGAATGTTCTACGTAAACCAGAGATGGTTAGGTGGAATGATGACTAACTTCAAGACAATCGAATCTAGAATCGCTAGACTGAAAAAGATCAAAGAGATGGAAGAAGACGGAACATTTGACGTACTTCCAAAGAGAGAAGTTTTAGAACTTAACAAAGAAAAAGACAAATTACAGAAGAACTTAGGTGGAATCGAAGAAATGGGTGGACTTCCAGACATGATCTTCGTTGTAGACCCTAAGAAAGAAAGCATCTGTGTACAGGAAGCACATACTTTAGGAATTCCTCTTGTTGGAATCGCAGATACAAACAGCGATCCTGAAGAATTAGATTATATCATCCCAGGAAACGATGATGCGATCCGTGCAGTAAAACTGATCACATCTGCTATGGCTGATGCAGTTATCGAAGCAAACCAGGGAATCGATGCAGACTCTGAAGAAGTTGCAGAAGACGCTGAATAATTTATTCACACTTTCAATTTAGGAGGAAAAAGAATCATGGCTATCACAGCAGCAATGGTAAAAGAATTAAGAGAAATGACTGGTGCCGGAATGATGGATTGTAAGAAAGCTCTTACAAACACAGACGGAGACATGGACGCAGCAGTTGAATTTTTAAGAGAAAACGGTCTTGCAAAAGCAGCAAAGAAAGCTGGACGTATCGCAGCTGAAGGACTTGTTGCAGTAGCAGTATCTGAAGATGCAAAAGAAGCAGCAATCGTTGAAGTTAACTCTGAAACAGACTTCGTAGCTAAGAATGATACATTCAGAACATATGTAGCAGAAGTAGCTGATCAGGCTCTTACAACAAAAGCAGCTGATATCGAAGGATTCTTAGCAGAAGAATCTAAAGCAGAAGCTGGAAAAACTGTAAAAGAAGCATTAGATGGTAAGATCGCCGTTATCGGAGAAAACTTAAACATCCGTAGATTCGCTAAAGTATCTGCAGCAGACGGATTTGTTGCATCTTACATCCACGCTGGTGGAAAAATCGGTGTATTAGTAGAAGTTGCTACAGATGTAGTTAATGACGAGATCAAAGAGATGGCTAAAAACGTAGCAATGCAGGTTGCAGCTATTTCTCCAAAATACACAAGCAGAGATGAAGTTTCTAAAGATTACATCGAGCATGAAACAGAAATCTTAAAAGTTCAGGCTATGAACGAAAACCCAGACAAACCAGAAAACATCATCGAAAAGATGATCGTTGGACGTCTGAACAAAGAATTAAAAGAAGTATGTCTGTTAGATCAGGCTTATGTTAAAGCTGAAGACGGAAAACAGGCAGTTGGAAAATACGTAGAACAGGTTGCTAAAGCAAACGGAGCTAATGTTACAATCAAAGGATTCGTTCGTTTTGAAACTGGTGAAGGTATTGAAAAGAAAGAAGAAGACTTTGCGGCTGAGGTTGCTGCTCAGTTGAAATAATTCTGTTTGGGAATTAATTGAATAGAATTTGTTTTTTTGTGGCACACATCCATTATGGGGTGTGTGCCTTTTTAAATATATTATAGTATAAAATAGAATATAAATTGTTTATTTAGGTGATGTAGGTTTATGTCAGAAAAAGAACCTCGATTCCATGGAGAGGTAAGCGAAAAGAGTCATAGAAATATGAGCAGGATACGTGGCAAAGATACAAGTATTGAAGTTGCGCTCCGTAAAGCCCTATGGAATAAAGGATATCGATATCGTAAAAATTATAAAGAATTACCAGGAAGACCAGATATTGTACTCACAAAGTATAAAATAGCAATTTTTTGTGATAGTGAATTTTTTCACGGAAAAGATTGGGACACATTAAAGGCAAAGTTAGCAAAAGGAAAAAATCCTGATTATTGGATTAAAAAGATTGAACGTAATATACAAAGAGACAGAGAAAAAGATCAAACTTTAAATTATATGGGGTGGACAGTACTGCATTTTTGGGGTAAAGATATTTTGAAAAATCCAGATGAATGTATACGAGTGATTGAAGAAACCATATTTGATATAAAGATTGGTGATATGGATGATGAGGAAATATAATGGTAGATGATAGAATGTTGGAATATGATGAAACAGATCCAAAATCAATTGAAGCATACGGGAAGAAATTGATTGGAATGACATTTCAAGATGTATGTGATCAAGATGATATGAAAAAATCAAATGTTGTTAGAGAAACTGAAGCATACGAGATTAAACATGAAGACAAGAAACGAAAAGGTGGCTTGGGTGAAATTATAGAAGAAAGATATTTTCACTATCCGGCGAACAATGATGCAAGACCTGATTTTGATAAAGCAGGAGTAGAATTAAAAGTTACTCCTTATAAACAAAATAAGAATGGTTCATTTTCAGCTAAAGAACGGTTGATACTTACGATGACCGATTATTTTAAAGTCGTGAATGAAGAATTTGAAGATAGCCATATGTGGCAAAAAGCAAGATTAATTTTATTAGTATATTATCTGTACCAAAAAGAAATAGAAAATAGATTAGATTATAAAATTGGA
>ERZ780149.4425-NODE-4425-length-10900-cov-3.250715_pt1 | contig 10900 bp, 7 predicted proteins | sample MGYA00511367_ERZ780149 | MGnify/ENA primary metagenome ERZ780149 (study PRJEB29588, sample SAMEA2153852) | human gut metagenome | biome: human gut; feature: human-associated habitat; material: faeces | place: Denmark | collected 2008/2010 ...
TATTTATAAATAAATCATTATACAGAAAAAAGTGATTATAATAGGAAATTCTATAAAAAATCATTGGTTTTAGAAAAGATATGAAATACAACATATTTTCTATGTAGAAAAAACGTAGAAGGTATTATTCTTTTTCAAAATTAAAATAACCATAATATGTTAGAAATAGATAATATTATCAATTCTTTCCTTGCACTAAAAAATTATTGTGAAAGGGAACAATTTAAAGGTTGGGATCCGTATGATGGGTTGAACTCCAAAGTATTTCAAGCATTGCCATTGTTGAAAAAGTCGGCATTATGCAGATTGGTAGTGATACAGGGCTTTAAACGTTGTCCTTTTAATTTGCGCAAATTGGTCCTTGTCCCCAAGGAATATAATGCCAAAGGAATCGGGTTGTTCCTTTCTGGATATTGTAATCTTTATCATGTTGTACATAAACATCCAGAATGGTCGGAAACTTTAGGAACACTTGAAGAGATAAAAAATAGGATCAATGAATTGTCTGAGTTGCTTATCTCTTTGCAATCAAAAGGATATAGTGGCGCTTGTTGGGGATATAACTTCGATTGGCAAGCGAGAAGGCTTTTCCTTTTTCCGAAATACACTCCTACGATTGTGGCAACAAATTTTTGTGCCACAGCTCTGATAGAGGCATACGAAATAACAAAACATATGAAATATTTAGAGGTGGCACTTTCTGCAGCGAATTTTGTAATCAAAGATTTGCATCGGACATCTTATAAGGAAGGTTTTTTGTTCTCGTATAGCCCGCTGCAAGGAAACGATACGGTATTTAACGCTTCATTACTGGGGACTCGACTGCTAAGTTTCTGCTATCATTATACACAAAAAGAGGAATATCGAAAATTGGCCGTACAAAGTATACGAGCTTGCTGTGCAGGACAGAGGGACGACGGTGCTTGGGTATATGGAATGTTACCTATACAGAATTGGGTGGATAGTTTTCATACCGGCTATAATCTGGATGCACTTATCGCTTATCAGGAAATAACAGGTGACGAGAATTTCAAACGATATATAGAGAAAGGATTTAACTACTATATCCAGCACTTTTTCGAACAGGATGGGACACCTAAATATTACAATAGCAGCATGTTTCCCATCGACATTCACTGTCCAGCTCAGTTATTCGTAACACTTTCGAGATTGCACAAATTTAGCGATTACCGTGATTTGGCAGAAAAGGTGATGCTATGGACTATACTGAATATGCAGGACAAAAAAGGGTATTTCTATTACCAATTGAAACCCAAAATCAGTTCTAAAATATCATATATGCGATGGAGCAACGCATTTATGTTTAATGCTATGAGCCATTATTTACTTGCCGAATAATATTTTTTAATCTTATGGATAAAGTTTCATTGAATGGGGTCGAAATATTCCCATTCGATTCCGACCAGCAACTACTGCATTATGTGGACACACATAAGGGTATATTGGTGGCGATCAATGCTGAAAAGATACTGCATGCCACGGAACAGACACGTGCCATCATCAATCGAAATATTGGGTATTGTGATGGAGCCGGTACACAAATAGCTTTAAAGCAGAAAGGTTATAAAGAAGCTTGTAAGATTCCTGGATGCGAACTATGGTTAAAAATTATTACTCACTTTTACAAGGAAAAAACATTCTATCTAGTTGGAGGAAAACAGCAAATCATAAATGAGACCGTAGAGAAACTACGTTCTGAATATGAAAATATCCGAATTGTAGGCTACCGTAACGGCTATATCAAAACGGATGATGAGAAACGACGATTGATAGACGATATTTTGGAGAAGAAACCGGATGTCGTGTTCGTGGCCATGGGGTCACCAAAACAAGAACTGCTGATGGAGGAGATACAGCAACGACATCGTGCCATCTTCCAAGGCTTGGGAGGAAGTTTCGATGTCTATACAGATCATGTGCAGCGCGCACCGAAATGGTGGGTAGAGCATAATCTAGAGTTTGCCTATCGTCTGATAAAAGAACCGAAGCGCTTCAAACGGCAGATTCATTTGGTAAGATACGCATGGTGGTTACTAAGGAGAAAATTATAAACAGAGGATATATGAAGAAAGTAATGTTGGTCTTTGGCACCCGTCCGGAGGCCATTAAGATGGCTCCGTTAGTGAAGGAGTTTCAGAAGCAGAAAGAACGGATAGAGACTGTGGTGTGCGTAACCGGACAGCATCGGGAAATGCTGGATCAAGTGTTAGAAATATTCGACATCAAACCGGATTATGATTTGAATATCATGAAGCAGGGACAGGACCTGTATGATGTGACAGCTCGTGTGCTGACTGGTATGCGTGAAGTATTGAAAGAGGTAAAGCCCGATGTGGTATTGGTACATGGCGATACGACTACCTCAACAGCCGCAGCGTTGGCAACCTTTTACCAACAGATACCAGTGGGACATGTGGAAGCAGGTTTACGTACACATAATATTTATAGCCCGTGGCCAGAGGAAATGAACAGGTTATTGACGGGACGTCTGGCGACCTATCATTTTTCTCCCACTCCGTTAAGTCGTAATAATCTGATTAAAGAAAGCATTGATGACCGTAATATAATTGTAACTGGCAACACAGTGATTGATGCGCTCTATTGGGTAGTGGATAAAATAAAGAACAACAAGGAACTGAATAATGAATTGGAAAATGTATTGAGCAAAGCGGGTTATGATGTAAACCGCTTGAACAATGGCAAGAAGCTGGTATTGATCACGGGGCATCGTCGTGAGAACTTTGGTGACGGATTTATCAATATGTGTACAGCTATTAAAGATTTGATGGTTAAATATCCGGATGTGGATTTTGTTTATCCTATGCACTTGAACCCTAATGTACGCAAGCCGATTCATGAGGTGTTTGGAGAGAATCTTTCTGGCTTAAAAAATATGTTCTTCATTGAGCCATTAGAATATTTGAGTTTTGTGTATCTGATGGAGAAGAGTAGCATCGTATTAACGGATAGCGGTGGCATTCAGGAGGAAGCTCCGGGATTGGGTAAACCAGTACTGGTGATGCGCAATACTACAGAGCGACCGGAAGCGTTAAATGCCGGAACGGTGAAATTGGTAGGTACGGACTATAATAAGATTGTAAACGAAGTATCATCTTTGATTGATGATAAAGCAGCTTATGAAAAAATGAGTAAGGCTGTAAATCCGTACGGTGACGGATTGGCTTGCGGACGTATTGTAAATGCATTGCTATATAGGGTATAAGCTGAATTATGAAGCTGATACTAAATTTTTACCAATCGAAATACTTGTTATTGCTTATGGTTTGTATTACCAAGAGCTAATAAACTTAAAGTGGAAGTTTTTTCTGAAGTTGAACTTCATTATCGAGACTTGTTTCATGGTAAGATATACGAAGTGTTGCTAAACCTAACATCGGGTATAAAATGAAGAATGATGAACGAAAAAAGGAATTTTTTCGGTGGATATTCCTCGGAGAAATTTTGTTGTTTGTGACTTTTCCAGTTTTTACGCAGCAATTATACAAGAATGAGTGGATTGATTCATGTGCTGAGTACGGACATGAATGATGCAGGAAAAACTCGCATAGGTGGTCACTTTTTCAGAAAAGAGTTTCTGCCCAATGTCTGCTTGAATTCGTTAGGAAAGTGGGTGTATCATACAGGCAATCATTTTTGAGCATCACTCCTTTTTCATGGATTGAGTTGGAATTATTTGTATTATACAGAAAATATAAAAAAAACAGTAATATAGATAATATAGGTTTTTATCACAAGAACTGATATTTATCTAAAAGAATCAGGCCTATCAAAGAAAACGAATGATGATCCGATATTACTATTGGAAGTAATGATCACATTACGACGAGTGACAAGGTGAAAAGAGATGATTGGCCGGATAGTAGAAGAACCATATTGGGGAACTATTATGTTGCTGCCACTAAATATACGAAAAAAAACATATCATAGGTTTCTATGTCACCTACCGAAAATGAAAACGTGATTACAATTAAATGGAATGGAGTGGCAGACTGTGTGACTTATCAGCCCTCTTTGCAAAAGAATCTTCGCTTCATTACCCAATATACGGGGAATGATGTAAATGTAGTGTTCGACAGGGAACCGTGGAAGCACTTACAGTCCTCTTTGCAAAACGGGAAATATTCCTTGGAAGGTATATATGCTTTTACATCAACCTACTATAAAATACTAATCAAGAAAATAATAAGGATGCCTACAGTCGTTGTCCGTTTTGAGACTTGTAAGAAAGCCACAGGGTACGGTACGGTTTATTACCGTATCTACAAAGGACATAACCGACGCATGGAATTTTCTTTCCACCTTCATCTACCGACTTCTTCTTGGGATGAAACTACAAGAACAATCCGGGAAGAGCATCCTAAAGCCTGTCTCTTTTGTGCTCAGATAGAAGCGGATCTTCGGCTTTTGAACCGGATTATAACTGAAGATATTACCGGTCGACTGACAATGGGTGATATGATAGCCCAAACAGCAAAGGACAATAATCAAATGAACTTTTTAACTTGTAAGTAAATAGGATGGTACCGTCTTTGACAGATTGCTATCTCCGTCTAGGCTTCAAGGTAACAGAATCCGAAGAGGGACTACGGATAGGCTTCAAGCCGGGAATGGTACATGCCATCGTGAAGGAGGTCCGAAACGAACGTCCTTTGACTCGCTCGGATGCTGAATTGTTCTACGAGAAGTTCTCTACACTAAGTAAAGGGCATCGAAATCTATATTTCAGGATCGTGGCACACGGCGGATTCCTGCCGGAAGCATTGGACTTTGAACTGCATGGGCTGACCGTTTCGGATGAAAGCTATATTGAAAGCCTCTTGTCCGGAAGACATGTGGAGCTTTATCCGCATAACGAAGCGGCTTACAGGGCGATCATGCGGGGATTCAAACAACATCGTATCGGTGCGGTCGTGCAGGCTACCGGGACAGGGAAATCCTATTTGCTGGCACGCTATATCGCAGATCATGCAAAGGAAAAGATATTGGTCTTTGCTCCGAACATCACGATTTTGGACGAGATTCGGAAAGCCGTCGGATTCTCTATTCCGCAAGTGACGTACCGGACATTCCAGTCACTGATCCGTAACCGGGAGGACAATAGGTTGTTACGGGCAGATCATATTCTTATTGATGAATTCCACCATTTCGGGGCGGAAATTTGGGGAGGCGCTTTGCAGGATGTGATAGAAAATAATTCCCGTGCCTACGTCCTGGGAATGTCGGCAACACCGATCCGTCCGGAGGGAATGATTGATACGGTGGATCTTTATTTCGAAGGGAATTTGTTTTATGAACTTACCTTGCTTCAAGCTTGGTATTACAATATCTTGCCGGTTCCGGTTCTGGTACAAAGCGCTTACGGGTTGGACAATAAACTGGACCGGTTGCAAAGGAAGTTGGAACGCAGTGGTTGTTCAAAGGAGCGAAAAGAAAAGGTACAGAGGAAGCTGGATCTGGCACGTGTGGATTTCAAAGAGGCTTTGGGAGCACCAGAGGTCATCCGGAAGTTCCTGCCAACAAGCATACGCAAGCTGCTGGTCTTCTGCCGCAACCTCACCGACCTAAAACAGATGGTGCCGGAAGTATGCGGATGGCTCACGCAGGCTGGACGTACCATCACTCCGTTTGAGATCCATCATGCCCAAGGTGAACGGCAGAACGGCCGGATACTGGATGCATTCCGGGAGGAATCAGACCGGCTGCACGTATTGTTTTCCGTCAACATGCTGATAGAAGGACTGCATGTGGAAGGTGTGGATGCTGTCTTATTCCTTAGACGGACAGAATCATATATCGTTACCTTGCAGCAATTGGGCCGTTGTCTAAATGCCGAGGCTGGAAAACGACCGGTCGTCTTGGATTTTGTCAACAATCTTTCAGGAAAATCGGTCTATGATGTGATGGCTCCCCACTTGGAGCGTCTATCTCTCCTTCCGTCACCCAAAGGATTCGAAGGAAACACCTCTTTTTTGACTACGGGTTTCCTATCAGACATACGGCTGCGCATAGAAGAGATATTGGCAGAACTAGAGCCCTGGCAGATTATGTATGAGAGGCTGATTGAATTCCGTCGGGAAGAAAACGACTGGCCATCAATTACGGAAGGGAAACTCGGTTTGTGGTGCAACACCCAACGCATTGCCTATAAACGGGGAAAATTGCAGGAGGAACGCCGCCGTCAGCTAGAATTGATCGGCTTCGAATGGAACCAGCTCGACTCCAAATGGATGAAAGAATACCGTGCGTTGAAAGTCTTCTTTGATACCTGCGGACGCTGGCCCAAACGTGAAGACGGCCCGCTTGCAACTTGGTGTTATACCCAACGGGAAAGGCGGAAGAATGGACGCTTGAGCAAAGAGCGCATCCGGGCTTTGGATGAGATCGGCTTTGTTTGGAATCAAGACCTTCAAAGGGAATGGATGAAGAATTACGAGGAGTTGAAGTCTTTTGTCGGAAAATATCAGCGTTTCCCTAAATCGACGGAGGGGAATCTGGGTGGATGGTGTCATACACAACGAAAAATGCACAAACTGGGGAAATTATCCCATGATCGCTGGCTTCTGTTGGATAAAATAGGATTTGTTTGGTCAGCGGAACAAGTCTGGCAAGGCAACTTTGAGCAGTTGCGCCTGTTCCATAACCGCCAAGGGCGATGGCCAGGTTGCCGTGAAGGGATATTGGGACGCTGGTGTACTGTTCAGAGACGGGATTATCGAAAAGGATGCATGTCGAACGAACGAAAAGTGCAGTTGGAACGAATCGGTTTCCCTCTGATATGAACCATTGGAATCAGTAGACGTGTCACAAATATTGATGTAGAAAACCTTTCGACAACCATATCATGAATAGGAATTCACTACTACCCCAACGGATGATATATTTGTATTTGAAAACGTAACCAGAGATACTTATACCTTGAAGGCGGAGCAGATGGCAAGATTTCCCTAAAGGCTTCTATTATCGTGAGCAATGAGGGGGACAACGATTATCTCGAACACCGATGGTTCGGTAAACGTCGATGTCGCATCCGAAATATTGAAGGGAAATGAAGAGAATGAGATCGCAATGCCCTTGATCACTCCGATAGATACCGTAGAAGCGGATACGTAAATCATTGTTACTCCCATTTATTCAATGGATGAAGTTGAGCAAGCTGCACTTCATTCCGTCAGTATGAAAGCTGTCGTAAACCCTCCTACTGATCGGTGCAAGAATCAACAGTACCAACGCATCAGTCACCTTGTAGCAGCCGGTAACGCTCGAATATGAGCGGGGCTGGAAATTGCAGAGATCATCATAGTACAAAAATATGTGAACGGCATGCGGGTGGATGTGGAATAGATAGAAAATGGAGGAAAAAGTCACAGTCGTGATTAATCAATTTACCTCCTACTCACTATTATACAGCGTAACTATCAATTCATCAACAACTTCAGAAACCATCAGTTGTACTTTTGATTTTTGAGATAACCTATACGGAAATGGTAATATAGCTATTTCATCAGCTTCTTACCCCTACAAGATCGGTACGGACATCAGATTTTCTAGCACCAACAAAATTACAGCCTACCTGATTGAAACCGTGGCACATGCCGCAAGAGTTGGAGCGACAACGGTTACCAGTACTTATCCTATCAATGTAACTTTGTCGATCGATATCGCAATGAATATCAGCGAACAGCAGGAAGTGACCACACTTACCTTAACGTGAGTTCGATATAATCAGAAAAAATTTAATTGAGTCAGTCAAAATTGCACACAGATTCTTTTCTATTGAAGAACATAAAAACAAAATGAAAAAAAGCTTGTTTACAATTGAACAAACAACGTTCTTTGTATTATTACTTGTTTTCTGAAGTATTGCGGCATGGAGAGTGGCAAACAACGAAGGAGACCTTGGCTATACAAAGGAGTATGAGCTTGGCGATTTTGAGCCGAGCTTTTTTTATTTGTGAACTTTTATGACATTATTATATGCCAGTACTTTAACTATGACGGAAAGCGTATCCTGCTAAGGGGTGCGCTTTTTTGCCTGTATGGCCTCTCTTCTTAGGAACGGCCAAACTGTTAAAGTCCTGTCAGTCCATTGTTTTTTTAAAAATTAAAAATTTCCGTATATCACTTTATCATTAACGTGAGCTTTTGATATAATCAGAATAAATTCAATTGTCCGTCATTGATGAAGTTAATATCGATGGCGGGCTTTTTTTCAAAGAAGCAATAAGCAGCAATAGCCGATAACACGTTTGTCACAAAGTTGTTGAATGAGCGGTGCCTGGAGTACTCGATCTGTGCGATGTTCTTCAACTCATCATTAACCGTTTCAATTAAAGCCCATTTTCTGATCAAGATTTTATCGGCCATACTCATCATGCTGTTTCTCATGCTGTTCTTCGCCTTTATTACAAGCTGTACGCCATTAAGAAACAAATTCTCAACCAAGGCCTGTCCAATATATCCTTTGTCAGCACATAATTTTCCTTTTATGTTTTTCTGAAACCGCCCCTGCTTTAAGGGGTCCCGGTCATCCACATTCCCGGGAATGAGCATGAAATTGAGGATTCCCCCCCTGTCATAGATAATCAGGTGCGGCTTGAATCCGAGGAACCAGCCCATAGAGCATTTCTCACGCACCGCAAGCCCCCAAAGGTCTTGTGAATCAATATGCGTTGATTACGACAAACACGCAAGGAGGTTGAATCGACAAGGCTGATGCCTGTACAGGTTCCAAGCAAAACATTCTTAATAAAAATAGTCAATGGGAAGTAACACGCTCTTTTCCAATTCCACAAAACGGTTATAAGACACGCGTTTGGGAAACAGTCCCTTCAAATGTTTACAGACATATTCCATATAATAATGCTTGAAGCATCTGAAACCGCCGGAATGAAACAGGATGAGAATAACCATGATTTCCGCGTCGCTCATACGGTTCGGTTTGTTACGATGCTTGCGGTTCTTATCTTCAAGCATATATTTTTTCTGTTACAATACAAATTCCTTGCAAAAATCATCTGCCAGACAATAAATCTCTATAACTTTAGCCTCTGAGAACATAGCGGTGATCGTTTAAATGTTATATTTGGCACTATAAAGTTAACACTTTTATCGTTATATTCTTATTATTCAAGTAGATATTTATTGGGTTATATCGAACTCACGTTACCTTATCTGATCTGGGATGTAGCGTACTGCCAGACAGTAGGAACAATGTCTGGCACTACCCGGACTTGGAATTGCGAGCATACGGATAAAACTGACTGATCAAATTGAAATAAGACCAGTTTCAAGACATAAATCGTTATTGATTTATCCCGTATGGAAGCCTCTGTCTGAATCCGGTTATCGGAGAAGACAGGGGCTTCTTCTATATTTTATAAATGAATTATAGACAACTAGTAAACTGTCTTGACGAATCCGTTACAAATCCTTGATAGTTTAAAGCGAGTGTTTATGTAAAATGAAAATATTTATGGTAACAGGAAAGGCTTCATTGCAGCATAAGGTCCTTTTAGGATATATGGTATTGATCATGGCTGTTTGTGGCATGGTTTCCATCTTGTTATATGAACGGAGTCGCATGTGTGAGATAAAAGCAGAAACATCAGAGATACGCAGGATACGCCATAACATCAACACGGCACATCGTCATATCACGGAACTCGTCACTTATGGAGAGTCCGTTATTGTCTGGGAGGATGCCGATTTTCGTGAGTATCGCAGAAAACGCTTGCAAACGGATAGTTTATTACAAATACTAAAAGTGAGTTGCGGCACGTTCGTCTTGCCAGGACAGATAGACTCCCTATGTCATTTACTAGAGGTCAAAGAGGTACACCTGCTCCGCATTATGGAGACCATTACTAGACAGGAGGAGGCAGACAGCCTCCTCGCAAACCGTCTGCCTATCGTTATTAGAGATGCAGTTCGTATCCGAACAGTCATCCAGAAGAAAAAAGGTGTTGCCGGCTGGTTCGGGGGAAAAAGGAACGTACAGGTCTTTGAGCCATCGAAAGGACTTCAAGAATTGAATGACAAGCTAATCGCCATGCAGGAGGAACGTGACCGCCGGATAGACGCCTATGCCGACAGCCTGCGTAGGCAGAACAGAACTTTAAACCAGAAGTTGCATATTCTTATCACCTATCTTAACGGGCAAGCGCAAGCAGCATTCATCAGTCGTGAGGAAAAAATCACAGAAGCTAGAGATTTCTCTTTCAGATTATTTGTTTTAGTAATCGTCTCCGCTTCCTCCTTGTTATTCATCTCGTTTTTGATCATACGACATGACATCAGGAAAGAAAGGGAAGGACGGATACAGCTTCAAAGGATAAACCGTGAAAACGAGGAACTGCTAGGCATGCGTAAACAGATCATCCTGACTATCTCGCATGACATACGGGGACCTTTGGGTAATATCAGCAACTGCGTGGAACTAGCCTCGGAAACCCGTGAGAAGAAAAAACGGGAAGGCTATCTGGAGAACATCCGCCATTCCTGTCGCCATATACTGAACCTAGTGAACAACCTGATGGATGTTTATAAGATCAATGAGACCAAGGATACTCGTAACGAGATTCCTTTCCGTCTTAATAACTTGCTTGACAACATATCAAAGGAATATGCCCGCAAAGCGAGTAACCGGGCCCTGCTGTTCGAGCATCGGCATAAGAACGTCGGCGATATTACGGTGAGAGGAGACGCGGACAAACTGGAACAGATATTGGATAACCTGTTGACAAACGCCATCAAGTTTACCCTGTCGGGTACGATCCGTTTCCATACCAAATACATGGCAGGCAAATTATATGTGGAGGTCGGTGATACCGGTATCGGTATGGACGAGGAGACATTGGAA
>ERZ780149.4431-NODE-4431-length-10889-cov-2.998615_pt1 | contig 10889 bp, 8 predicted proteins | sample MGYA00511367_ERZ780149 | MGnify/ENA primary metagenome ERZ780149 (study PRJEB29588, sample SAMEA2153852) | human gut metagenome | biome: human gut; feature: human-associated habitat; material: faeces | place: Denmark | collected 2008/2010 ...
GGCAAGGGGGAGCGGTCCCGGGCTGTGGTGGACGCCATCGTGCGCAACGGAGCCTGCTATTTCGCCGCCGTGGGAGGGGCGGGGGCGCTCATCGCCAAGTGCATCCGCACCGCCGAGGTCATCGCCTTTGACGATCTGGGCTGCGAGTCGGTCAAGCGGATGGAGGTGGCCGATCTCCCCCTCACTGTGGCCATTGACAGCCGGGGCAACGACCTGTTCCAGGAGGGCCGGGCGGCCTACCGCCGGGCCTGAGCCGCCGGAGAAAGCAAAACCCCCGCTTCCCTTGGGAAGCGGGGGTTTCGTCGCGCTCGGAACTTATTCCGCGGAGATCGCGCCCATGGGGCAGGTGCCCTCGCAAGCGCCGCAGTCGATGCAGGCGCCAGCGTCGATCATCATGTGTTCCTCACCCATGGAAATGGCGCCCACGGGGCAGGCGCTCTCGCAAGCGCCGCAGGAAATGCAGGTATCATTGATCACGCGAGCCATGTAAATACACCTCCAATGTGGTTATGATTGAACCAACCCCATTGTATCAGAAATTCCCGAAAATGCAAGACAGAATTTCCACCCATCCCGGTATAAAAGCTTTGCAAAATTCCCATCATTTCCATGTAGCGACTGAAGGAGGATGCCCATGGAACGCATTGGAATCTGGAACAGGCTGAGAGAGCTTTGGATGGCGGAGCGGGAGCGGAGGCAGGCCGCCCGGAACGGCCCCGGACAGGGGGGCGAATATGCTGCCTCCTATCGGGAGGGGGAGCGGGCCACCCGGCGGGAAAGTGGGGAGACCCGTCTCACCGACCGTTACTCCCGAGACCTGACCCGCATGGCTGCCCAGGGGGGGCTGGATCCCCTCATCGGCAGGGAGGGGGAGGTGGGCAGGGTGGTGCAGATCCTGTCCCGCCGCACCAAGAACAACCCCGCCCTCATCGGTGAGCCGGGGGTGGGCAAGACGGCGGTGGCGGAGGGACTGGCCCTGCGCCTGGCCTCCGGCGCGGTGCCCGAGCCCCTACGGGGTAAGCGGCTGCTGGCCCTGGACCTGACGGCCATGGTGGCGGGTACCAAGTACCGGGGAGAGTTTGAGGATCGGGTAAACTTGATCCTGGCAGAAGTTCGCCGGGCGGGCAACGTGATCCTGTTTCTGGACGAGCTGCACAACATCGTGGGGGCGGGCTCCGCCGAGGGGGCCATCGACGCAGCCAACATCCTCAAGCCCGCCCTGAGCCGGGGGGAGATACAGGTGGTGGGGGCCACGACTTTGGAGGAGTACCGGAAATATATCGAGAAGGACGCGGCCCTGGAGCGGCGTTTTCAGCCTGTGCGGGTGGCTGAGCCCACCCCGGCCCAGGCTCTGGAGATCCTGAAGGGGCTGCGGGGGCGATATGAACAGTATCACGGCTTGACCATCTCCGACGATGCGCTGGAGGCGGCGGTAGAGCTGTCCCAGCGGTATCTTCCTGCCCGGTTTCTACCGGATAAGGCCATCGACCTGATGGACGAAGCCGCTGCCAAGCTGCGTATGGAGGAGGAAGTACCTGCCGGGCTGCGGGCTCTGGCTGACCGGGTGGAGCGCACTGCTCGGGAGAAGGCCCAGGCTGCGGCAGCCCAGGACTATGAGCGGGCGGCCATGCTTCGAGACGCAGAGGAGGATTTCCGCCGGGAGCTGGACCGAAAGCAGAGCCGCCGCCGGGGAGAGGGCGGGAGGCGGCTGGAACGGGAGCATGTGGCGGCGGTGCTGGCCCAGTGGACGGGCATCCCCGTGAAGTCCATCACCAAAGGGGAGGCCAGGCGCCTGCTGGAGCTGGAGGAGGAGCTGAAGGACCGGGTGGTGGGCCAGGACGAGGCGGTGCGGGCGGTGTCTGCCGCCATCCGCCGGAGCCGGGTGGGCCTGAAGGAGCCGGGCCGACCCATCGGGGTATTCCTCTTTCTGGGTCCAACTGGGGTGGGCAAGACGGAGCTGTGCCGGGCCCTGGCCGCCACCCTATTCGGCAGCGAGGAGGCCCTCATCCGGTTCGATATGTCCGAGTATATGGAAAAGCACACCGTGTCCCGCCTCATCGGCGCGCCTCCGGGCTATGTGGGCCACGAGGACGGGGGCCAGCTCACCGAGCGGGTGCGCCGCAAGCCCTGGTCGGTGGTGCTCTTTGACGAGATCGAGAAGGCCCACAGCGAGCTGCAGAATATCCTGCTTCAGGTGATGGATGACGGAGTACTCACTGACAGCCAGGGCAGGAGGGCGGACTTTCGCAACACGGTGATCGTGATGACATCCAACGTGGGGGCCAGAAAAATGGTCAACCATGCGCCTCCCATGGGCTTTGCCGGGGGCAGCCGGGAGGACAGACGGAGAGAGGAAATCATGGCGGAGCTGCGGCAGCGGTTTCGTCCGGAGTTTCTCAACCGCCTGGATGAAGTGGTGCTCTTCCGCCGCCTGGAGGGAAGCGACTTGGAGTGCATTGCCGGGCGGCTGCTCACAGGCTTGAAGGGGAGGCTGTCCGCCTTGGGGGTGGGCCTGAAGGCGGAGGAGAAGGCAGTGGCCCTGCTGGCCAGTCCCCAGGGAGAGCTGGAGCGGGAACAGGGGGCCCGCCCCATCCGCCGGGCGGTTCGCCGCCAGGTAGAGGAGCCTGCTGCCCAGCTGCTGCTCAGCCAGCGGCTGGAGGCGGGGGATACCCTGTGCTTAGCTGTAGAGAAGGAACAGTTGGTGCTCCGGCCAGAGAAGAAACAGGTATGACCCAGGGCTGCTGGAAAGGGGTCCCATTCCAGTGGCCCTAACTTTATGCATGAATATTCGCAAAATTGCGGGATAATATGAATAATATGTGGAATATCACCCAGAAAAACCGGGAGATAAATGAATGTTTATGTAAAAATGGGGCTTGCAATCCGGAGCAGGAGAGAGTATACTGGCAACACATGACAAAACAACTGTGTGGAGGAATGGAACCATGGCTGAGATCAAAAAAGTAGTGCTCGCCTATTCCGGCGGGCTGGATACGTCCATCATCATCCCCTGGCTGAAGGAGAATTACAACAACCCGGAGATCATCGCCGTCTCTGCCGACGTGGGTCAGGGGGACGAGCTGGACGGCCTGGAGGAGAAGGCCCTCAAGACCGGCGCCTCCAAGCTGTACATCGAGGACCTGGTGGACGAGATGGTGGACGATGTCATCATCCCCTCCATGATGATGGGGGCCAAGTATGAGGACTATCTGCTGGGCACCGCCTTCGCCCGGCCCATCATCGCCAAGCGCCTGGTGGAGATCGCCAAGACGGAAGGGGCGGACGCCATTTGCCACGGCTGCACCGGCAAGGGCAACGACCAGGTGCGGTTTGAGCTGGCCATCAAGCGCTTCGCCCCCGAGATGAGGATCATCGCCCCCTGGCGGGAGTGGGACATCAAGGGCCGGGACGAGGAGATCGACTATGCCGAGGCCCACAACGTGCCCCTGAAGATTTCCCGGGAGACTAACTACTCCAAGGACAAGAACCTGTGGCACCTGTCCCACGAGGGGCTGGACCTGGAGGACCCGGCCAACGAGCCGCTGTACGATAAGCCGGGCTTTTTGGAGATGGGGGTGTCTCCCGCCATGGCCCCCGACGCGCCTACATATGTCACCCTGGACTTTGAGAAGGGCTGGCCTGTGGCCATCGACGGGGAGAAGATGAAGGCCAGCGACATCATCCGCAAGCTCAACCAGCTGGGCGGGGAAAACGGCATCGGCCTTTTGGACATCGTGGAGAACCGGCTGGTGGGCATGAAGGACCGGGGCGTGTACGAGACCCCCGGCGGCACCATCCTCTACCGGGCCCACGAGGTGCTGGAGATGATCACCATCGACAAGGACACCAAGCACATGAAGCAGAAGCTGGCGGTGGACTTTGCAGACCTTGTGTACAACGGCAAGTGGTTCACCCCCCTGCGGGAGGCCCTCCAGGCCTTCGCCGTCAAGACCCAAGACCACGTCACCGGCACGGTGAAGCTGAAACTCTACAAGGGCAACATCATCACCTCCTCCGTCACCTCTCCCGAGACCCTGTATTCCGAGAATCTGGTGACCTTCGAGGAGAGCGACTACAACCAGGACGACGCCACTGGCTTTATCAACCTGTGGGGGCTGCCCGACACCGTCCAGGCGCTCCGAGAGCAGGGCAAGCTGAAGTAAAAGGGGCGTCGTTCTGCCCCGGCAAAGCCGGGCGGCGCGGGTGCGCCGTACAAGCGTTTTGCGCAGCAAAACCTTGGCGCAGGGCGAATTCAGTTCGCCCGAGCATGAAAATCGAAGGGGCCCCCGGCGAAGCCCAGCGCAGCGGGATCGCTGGGGAAGCCGAAGTAACCAGATAGGAGATAGAAGATAGGAGATAGGAGTTGCGCAAAGGCTGCAATACCTCCTATCTCCTATCTCATCACTCCTATCTTTTCTAATAAAGCGAGGTAATGCACCATGAAACTATGGGCGGGCCGGTTCCAAAAGGAAACCGATACCCTGGTCAACGACTTCAACTCCTCCATCGGGTTCGACGCCCGGCTGTATGAGCAGGACATCCGGGGCTCCATCGCCCACGCCACCATGCTGGGCAGGCAGGGCATCATCGAGGAGCACGAGGCGGAGAAGATTGTGGAGGGCCTGAAGGCCATCCTGGCGGACATCGAGGATGAGAAGGTGGAGTTCTCCCTGGACAACGAGGACATCCACATGAACATCGAGGCGCTGCTCACCGACCGCATCGGGGCCACCGGCAAGCGCCTGCACACCGCCCGCAGCCGCAACGACCAGGTGGCCACCGACTTCCGGCTGTATGTGAAGGAGGAGATCCCCCACATCATCAGCCTGGTGCTGGACCTCCAGAAGGTGCTGGTGAAGAAGGCCAGGGCCCACCTGCACACCGTCATGCCCGGCTATACCCACCTGCAGAGGGCCCAGCCTACCACCTTCGGCCACTACATGATGGCCTATGCCAACATGCTCCGCCGGGATGTGACAAGGCTGGAGGACTGCCTGGAGCGGATGGACGAGTGTCCCCTGGGGGCGGGCGCCCTGGCCACCTCCACCTATCCGGTGGACCGGTTCCAGACCGCGGCGGCCCTGGGCTTTGCCAAGCCCACGGACAACTCCATGGACTCGGTGTCCGACCGGGACTACGCCATCGAGCTGCTCTCCGCTCTGTCCATCCTCATGATGCACCTGTCCCGGTTCTCAGAGGAGATCATCCTGTGGTGCTCCTGGGAGTTCAAGTTCGTGGAGCTGGACGACGCCTACTCCACCGGCTCCTCCATCATGCCCCAGAAGAAGAACCCCGACGTGGCCGAGCTGGTCCGGGGCAAGACGGGCCGGGTGTACGGCTCCCTCATCACCCTGCTCACCGTGATGAAGGGCCTGCCCTTGGCCTACAACAAGGATATGCAGGAGGACAAAGAGCCGGTGTTCGACGCCATCGACACCGTGGAGCTGTGCGTGCCGGTGTTCGCCGCCATGTTGGACACCCTGACGGTGAAGGAGAAGAACATGGCCCGGGCGGCCTCCGGCGGCTTCATCAACGCCACCGACTGCGCCGACTACCTGGTGCGCAAGGGGCTGCCCTTCCGGGAGGCCTACATGATCGTGGGCCGGCTGGTGAACATGTGCATCAGGAACGGGGAGAGCCTGGACACCCTGCCCCTGAAGGACTTCCGGGCCATCAGCAACCTGTTTGACGAGGATGTGTACGACGCCCTCCAGCTCAAGACCTGCGTCAACGGCCGCAAGGTGTACGGCGGCCCGGCAGCGGACAGCGTGACGAAACAGATCGAGCTCATCGAGGCGTTTATCGACCAGCACTCCACCCCGCGGGCGGACGGCTGAATCGGAGGCGCGAAGGAACATGAAACCCAAGGTTTACATAGACGGCCAGGAGGGCACCACCGGACTTCAGATCCACGACCGGCTGGCCGCCCGGACGGATCTGGAACTGCTGGCCATTGACCCGGAGAAACGGAAGGACCCGGAGGAACGGAAAAAGCTTCTGAATGAGGCCGACTTGGCATTCCTGTGCCTGCCCGACGCCGCCGCCGTAGAGGCGGTAGGCCTCCTTGAGAATGACCGCACCCGGGTGATCGACGCTTCTACCGCTCACCGTACCGACCCTGGCTGGGCCTACGGCTTTCCCGAGCTTCGGGGGCGGCGGGGGAGGATCTTTGGGGCCAGGCGGGTGGCCAATCCCGGCTGCCACGCCACCGGTTTTTTGGCCGGGGCGGCCCCTCTGGTGGAGCTGGGGGTGCTGCCGGCGGACTATCCGGTGACCTGCTACTCCCTCACCGGCTACTCCGGCGGGGGCAAGAAGATGATCGCCCAGTACGAGGAGGACAAGACCCCCGACCTGTTCAGCCCCCGCACCTACGGACTGGACCTGAACCACAAGCACCTGCCCGAGATGACCGCCCAGGCGGGGCTGGCCGGGCCGCCGGTGTTCTGCCCCATCGTAGACGATTACTACAAGGGCATGGAGACGGTGATGATGCTCCACAACCGCCTGCTCCGGGGCAAGCCCGGGGCGGAGGACCTGTGGGAGATGCTCTCCGCCTATTATGGCGGGCAGGCCCTGGTCCATGTGATGCCCTTCGGGGAGCGCCCGGGACAGCTGGCGGCCAACGCCATGGCCGGCCGGGACGACCTGCGGCTGTATGTGTGTGGCGGCGAGGAGCGCACGGCGGTGATTGCCCTGTTCGACAACCTGGGCAAAGGGGCCTCCGGCGCGGCGGTGCAGAATATGAACCTGATGCTGGGCTTTGAGGAAACCAGGGGACTGAATTTGTAAAGGAGCTGTGTGCCATATGTTGAGAGAGATTCCCGGGGGCGTGTGCGCCCCCAAGGGCTTCCGGGCCGCGGGGGTATACTGTGGAGTGAAGGAGGGGGCCCCGGTGGACGCCCCCCAGACCGTGCTGCCCTCCGCCAGAGGGAAGAACGACCTGGCCATGATCCTGTCTGACTGCGAGTGCGCCGCTGCGGCGGTGTATACCCTCAACCGGGTGAAGGCCGCCCCCATCTATGTGACCATGGGCCACCTGGAGAACGGGGTGTGCCGGGGGGTGGTCGCCAACTCGGGCAACGCCAACGCCTGCGCCCCCATGAGCCATGAGAACGCCGAGCGGATGTGCCAGCTGGCGGCCCAGGCCACGGGGCTGAAGAAGGAAGATTTCGTGGTGGCCTCCACCGGGGTCATCGGCCAGACGCTGAACATCAAGGCCATCGAGAAGGGGATGCCCGGCCTGGCGTCCGCCCTGAGCGGGGACGGCTCCGACGCCGCCGCCACCGCTATCATGACCACCGACACGGTGAAGAAGGAGACGGCGGTGGCCTGCACCATCGGCGGGAAACCGGTGAAGATCGGCGCCATCGCCAAGGGCTCCGGAATGATCCACCCCAACATGGGCACCATGCTGTGCTTTGTCACCACCGACTGCGCCATCACCCCCGACCTGCTCTCTGAGGCCCTCCATGAGGTGGTGCCCCGCACCTTCAACCGGGTGACGGTGGACGGGGACACCTCCACCAACGACATGTGCGTGGTGCTGGCCAACGGCATGGCGGGCAACGCCCAGATCGAGTGGAAGGACGACGACTTTTCCGTGTTCACCAAGGCCCTGCGCCAGGTGTGCGAGCAGATGGCCCGCTCCATCGCCGCCGACGGGGAGGGTGCCTCCCGGCTGGTGACGTGCACCGTCCGCAAGGCCCGCAGCGAGGAGAGCGCCGAGCGCCTTGCCAAGGCGGTGGTGGGTTCCTCCCTGGTGAAGGCAGCCATGTTCGGAGCCGATGCCAACTGGGGCCGGGTGCTGTGCGCCATGGGCTACTCCAAGGCCCCCTTCCGCCCGGAGTATGTGGACATAAAGTTCACCTCCCTGGCTGGGGAGGTGCCGGTGTGCGAGAAGGGCACCGGCCTGGCCTTCGATGAGGAGCTGGCCAAAAAGGTGCTCAGCCAGAATGAGGTGGTCATCGATGTGTGCCTCCACGAGGGAGAGCACGAGGCTACCTGTTGGGGCTGCGATTTGACCTATGATTACGTAAAGATCAATGGGGACTACCGATCCTGAGGCGGTGAAAATTCCGCCAGGCTTCGTTGGCGGGGCTTGCCGTACACCCGGTACTGTCTGCGCCCGCGCCGCCTTGCCTGACAGAATTTTCCCTTCGGCTCAGGGATCTGCGGGCCGCAACTTGCCCTTTTTCGAAGGGGGAAAAGGAGGAGAAACGCCATGCCCTTCAGTATGACCGACCGGGCCCAGGTGCTGGCCGAGGCCCTGCCCTATATTCAGAAGTACAGCGGTCAGACCGTGGTGGTGAAATACGGCGGCAACGCCATGATCTCGGAGGAGCTGCGTCAGGCGGTGATCTCCGACATCGTATTGCTTTCCCTAGTGGGTATCCACGTGGTGGTGGTCCACGGGGGCGGGCCGGAGATCAGCGAGATGCTGAAGAAACTGGGCAAGCAGTCCCGGTTTGTGGACGGCTTGCGCTACACCGACGGGGAGACCATGGACATCGTGCAGCAGGTGTTGTGCGGCAAGGTGAACAAGGACCTGGTAGGCCTGATCAACCGCAAGGGGGGCCGGGGAATGGGACTGTGCGGCCTGGATGATGGCCTGTTCCAGGCCACCCAGCTATCGGAGGCCTACGGCCTGGTGGGCCGGGGGGACCAGGTCAACCCCCGGCCGGTATTGGACTGCCTGGCCAACGGCTACCTGCCGGTGGTGGCCACCGTGGCCCAGGGGACGGACGGCAACGAGACCTACAATGTGAACGCGGACACCGCCGCGGCCAAGCTGGCCATCGCCCTGAAGGCATCCCGACTGCTGCTGCTCACCGACGTGCGGGGGCTGCTCACCGACCCGGCGGACGAGTCCACCCTGATCCCGGTGGTGCGGGCCTCGGAGATCCCCGGCCTCATCAAGGACGGGGTGATCCAGGGGGGGATGATCCCCAAGATCGACTGCGCCGTGGAAGCGGTGCGCTCCGGGGTGCGCTCCGCCGTCATCCTGGATGGGCGGATCCCTCATTCCATTCTCACCGAGCTGCTCACTGATGCGGGCATCGGCACCCTGCTGAAGCTGTGAAAGGAGAGGGCGACATGACCTTTGAGGAACTGAAAGATCGGGACGGTCAGTATGTGATTCAGACCTACGGCCGAAACCCCATCGCCCTGGACCATGGCCGGGGGGCGACTCTCTACGGCGTGGACGGGAAGGAGTACATCGACTTTGCCGCCGGCATCGGCGTTCTGTCTGTGGGCACCGCACACCCCAAATGGGTGGCGGCGGTGACGGAGCAGGCGGGTAGACTGGCCCACGTCTCCAACCTGTACTACACCCAACCCTACATTGACCTGGCGGAGAAGCTTTGCACCCGCTCCGGGATGGCAGCCGCCTTCTTCGGCAACTCCGGCGCCGAGGGCAACGAGGGAATCCTCAAGGTGGCCCGGAAGTACTCCTTTGACAAGTATGGGGAGGGCCGGGGGACGGTGCTCACCCTGAACCACTCCTTCCACGGCCGCACTATGGCCACCCTGGCCGCCACAGGGCAGGATGCCCTCCACCGGTACTTCCTCCCCTTCCCCGAGGGGTTCCGGTATGCCGAGCCCACCCTGGACGGCATCCAGGCGGTGGCCGGCCACGACGTGTGCGCCGTGCTGGTGGAGCTGGTGCAGGGGGAGGGGGGCGTGTATCCCCTGGACCGGCAGTTCGTCCAGGACCTGGCCCAGCTGTGCCGGGACCGGGACTGGCTGCTGCTGGCCGACGAGGTACAGACCGGCGTGGGCCGTACCGGCTCCCTGTTCTGCTTCCAGCAGTACGGCATCCAGCCCGACGCCTGCTCTTTCGCCAAGGGGATCGCCGGGGGGCTGCCCATGGGAGGCTTCCTGGTCAATGAGAAATGCCGCAGCGTGCTGGGACCCGGTACCCACGGCTCCACCTTTGGGGGAAACCCGGTGTGCGCCGCCGCCGCCCTGGCGGTACTGGACATCCTGGACGACGAGACCATTGCCCAGGTGAAGGAGAAGGGGGAGTACCTCCGCAGTCAGATCGAGGCCATGGCCCTGCCCGGCCTGGGTAAGACCCGGGGGCTGGGGCTGATGATCGGCATTGAGGTAGCCCCGGGGTACTCCAACAAGGACCTGTGTGCCAAGCTCAACCAGGCGGGGCTGCTGTGCCTCACCGCCGGGCCGGGGCTGCGGCTGCTGCCTCCCCTGACCATCACCAAGGAGGAGATGGACAAGGGGCTAGCGGTGATGCAGGCCACGCTCAGGTGAATGGGAAGAAGGGTGAGAACATGGAAAAGGACTTATTGAAGCTGTTGGACTTGTCCTCCCAGGACATCCACGAGATCCTGGACACGGCGGACCAGATGAAGTACAGCCAGAAGCACGGCCTGCCCCACGACTACCTGCGGGGTAAGACCCTGGCCATGATCTTTGAGAAGAACTCCACCCGCACCCGGGTGTCCTTTGAGGTGGGTATGTACCAGCTGGGGGGGCACGCCCTGTTCCTGTCGGGCAAGGAGAGCCAGATCGGCCGGGGGGAGCCGGTGGAGGACACCGCCCGGGTGCTGGCCCGGTACTGCGACGGCATCATGATCCGCACCTTCGCCCAGAAGGAGGTGGAGGAGCTGGCCCGGTATGCCTCCATCCCTGTCATCAACGGACTGACCGACTTTGCCCACCCCTGCCAGGTGCTGGCCGACCTGATGACCATTCGGGAGAAGCTGACCCGGCTGGAGGGGCTGAAGCTGGCCTTTGTGGGGGACGGCAACAATATGGCCAACTCCCTCATCGTGGGGGGGCTGAAGTGCGGCATGGACGTGTCGGTGGCCTGCCCGGAGGGGTATGACCCGGACGAACAGGGGCTGGACTTTGCCAAGACCGTCACCGAT
>ERZ780149.4435-NODE-4435-length-10884-cov-2.726013_pt1 | contig 10884 bp, 8 predicted proteins | sample MGYA00511367_ERZ780149 | MGnify/ENA primary metagenome ERZ780149 (study PRJEB29588, sample SAMEA2153852) | human gut metagenome | biome: human gut; feature: human-associated habitat; material: faeces | place: Denmark | collected 2008/2010 ...
ATTCTGGCTGCCGATTCAGAGTATATAGTTATCACAAAAGCAGCAACAGTATTTGTTACAAATGCGTGCATACCAAGAGTGTCACACAAAAGATATACCGCAGTACCTATAAGTCCGCCTAAAATCGAAGCCGGGATTCTTTTGACTTTAACCTCAAACGCCAAAACAAATCCCAGTGTACCGACAACTCCTCCTATAAGCCGCACAAGCAACTCGTTCATGAAACACCTCCAAGCAGCAATATGGCTGCTGAATAACCGAGTGCTATCACTACCGCTTGAATCAACGCCTGAGCCAAACGCATGGTTCCGGAAATAATATTCTTACCAAGCATATCTCCGATCGATGTGCCGACTGCCATTCCCGGTATCAGAAGCATAATGGTTCCTATCATGATCAAGTCTGCGTTATCTCCGATTCCGGCGCGAACACAAAGAATCGACGCAATGCCGGCAAGAAAAGAACGTGCAGCTGTTTGGGAAACCGCATTGAAAGCCTCACTCGGTCCTCCGGAAACAAGCGACATAAGCGCTCCGATAACCGATGACACCAATGCATCACGCCATGTTCCACCAAAAAACAGTACAAAACCTCCGCATATCAGCGCACGTCCGAGAGTGATCATATATTTATTAAGTTCATGAGAATGGTTGACGTGTGATATTTTCTCCTGCGCTTCAATAATGTCAATGGAGCCGGAGCACAGTTCTCTTGAGATCCTGTTAAGCTCCTCGACCCGATACAGATTAACATCGGTGTTCTTAACCCGGCGCATCTGCTGCGAATATGACCCATCTTTCATTCTGACAGATGCAGTAATGAGCGTTGTAACAGCAAAAGCCTCTACATGGATCGCGCCCAGTGCATAACCGATGCGCTCAATGGTATTCTCTACTCTGCTGATCTCTCCGCCGTTTTCAAGGATATGCTCGCCGATATCAAGAGCTGTACGAAGCACATCGTCTGCTCTGTTAGAGTATTGTGTCGGTGCATCCACCGCGCGCGATCCATCCGCGTTCATCTGTTTTTACCTTAAAATCTTATTTTATCCGCAATATAATTTTTCAGTTCTGCTATCGGGATACGCACCTGCTGCATCGTATCTCTGTCACGAACGGTCACGCAACCGTCGTTCTGAGAATCAAAGTCATAGGTGATGCAAAGAGGAGTGCCGATCTCATCCTCTCGGCGGTAACGCTTTCCGATCGAGCCTGCATCGTCAAAATCGACCATATAGTCCTTCTGAAGCTCATGGAATATCTTTTCAGCCTCTCCGGATAGCTTTTTGGACAGCGGAAGCACCGCAGCCTTAAAAGGAGCAAGCGCGGGATGTAGGTGAAGAACAACACGGATATCCTCCTTGCCGGTCTTCTCATCCTTTGAAACCACTTCCTCATCATAAGCATCGACAAGGAAAGCAAGGAAGGAGCGCTCAACGCCGAGTGACGGCTCAATAACATACGGAATATATCTTTCGTTCTTTTCCTGGTCGAAATAACTGAGATCCTTGCCGGAGGTATTCTGATGCTGTGTAAGATCGTAATCGGTGCGGTCGGCAACTCCCCAAAGCTCTCCCCATCCGAACGGGAACATAAATTCAAAGTCGGTGGTAGCCTTTGAGTAGAAGCAAAGCTCCTCCGGGTCATGATCGCGCAGACGAAGGTTCTCCTCACGCATTCCGAGAGACAGCAGCCAGTCGCGGCAGAATCCGCGCCAGTATGCAAACCATTCAAGGTCAGTCCCCGGCTCGCAGAAGAACTCAAGCTCCATCTGTTCAAACTCACGTACACGGAAGATAAAGTTACCGGGTGTTATTTCATTTCTGAAGGATTTACCTATCTGACCGATTCCGAAAGGCAGCTTACGGCGTGACGTGCGCTGAACATTAACAAAGTTGACGAAAATTCCCTGCGCTGTTTCCGGACGGAGATAAACGGTATTCTTCGCGTCCTCGGTAACGCCCTGGAAGGTCTTGAACATAAGATTGAACTGTCTTATATCGGTGAAATTATGCTTGCCGCACGTGGGACACGGAATGTCGTTATCTTCGACAAATGCCTTCATTTCAGCCTGGGTAAAAGCATCAATGGGCTTATCAAGCACATGACCTGTCTCGGCGCACCAATCCTCGATCAGCTTATCGGCACGGAAGCGCTCCTTGCACTCGCGGCAGTCCATAAGAGGATCCGAAAATCCGCCAAGATGTCCCGATGCTACCCATGTCTGCGGATTCATCAGAATTGCAGCATCCTGACCAACATTATATGGGTTCTCCTGAATGAATTTCTTCCACCAGGCACGTTTGATGTTGTTTTTAAGCTCTACACCGAGGGGGCCGTAATCCCATGTGTTTGCAAGTCCGCCGTATATCTCTGAGCCGGGAAAAACAAATCCGCGGTTCTTACAGAGGGCGACTATCTTATCCATTGTTTTTTCTTTGTTGTCCATAACAGAAATTCCTTTTTATATATTTTTTATTTCTTGATTTTTCGGGGTCATTCTCCGGGCATAATGCGCCGGTATTCAGCAAACAGCGACAAGGTGGCTATTTCATCAATAATTGTACGCTGCTCTCCTCCAAGCAGAACGGAGCGTGTCACAGGACTTTTTGTGCCGTTCTGAAGCTGAGGATACTTATAAATAAAATCACGGTTTTCTTCGAAATCCGATATTGTAAAATCGGTATCGGAAAACGATGACAGCTTCTCAAACAGTGCATATGCGTTCGGGTAGTTGGTTATCTGAGTAATGTTTGAAAGCACTGCACGTGCAAACTCAACCGCGGTATTCTCGCGAGACTGTCCGTTTTCAAAGTACAGATCAAAGCTGAGTATCCTGAGGGCATTTTTGCCGTCGACCAGCTGACCGCCTTCCTTTATTACCACCATAGAATTGTCGCTTTCAATAAAATTCATCTCACACGGCACATCGAAATACACACCTCCGAGGGCATCAATAAGACCAGCAAGCTCTTGCGGGTCAAGAATTGCATAGTTATCAACAAGACATCCGGTAATTGAGTGTATCTCATCGCAGAGTATTTCTTTTCCGTACTCCGCGTAAATATCTCCAAGCTCAATATATTTTTCACCCATAACCACGGCGGTATCGTTCGGGAACGCGCTGAACGTTACCTCGGAACGTTCAAGGTCAAAACGCAGCAAAATAAGCTGTGTCGTTCTGATGCTCTTGTAATCGTTCTCATAAAGCCCACCGGGAATCAGCGGATCACCTTTTTCCGTTGTAAGGTAATCGCCATCCTCCGGATCGGAATCCGGGGTAACAGGCACTTTACGCGGTTCTGACGGGTCCTCCGGCACCGGAGCAGGCGTGATGATATCCGGATTTTCAGTACCGTACAGAAATTCAACGACCGCAGGATCGTATGTGTAAACCGAAGGGTCGTAATCAGTCAACGCAATAAGCATATTGAACGAGCGCCCGGAGTCTGATAATGTAATATCAATTATCCCACCCTCGCTGTCGGTTATCACGGGACTGTCCGGCGCAGCGGTTTCCTCTGTTTCGGTATTTCCGGTTATTCCGGACAGATTGGTCAGTACCATTCCGACCACAACATATGCCAGAATCGAAAATATCAAAAGAGATATCAACAATGTCAACGCAAAATTCTTTACTGCCGATAGCATTGTTTCTCCTTTCTGCTGTTTAATGACTTAATAAGACAACGCAGATATAGCCGATGCTGCCAGATAATTATACATCAAAGTAACCGTATTTGCAATAGCCTATATATTATCGGTTTATAAACAATATTAGCTCAGCTTTGCGCATCAGTCAGGGGCGCGTTCGGCAAGGATCAACCGGTATTTGTTGTAGAAATTATCGTAGTAGCCCTCATCAAGCGCCTCTCTTATCTTGCTCATAAGTTCATTATAAAAATAAAGATTGTGAACAACTGCAAGACGCATTCCCAGAGACTCCTTGGCCTTGATAAGGTGACGTATATACGAGCGGCTGTACCGGGTGCACGCCGGGCAATGGCAATCCGGGTCGATAGGCCTCGGATCGCGTGCATATTTTTCATTCAGAATGTTTATCTTACCCTTCCAGGTGAAAACGTTTCCGTGACGTGCGTTTCGGCTCGGCATGACACAGTCAAAAAAGTCTATTCCGCGATGCACAGCCTCAAGTATATTCACCGGAGTTCCCACGCCCATGAGATAGCGCGGCTTGTTCTTGGGCATATACGGCTCAACGGCGTCAATAATGCGGTACATTTCCTCCGTTTCCTCACCAACAGCAAGCCCCCCTATGGCATATCCGTCAAGATCCAGCTCGGCTATCGTCTTCATGTGGGCTATTCTGAGATCCTCGTATGTTCCACCCTGATTGATACCGAACAGCATCTGGTGCGGATTAATGGTATCAGGCAATGAGTTCAGCCTGTCCATCTCATTCTTGCATCTGACAAGCCACCTTGCCGTACGCTCCGATGACGCTTTCACATAATCGTATGGCGCCGGATTTTCGACGCACTCGTCAAACGCCATTGCAATTGTCGAGGCAAGATTGGATTGTATCTGCATACTTTCCTCAGGTCCCATAAAAATGCGTTTGCCGTCGATATGCGACGCAAACTGCACGCCTTCCTCGGTTATCTTCCTGAGCTGTGCAAGCGAAAACACCTGAAATCCGCCGCTGTCGGTCAGCACAGGACCGTCCCAGTTCATGAATTTTCTGATTCCGCCCATATCGTGAATAAGTCTGTCACCGGGACGTATATGAAGGTGATAAGTATTAGACAACTCGACCTGACACCCGATCTCCTTAAGCTCGTATGTCGCTACCCCGCCCTTGATGGCGGCACAGGTACCTACATTCATAAATACCGGAGTTTCAATATCCCCGTGAACAGTGTGCAGCACTCCTCTGCGTGCTCTGTCCTCGGTGCATTTAAGTTCAAACATTGATCGATCTTACTCCCTGCTTGTAATTATACGCTGAATTATCTTCAGCTACGTTTGAAACGGTGGTCAAGCGCTGATTTTTTCATTTCAAAAGCAACCGGTCTGCCATGCGGACAATAAGTTATATCCGGCATTTTCATAAGGTCATCGACCAGCTTTTCGATATACTCATCAGGATATATTCTGCCTGCTTTTATTGCAGCCTTGCAGGATGCCTGATAAAGAGCCTTTTCAAACACAAGATCACGCGTAAGCTCTACGCTTCCTGTCGAATCTGCAAGCGCACCGGCAATTGACTCTATCATTCCGGCGGCTTCATTAATGTCAATTCCGTCCGGAATAGCCGAAAGGCTGACTGTATTACGCGAAGAAGTAAACTCAAAGCCGACCGCCTCGATCTCGCTTCTGTATTCTTCAATGAGGGCTACCTCGCCGCTCATAAGCATGACCTCGCGTGGAAGCGCAAGAATGACCGACGCACGTCCGCCGTTATTCATATTTCGTTTGAAACGTTCGAATATCTGCCTCTCATGCGCGGCGTGCTTATCTATGATAAGACATGAATCGCCTTTTTCAACAATTATATATGAATTGAATATTTCACCGACAATGCGGTAATCGGTTGCCGGAGCCGATTCCGTTTTGTTTACCTCGGAGGGCGCCGGTTCACCGCCCTTGCTTGCCTCGGAGCTTATGCTGTCGAGGTTTACCGACGACGCTGCCGAGCGACTGGCTTTCTCCTCACCGTACATGATCCGGATAATTTCCGGCTCAACATATCCCGTACCGGGCGACACATAATTTTCAAATCCGGTTATATCGTCGTCAATGCCCAGAACATAGTCGTCGCCGCGATAGCTGAGGTATTCCGAGTATTCGGCAACATTTTCCGGCGGACGCGTACCGTTAAGATATGGCTTGTCAGATACATCGGTAATCGGTTTGGCTTCAGCGGTATTGTCAGTAATAACGCGTTCAGCCTCTTTTTTTACCGTAACAGGAATCGTCGCGCCTTCCGAAGCGGATATATTGATCTGCTCCGCCTTCCTGTCTCTCGCGCTTACCGCCGGAACAAATGCATCTGACGCTCTGACGGGTACAAATGAGGTTACAGGGGAACTTGATCCTGTTTTTTCAAATCCAAATTCCGGGCGGCGCTCGTTTTCTGTCAGCGCGCGGCGCACTGCATAGTAAACAGCGTCAAAAACCGGTCGCTCATTTGAAAATTTAACCTCCAGTTTGGCAGGGTGAACATTAACATCCACCGCCTCCGGAGATATGTCAATGAATATGACGCATCCCGGGAATTTATCGGGAGAAATATAAGATGAGTAAGCCTGCTCTATCGCCGACATACCTGTCTTTGTCTTAACATACCTTCCGTTGATAAAGAAATTTTCATAGTTACGGTTGGCTTTTACCTGCATCGGCGAAGCGATGAACCCGGAAACCTTTATCCCCTCGCGGGTATCGTTCACGGGAAGCATTCCGTCACAGTATGCCTTTCCGAAAACCGAACGCACTGCGCTTCTCAGATCTCCATTGTCGGAGGTCTCAAGCTTGACTGTTCCGTCGGAAATATATTTGAAAGCGATTTCAGGATGCGAAAGTGCGGCTTTTTCAACCGCTGCCCCCACTGCAATCGCCTCCGTGGTATCTTTTTTCAGAAATTTCAGCCTTGCCGGAACGTTGGCAAACAGATTTTCAACGATAATAGTCGTTCCGTCAGACGCTCCGCGCTCGGTCAACTCACCGTTTGCCCCGCCGTGTATTTCATACATGGCGCCCATTTCCGCATCGTGCGGCTTTGAAATAATCCTGACGTCAGACACCGCGCAAATAGCCGCAAGCGCCTCTCCGCGAAAACCAAGAGTAATTATTTTGTCAAGATCTGCTGCGTTATGTATCTTGCTTGTTGCGTGACGCTTTACCGCAACGGGCAGATCCTCGGCGCTCATTCCGCAGCCGTTGTCTGTAACCCGCATAAAGCTGATGCCACCGCGCATTATTTCGACGGTAATACGGTCAGCTCCCGAATCTATGGAGTTCTCAACAAGCTCCTTGATAACAGAGGACGGTCTGTCAACTACCTCTCCGGCGGCTATCAGGTTGGCTACATCAAAGCTCAGCACATTGATTTTTCCCATAATTACAGTCTCCTTTTCTTATTTCAGCTTCTTTTGAAGCCCGAACAAGAAGTTCATTGCCTCAAGCGGAGAAAGCGTGTTGACGTCAACGGCACGCAGGTCATCAATTATCTGTTCATTTATACAATCTTCAAGAGAAATCGCGTCGGAGTCAGCTTCCCGTTCTTCTTTTTTACATTCCGACTCTGACAAAGCGCGTGACTTTGCCTCAACGGATGCAAGCACCTCGCGGGCACGCTTTATTACCTCATTGGGAAGTCCGGCAAGCTTGGCGACCTCAATTCCGTAGCTGTCATCCGTAGAGCCACGGACTATCTTACGCAGGAAGATCACACCGTCCCCGCGTTTGCGAGCGGCAATATTGTAGTTCACAACGCCTTCAAGCTCATCTTCAAGCACGGTCAGCTCATGATAATGAGTCGCAAACAGGGTCTTTGCTCCCACCTTACGGCTCTGGGTGTATTCAACAATGGCGCGGGCTATGCTCATCCCGTCAAAGGTTGATGTTCCCCGTCCGACTTCATCGTAAATGATCAGGCTATGTTTAGTTGCGTTTTTCAGAATATTAGCAACCTCATTCATCTCAAGCATAAACGTAGACTGACCTGACGCAAGATCGTCCGACGCGCCGACACGGGTAAACACACGGTCTGTGATACAGATATCCGCATCCGACGCCGGAACAAAAGAGCCTATCTGAGTCATAATGGCAATAAGCGCGACCTGGCGCATATATGTGGACTTACCCGCCATATTCGGACCGGTGATAATCATCACACGGTTATTTTTCATGTCAAGACTTGTGTCGTTGGGAACAAAGTAGCTGTCCTTTACGAATTGTTCTACAACCGGGTGTCTGCCATCCTTTATGTAGATCGACTCTTTCACATTAAGATGCGGACAGGTATAGTTGTTTTTTGCCGCAACGGCGGCGAGTGCCGCATAAACATCCAGTCTGGCAAGCAATGCCGCAGCCCGCTGGATGCGCGCGGAATTTTCGGCAACCTTACTGCGCACTGCGGAGAAAAGCTCGTATTCAAGCGCGCAAAGACGGTCTCCCGCACCGAGTACTGTAGCCTCAGTATCCTTCAGCTCCTGTGTAATATATCTCTCACTTCCTGCCAGCGTCTGCTTGCGTATATACCTGTCGGCAGGCACCTGATCGACAAGAGAGCGGGTTACCTCTATATAATAACCGAATACCCGGTTATATCCGACGCGAAGCGTCTTTATACCGGTCGCTTCACGTTCTTTTTCTGCAAACTTCTCTATCCAGCCCTTACCGCCGTCAACAATGGAGCGCAAACGGTCAACATCCTCGTTGTACCCGTCCATGATCATTCCGCCTTCGCGCACAAGAGCCGGAGGGGATTCAACAATTGCTTTGTTTATCAGCTCCACTACATCGTCAATGGTGTCAAGCGCGCTGTAAATTGCCGCCATTTCATCACTCTTGCATTTTCCGATCAGCTCTTTAACATCAGGAAGCACACCAAGAGTAGCGGAAACCGCGCGCAGATCCCGAGCGTTTGCTGTGCCGTAAACAATTCTCGTAACGAGACGTTCGAGGTCAAGAACAGAGGAAAGGCGGTCTCTCAGATCCTCACGCAGCATATAGTCGTCAAACAGCTCGCCGACAGCCGACTGCCGTCGCGTTATGGCGCTGATGCTGAGGAGAGGATGCTCGACCCATTGACGCAAAAGTCTTGCGCCGGCTGCCGTAACGGTCTTATCGAGCACTCCGAGCAATGAGCCGCGCTTATCCTTCGCACGCATTGTTTCGGTAAGCTCAAGATTCCGTCTCGTGCTGAGGTCGATCTGCATATACTGACCGTTTTCGTATATGTTCAGCTCTTTTATATAAGAAATATCGATCTTCTGCGTTTCGGCAATGTAATCCAGCAAAGCGCCAAGCTCGCACACTATCCTTCGTCGCTCAATATCTCCGTCCCTGAGTACACCGGAAAACTGGCGCTCGACCGCCTCTTTCGCAGATTTATAATCATATTTTTCCGCCTGCTCGCTGCTGAGCATGGCAGATAACCGGGTGCGTACAAAATCGGAAAGCTCGGGACACAGCTTTGAGGGAAGGTTTATCAGAACCTCGCGAGGAGCATATGTACCCAGCTCGCTCAGAAGCTGGGGCAGATACTGTGACGTATCAAATGAGGTCGCAAAAATCTGCGCCGTGGAAATGTCGGCAAAGCAGACACCCGCACCGCCCTCGTCAATATATACCGCCGCAAGGTAATTGTTGCGTGTCTCCGGAAGCATCGAAGCCTCGGTTACCGTTCCTGGGGTTATGATCCTGATGACCTCGCGCTTTACAAGTCCTTTGGCGGTAGCAGGATCCTCCATCTGCTCGCATATTGCTACCTTGTATCCCTTTTCGATCAGCTTGGCAATATACGATTCTGCACTGTGAAACGGAATGCCGCACATCGGCGCGCGTTCAGCCTCTCCGCAATCGCGTCCGGTAAGCGTAAGCTCCAACTCGCGCGAGCCCGTTATGGCATCGTCAAAGAACATCTCGTAAAAATCGCCGAGACGATAGAACAGCAAATAATCCTTATATTGATTTTTTATCTCAAAGTATTGCTCCATCATCGGAGTCATACGGATATCCCCCTTAACTCAGAGCTATAAAAATATTGCCGGAATCAGTGACAGCCGCTGCAGCACGAGCAGTCGTGGGAACAGTGATGCGGTTCCTCACCGGTAACCTCTGACATAATAGTCTCATTTACCTGTGCAAGAACAGCCGTGACCTTATCCTGTGCTTCCGCAAAAGCAACATATGCGGGAGCCTTGGTTATTTCATCGGCAAGTGCTTCAAGCCGCTTGCGGATCGCACCGAGAAGAAAATCGTTGGGCATGGTTTTAGCGCTTTCATCGGCAAATGCCTTCTGCTGAACGTTATACTCCGTAACCTTGGTCTGAAGCTCCTCGTCTGCGGCATATGCAGCCTGAGCAGCCTCGTAAGCCTTCATTTCGTCGCTTTCTTTGATTGCCTTGCCAATGTCGTGAGCCATCTGAATAATATCCATTTTTATCTCCATGATCTTTTGTTTTTTCACACCGCTCCGTATGAACGGAAAACAGCATTATTCATATTATTATACCTCAAAACACGATTTTTCGCAAGTACTTATATTCAAAAAGTAGGAAATTATCAGTTTTTGAGTGTCAATATACTTGACATAAGTACCAAAATGTTATATCATATTTACATAAATCCAAAAAGGAGAAAGATCATGGATATAATCGTAAAATGCGCACTCGACAAAAAAGCTCTCGCTGCTTTTTCAAGAGCCTGCTTGTTTAAGAAGGGTGATCCGAAAAAGAAGCTCATCCAGTTCACAGTTCTTGTAGCAATAGTACTTGCCCTTGACATCGTTCTGATGTGCATATCTTCCGAAAAAAGAATGTTGGAGCTGCTTATCTTTTTCCTTGGTTTATTTTTGCTGTTTATTCAGCTCTATTATTATTTTGTCGTGCCGGCAATTCAGTACAAAGGACGAAAAAAGTTCGGGGACGTCAGCATGACGGTCACTTTTACCGACGACGCAATAAAGGTACACACCTGCACGGACGGAGCAAGCTCGGACGAAACAGTCAGTTACGAAAAGCTCGTCAAGGTGAGCGAAACCCATGACTACATATTTGTATACATAACAAACAGGTCGGCATACGTTATAGACAAGTCCGCCATCCCGGAAAACGACCTTGTCGAGTTGCACAAAAAACTTGCGCTGAGTTTCGGCGACAAATACTGTGTGTTGAATTATTAAAATTTTTGGCTGCCG
>ERZ780149.4441-NODE-4441-length-10876-cov-3.099067_pt1 | contig 10876 bp, 8 predicted proteins | sample MGYA00511367_ERZ780149 | MGnify/ENA primary metagenome ERZ780149 (study PRJEB29588, sample SAMEA2153852) | human gut metagenome | biome: human gut; feature: human-associated habitat; material: faeces | place: Denmark | collected 2008/2010 ...
TAAAATTTTGATAACTGAGATTTAAGTGGAAATTACCGACCCACTGCATGCTTACTTACCATTTCTGCCCGCTGTCAAATCCAGTCAAGCCCAAATTATGATTTTGCAAAGATAAAACTTCTTTTGCTATGTTGTGCAATGTATTCACAAATATTATCAATAGCAGGAATAATAAGACAATATGCAAATAGGTTAATGTGCCAATTGCCATATGACATATCAGCACAACCTATCGGCACATTATTAAATTAAAAAGTCAGTGGAAAAAGGGGAAATATTCTCAAAGAGAACTATCTTTGTGGCATTATTTTATTCTTTGACGCAGTACTTTATTGGATGCATAATGTATTGTAAAAAAGCTAAAGCTCAACAATAGAATAAGTTGTCAAATTCAATAATCATGAAAAAGAAATCGACCATTTCAATTCTTACATTACTATGCCTTTTTGTTCTGACAGGCTGCGTATCTAATAAAAAAACTTCTTTAGAAGCATTCAAACAGGATGTATATACGCCTGAATATGCCACCGGATTCAAGATACTGGGTGCAGATAACAGTGCCAGTACTCTGATACAAATCTCTAATCCGTGGCAAGGTGCCAAGAATGTAGAAATGTCCTATTTCATTTCGCGCAATGGAGAGCAAGCACCTGCAGGCTTTAATGGGCCCGTCATTCCTGCCGGAGCCAGAAATATCGTATGTATGTCTTCTTCCTATATCGCCATGCTTGATGCACTGGGAGAACTCAAACGTATTGTCGGAGTATCCGGCATCAATTACGTGTCTAATCCCTACATTCTCGCCCACAAAGATTCAATCAAAGATATGGGAGCGGAAATGAATTACGAGTTGTTGCTGGGATTAAAGCCGGACGTCGTACTATTATATGGTATTGGTGATGCTCAAACAGCTGTTACAGATAAACTGAAAGAATTAGCCATACCTTATATATATATGGGAGAATATCTGGAAGAATCTCCACTAGGAAAAGCCGAGTGGATGGTTGTTCTTTCCGAATTGATTGACAACCGGAAGAAAGGGATTGAAGTGTTCCGGGAAATTCCGAAACGCTACCATGCTTTAAAAGCTCTTACCGACTCCATCAGTCAACACCCTACCGTCATGTTCAACACTCCGTGGAACGACAGTTGGGTAATGCCTTCCACCCAAAGCTACATGGCACAGTTGGTTGCAGACGCTGGTGCAGATTATATCTATAAGGAAAATAATTCCAACAGTTCAACTCCTATCGGCTTGGAAACAGCCTACGGACTGATACAAAAGGCAGATTATTGGATCAATGTAGGTTCGGTCACCACATTAGACGAATTAAAAGCTGTGAATCCTAAATTTGCAGATGCTAAAGCCGTCCGGGAAAAGACAGTCTACAACAATAACTTGCGACTGACATCAACAGGAGGCAATGACTATTGGGAATCGGCAGTTGTTCGTCCTGATGTGGTGTTACGTGATCTGATTCATATTTTCCATCCGGAACTCGTTTACGATTCACCTTATTATTACAGACACCTGAAATGAAACCATCCCGCAGACGTACTGCTCTATTATTCACCGCATTAGGAATAGTTGCCATCCTGTTACTATTAATAGATATAGCAACAGGAGATACTTTCATCCCTATATCAAAGATAGGAGCCGTACTCACCGGCGGCGAATGTGATGAAACCACCCGCAATATCGTTCTCTCCATCCGCTTTATCCGCGTCATAGTAGCGGCATTAATAGGTATAGCTCTTTCGGTAAGCGGTCTGCAAATGCAGACAGTCTTCCAGAATCCTTTGGCAGATCCTTACTTGTTGGGAGTGAGTTCCGGGGCGGGTCTTGGAGTGGCACTGTTTATACTAGGCGCCCCGCTTCTCGGTTGGACAGATTTTCCCTTTCTGCAATCAGTCGGTATTGTAGGTTCGGGGTGGATAGGGACTTCCGTCATCCTGTTGGGAGTAGCCATCATCAGTCGAAAAGTAAAGAATATATTAGGTGTACTGATTATGGGAGTCATGATAGGTTACGTAGCGGGAGCTATCATCCAGATATTACAATACCTAAGTTCTGCAGAACAACTGAAAATGTTCACACTCTGGTCTTTGGGGTCACTTAGTCACATCACGACAGGGCAATTAACGATTATAACACCAGTAATATGCATAGGATTGCTGCTATCCATCGCCTGTATCAAATCACTGAATCTGTTGTTGCTTGGTGAAAATTATGCACGCACCATGGGAATGAATGTCAAGCGTTCAAGAACGCTTATTTTTATATCTACAGCGTTACTGACAGGAACGGTCACAGCCTTTTGCGGTCCGGTAGGATTCATCGGGCTGGCTATCCCACATATCACACGGATCCTGTTTGACAACGCCGATCACCGGATATTGATGCCGGGTACGATGCTGACAGGGTTGATCGGGATGCTGATTTGTGACATCATAGCCAAGAAGTTTCTGTTGCCGGTGAATTGTATCACTGCGCTATTGGGTGTCCCGGTTATTTTATGGGTAATAGGTAAAAACTTGCGTATATTCAAATGATTCAACTAAAAGATCTGACATTAGGATACGAACAACGTATATTGCTGGAGAAAGTTTCCACCCATATCACGGGTGGGCAACTTGTCGCACTGCTCGGACGGAATGGTACAGGAAAAAGCACGCTTCTCCGTGCCATCATGGGGCTGGAAACACCTAAAGCCGGAGAAATCATCCTGCATGGGAAAAACATCGCTTCACTGAAACCGGAGAAATTAGCCCGAAAGATTAGTTTTGTAACAACTGACAAAGTACGAATCGCCAACCTGCGTTGCAAAGATGTAGTCGCATTGGGACGTGCTCCTTATACCAACTGGATCGGACAGTTACAAGCGGAAGATGAGAAAAAAGTGGTTACTGCCATGCATCTGGTAGGAATGTCCGATTATGCAGAAAAGACAATGGATAAGATGTCCGACGGAGAGTGCCAACGAATCATGATAGCACGTGCACTTGCACAAGACACACCTATCATTCTACTTGATGAGCCTACTGCTTTTCTGGATTTACCTAATCGCTACGAACTCTGCCTACTACTGAAAAAGCTCGCGCAAACGGAAGGAAAGTGTATCCTGTTCTCCACACACGACCTAGATATTGCCCTGTCTCTCTGCGACACGATCATGCTGATTGACAACCCACAATTGTATAGTCTCCCCACAAATGAGATGATAACGAGCGGACATATAGAAAGACTGTTCCGGAACGAATCTGTGACATTTGATGCACAAGCTATGAAGATAATCATCAAATAAAAACAAAAGTTTACTTCAGACGGAGAAGGCAACTTCTCCGCCTAAAAAAACTCCACGTCATTGAGCAGGATTCGGGCGTCGATAGCGTCCTCCTCTCAATAATATTATGCTTTGGCTGTTTTCACTCCAAAAGCACAATAAGTCAAATAAAACACACAAGCTAAAGTGACAAAAACACCTCCAATAACACCTACTGTTCCAATCGCAAACCCAATAACTGGAGTAACGACTCCACCACCAGCAACAGCAGTAATCATCAAACCGGAAATTTGGTTTGCTTTTTCCGGCCTTGCCTGTAAAGCCATCGAATAAATGATAGAAAATACGGATGACGCAAAGAAACCGACAGCACCAATACAAATCAAATTTACCATATCGTTTTTCACAAAGGCCAGAATAAGCAAAGAGAAAATACAGGCAACAATATTCACACGAAAATATTTTATTTCAGCGATACGAGCCAACAAGAAAGCACCCAATAAAGCACCTACCGTACGACTTAAAAAATAAACTTGTGGAGCAAACTTCACTTGTTCTGTCGTCCAGTCAAAACGTTCTGCCATCAGCTTAGAACTGATGAAATTGGTGGCAACATCCACCCCCACAATAAAGAAGATACCCAAAAACAACAACAGAATCGTTTTATCCTTCAACAAAGAAAAAGTATCACTGATGGAAAGTTGCCGGGTTGCAGCATTAGAATCTTCCCGCTTAACAGGAGTAGCCATCAGCCAAACAGCGGATAACAACGTGATAAAGCCTAATATCGGGAAGCAATAATACCATTTGTCATCTCCAAAGTGAGCTACAGCCAACAATACAATCTCCGGCCCGACGAGAGAAGATACAGCTTTGATTACTTGTCCTGCCGTCAAACTACTGGTCAGTAAACGTTGACTGGTCACTACATTACTCAACAATGGATTCAGTGAAACCTGTAAAATAGCATTGCCAATTCCCAAAAGAGCATAAGCTATCATACAAGTCGCACTGTTATAAACGACTAATGGCAGCAGCATACCCACTACCGTTATTCCCATACTAAGTAAAACCGTATTTTTACGTCCCCATTTGTTCATCTGATTTCCAATAGGAATACCCAAAAACAGGAACCAGATAAAGACTAACGAAGGAACAAATCCCGTCATCACGGGAGACCAGTTGAAAGTACGTTGAACATAATCGGACGAAATACCGACTATATCACAGAAGCCCATTACAAAGAACCCGAAAAGAACGGGAAGGGCGGCATAAATAGAGTTTTGTGTTTTCATGTTTAACTCACTATATTATAAAATGTAGAATCCCCGGTGCCATTGTCAAGCGACATCGGCACCGAGGAGAATAAGCTGTTTATTTAGAACAATGAGGTGGGTTCTCCACTCCCCATCGGTCACTCGGTTGATCCCCCATTGTGAGTTTCAACGTTCCACCTTTATAGAGTTCATCCCGATACATCCAACATTGTTCCAGCGGTTTACCGTTCAACGTAGCAGACTGTACATAATAGGCATCCGGTGTATTACCAGTCGTTTCAATCACAAACGTTTTTCCCGTCGCATTCATCGGACTAAGTTTGATTTCAATCTTATCAAACAATGGACTGCCAATCTGGAAAGTCGGCCGTTCACAAGAACCACCCTGTACATCAAACAGCCCCATTGCTGCCATCACATACCAAGCTCCCAACTGTCCCTGATCTTCATCCTGACCGTAGCCATAACCATGCTCTCCGTTTGTTCCATAAAACTCATCACAAATCAAGCGCGTCCATTTCTGTGTCAGGTAAGGTTTACCGGAGAAATTGAATAACCAGGAAATATGAAGACTAGGCTGATTTCCATGATTATAAGGGCTCTGTAAACCCGAGAAGGCATTTACAACCTTTCCACCGCCAAAGATCGACTTACGAGCTTCCGTAAAGATAGAATCCAACCGGTTGTTAAACTCATCTTTTCCAACCTTTTCAATCAAACGAGCCGGATTCTGCGGTACAAAGAAAGTATACTGCATCGCATTTCCTTCCTGAAATCCTCTCCATGATTCCAATGGATTAAAGTTATCAATGAACTCACCACCAGGCACTCTCGGACGAATCATCTTCAACGAATCATCGAATAACTTCTCCCAACCGGCAGAAAGTTCCATCAAGCGTTTATAATCCTCCGTACGTCCCAAGGCTTTTGCCCATTGAGCCACCGCATAAGCACTAAAACTATATTCCAATGTATGAGATACGGAGAAACTGGAACCTTCCGGATGTGTGCCGAAATGAACACTATTCTCATAAGGCACATAACCTTTTTCAACAAACTGTTTCACATCCATTTTACCTGCACCTTCAATACGTCCTTCCCAGCCCAGTTCATTCTTCAATGCTGCCTGATAAGCTGTTTCCACATCAAAATTGCGAATTCCACTGTTATAAGCACCTGCCAGAGTGATACTCACCATGTTCGTTCCCACTCCGGAAACATACTTGCTGGTTGCAATGCCATCACCCAGCCAACCAGCATCTTTATACACCAGCAACTGACTGTTTACAAAGTCATTATAATACTCCGGATATGCCAATGCCCAAAGAGAAGTCAGGTTCCAGTAAGCTCCCCAAACCGCATCCGTATTATAATGATTATGCTCCGGTTTGCCATCTTTATTTAAAGGTATCTGACCGATGGTGCCGTCATTTTTAGGATAAGCCCCGTTCACATCACTCGCGAGTCCTCTACCTAATAATGCATGATACAACCCTGTGTAAAATTTGATTTTGCTATCTTCCGTACCACCGGAAACCAATATACGGTTCAAAGCCTCATTCCATTTATCCGTAGTCGCTTTCATAGCCTCATCAAAAGTAAGGTCTTTCGCTTCTGATTCCAAATTCACTTTGGCATTTTCGATGGAAGTATACGACAGACCTATTTTTACATTGACTACCTCATCTTTCTTTGTTTTATAATTCAGACACATGATAGCCCCGGGCCCTTTTATTTCATTACGAGACATCAAAGCACTATCCTGATAGAATACCTCGACAGATTCCGGCGCACGATCCAATTTAGCATAAAAATACATGGCAACGGAAGCACCTGCCTGATATTTCTTCACGTATTCCGGTTCCGTAATCACGTAACCTTCCATTGTATTTCCATCTATCTGTTTGATATACGCATCACGCACTGCTCCACTTTCTCCCTGACGATTACCTATATTAAACAAAATATGGGCATTCTCCGACTCGGGAAATGTATACCGCTGAAACCCGACACGAGCCGTTGCGGTAAGTTCTGCCTTTACCTGATAATCCTTTAATAATACTGAGTAATATCCCGGACGCGCCGTTTCATCTTTCTTATCAAAACGGGAACGGAAACCTTTATCGGGATCTTCCAGTTTTCCGGGATTTGTTTTTACTTCTCCCGTTACAGGCATTAATGCAATGCCACCTATCTGAAACTCATGCAAACAAGGAAAGCCATCAATAGAAGTATGACCGTCTTCATAACCTACGGCCTCCCAACCTTGATTGTTCCCATACGTACCGTTTGTAGATGCACCTAACTTAGCCAAACCGAAAGGCTCCGCAGCCGGTGTGTAAAAGAACCAACGACTATGTACAGTTCCGATATTAGGATTTACGTATTCTACCAGATTGGGACGATCAGGTGTTTTACACCCTACAACACCTGCCAAAATCAACAGGCTGCCTATCCATTTTAATTTCATCATTTATTTCATTTTTCTGTTTGTAACTTCTCCTTTAATCATTGCCACACGTGCATAATATTCCGGTACACACGAAGCATCCAATAACCATTTCGGCTGACGTTTCTCATCAGTCCGTCCTGTCCAGTCATGATACATCAGTCCCGCCTGGTCACGTGCATGTTCCCAAGCATAATCCAGTCCTTTTATCATCGTATCCACATACTTTGAATCCCCCGTAACATTGTACAGATCGTGATACCCTCTAAACAAAACCAGATTAAACCAAGGCAAATCTGCAATATAGGGAATACCTTCTTCCGTGTATTTAAAGAACACTTTGTAACTTCCTTCTGCCAGAAATTTAGCATTATCCAGGTACGCCTGCTCACCCGTATAATTATATAAAGCTACAGCTGCTTGTAATAAAGTACCCGTATTGTAAGTATACAAATCCGGGCATACTGCTGAAGTCGTTGTTAGCCATGAATTCCAAACGACTCCTCTTTCCGGATCTTTCAGATATTTATCAATCCAATGATAGAACTTCTTTCCCACCTCCAGATAATACTCATCTTTAGTTGCTTCATAAAGTTTTAAAGCCAACACCATCGCTTTTCCATTAGAACAGGCAGGTTTCTGATCTTTCACTCCTTCCAGCCAGGAAACAGCTCCTTCAAAGTTCTCATCCCAGCCACTTAAAATAAAGGTCAATACCTGTTTCGCTTTCTCCAGATAATGAGGATTTTTAGTTACCAGGTAAGAATCAATATAATCAATACCCACCAAACCATTGTCATCATAATAGCGGTCTACCTTTCCAAACTGAACAGGGTAAGCCTGATAACCGAAAGGAACACGCGTTGTATCATAATAACGCTCCATCGCCATCACCATCGAATCGACATAGCAGCCGTATTTCACCGGATCGACTTCGGCCAGCGCAACCGCCGAGGTGAACACCCCGTCCATGGGCCACAGGAAGGAAACCTCCTGCGTGCTTTTCGCCCCGTCGTCGAAATAGTTTACATCGGGACGGTAGCTATTGGGGTAATATTCCGAAAACAGGCCGTATTCCGGCACCCGGTACATGTCCCACACCTTGCGGAACATCTCTTCGGCAAACGCATAATGCTCCCCCGTTGCGGGGGTCGCTGCCTCCTGACGGCATCCCGACAGGCAACACGCAGCACCGAAGAATGCGGCAAAAAATACATTTTTCATCTTATCGTTACATTTGAATCAGTCCCTGCCGGAACAACCTCCTCAGAATTCGAGCCGCACGACGACCGGGAAATGATCCGACGGCGTCCGCGCCTCATAGCTGTGCAACGACACCTCCTTGGGGAATGCTCCGGACTTGATCTCCTCGTCGCTGCGGGTGGTCTGCGAACGGTAGGTGTCCGTCAGCACCCCGTAATCGTGCACACGCACCGAAGGCGACACGAAAATATGGTCGATACGGCTGTCGGTTTTCAGCGTGGGGTTGAAATTGTTGAACGTCCCGTTCGGGGCATAGCGTCTGGCCGCGGTTTCATACGAATCGGCCAATACCCCCGAGGCGGTGAAGGTCGTATAGATGGGGTTGTTCTGGTCGACGTTGAAATCGCCCGTGAGGATCACGAACTCCCTGGGGCCGCACATTTCGCGGATCTTCGCCACCACCAGCTTGGCGCTCTCCTCGCGGGCCTGCACCCCGATATGGTCCATATGCAGGTTGAAGAACCAGAAGCGGCGCTTGGTCTGCAGGTCGAGGAAATGGCCCCACGTGCAGATGCGCGGCAGCGCGGCGTCCCAGCCCTTGTTCGGACGGTCGGTGATCTCCGAAAGCCAGAAATGGCCATCGTCCAGCAGGCGGAAACGCTCCTTTTTATAGAATATGGGCGCATACTCGCCTTGCGTCTTTCCGTCGTCGCGTCCGACACCGATATAGTCGTAGTCGGGAAGCTGCGCCAGCATGTCGTGCAGCTGGCCGTCGAGCACCTCCTGACTTCCGAAAATGTCGAAGCCGTGGAATTCGATCAGGCGGCACACCCACGGACCGCGGCGCTCCCAACCGTTGCCGCGCTCGGCGTCGCCCCGATTGGCGTTGCGGATATTATAGGTGGCTACGGTCAGCTCCTGCGCCGCGGCGCAAAAGGTCACGGCGGCAAACAGGGCGAGAATCAGCAATTTCTTCATTTCAAAGGATCGTTTAACGGGTTTCAAGTCGAACAAAGATACAAAAAACGGACGAAATACCCTCCAAACAGGCTTCCGCAAGTAAATTTTTCTGCCGGATTAGTACACTTTCGGACTTGAGGATACGGGGTTCGCCATATTTTTACTATCTTTGGGGTGCAAAAAACCAAACTAATGGAATCAGCCCGTAAAACCTCCGTAACCAAAGTAATGCCCATCCTTTTCAGCTTCTTCGTGATGGGATTCTGCGACGTGGTCGGCATCTCGACCACCTATGTCAAAAACGATTTCAACCTCAGCGAAGCCCTCGCCGGATTCATTCCGTCGATGGTATTCCTGTGGTTCCTGCTGCTCTCGGTCCCCGTAGCGCTGGCAATGAACCGCGTCGGACGCAAACGCACCGTCCAGATCAGCAACGTCATCACGATCGTCGGCATGCTGATTCCGTTCGTATCGTATAATTTCGCAACCTGCATGGTGGCCTTTGCGCTGCTGGGAATCGGCAACACGATTCTGCAGGTGTCGCTCAATCCGCTGCTGACGAACGTCGTGTCGGGCGAATCGCTTACCAGCTCGCTCACAGCGGGACAGGTCGTGAAGGCCGTCTCGTCGTTCATGGGTCCGATCATCGCCGTCTTCGCGGTGAACGTCTTCGGCAACTGGCAGTACCTCTTCCCGATCTTCGCCGCGATCACGCTTCTCTCGTCGCTCTGGCTGATGATGACCTCGATTCCCAAAGAGGAGGTTTCCCTACAGTCGGGCAGTTCGGTCGGCGCAACGTTCTCGCTGCTGAAGGACAGCCACATCCTGCTCTTCTTCATCGGCATCCTCTGCACCGTAGGTCTCGACGTGGGCATGAACACACTGACGCCCAAACTGCTGATCGAACGCTGCGGACTCGAAATCACCGATGCCGGACTCGGTTCGAGCGTCTATTTCTTCTGCCGTACGGCCGGCGCTTTCATCGGCGCATTCCTGCTGGCGCGTCTCTCGGACGTCCGCTACCTGCGCGTGAACCTCGTCGTGATGCTCGCGGCGCTGGGCGTGCTCTATTTCGCCAACAGCTACATCGAGATACTGATTTGCGTGGGCGTCTTCGCCTTCGCCCTCTCGTGCGTCTTCTCGATCGTCTACTCGCTGGCGCTGCGCCGCCGCCCGGACAAGGCCAATGAAATTTCGGGCCTGATGATTACGGGCGTCTGCGGAGGCGCGATCATTCCCCCGCTGATGGGCCTGCTGACCGAAACCGTCGGATCGCAGGTCGGATCGCTCATCGTCCTGACCGTATGCGCCGTATACCTGATCTTCTGCGCCTACAGCATCAAAACCCAAGCCAACAAATAACCAAAATACCATGTACAGATACGACAACCGTGTGGTCATCACACTCGACGCAGGCGGCACGAACTTGGTGTTCGGCGCCATGCAGGCCAACAAATTCATCGTCGATCCCATCACGCTGCCGTCGAACGCCGACAACTTGGACAAATGTCTGGCGACGATGGTCGAAGGTTTTCAGGCCGTCATCGACAAGCTGGAGGAGAAACCCGTCGCCATCAGCTTCGCGTTCCCCGGCCCGGCCGACTACCCGAACGGAATCATCGGCGGATACCTGCCCAACTTCCCCTCATTCCGCGAAGGCGTGGCGCTGGGGCCCTTCCTCGAATACAAATTCGGCATTCCGG
>ERZ780149.4449-NODE-4449-length-10865-cov-9.317206_pt1 | contig 10865 bp, 7 predicted proteins | sample MGYA00511367_ERZ780149 | MGnify/ENA primary metagenome ERZ780149 (study PRJEB29588, sample SAMEA2153852) | human gut metagenome | biome: human gut; feature: human-associated habitat; material: faeces | place: Denmark | collected 2008/2010 ...
GTCGGCCTTGAAGATTGCGCTTTTGATCCGGACAAAATGGCTGGAGCCATACCCATGATGAACAGGCTGGAGCTTCGCAGCCTTATTCAGCGACTGCCCAAGGGAGAGAAGCCTGCCGCCGAACAGCTGCCAGAGATAAATGCAAAAACAATAGAAATATCCAACGCGGAGCAGCTAAGCGAACTGACTGAAAAACTGAAAAACGCAAAACGCGTGGCGGTGTGTATAGGCGAACGCATGCACGTGGCGGCGGATACGGAGACACAGTACGATATATCCCTGGGAGCGACGCTGCTGGACCCCGGTCTGTCCGCGGAGGAGGTATTTGCGGCCTTAGCGCCGGTATTCTTAAGCGAAAGCATCGAAAAGTGTCTGTTCGATTCAAAACATGCGCGGCATATACTGCAAGGCGCAGGCATTTCCCTGAAGGGAAATGTGTTCGACCTGATGATAGCCGATTACCTGCTTCATGCAATACACCCTGCGGATACATTAAAGACCCTCTGTGCTGAAAGGGGTATGCCGGAATGCCCGGCGTCCATGCTGGCGCTGGAGAGTGTCATCACCGGCGAGCTCAGAGAAAAGGGGCTTTGGAAGCTTTACGAGGAGGTTGAATTGCCGCTTACCCGGGTGCTTTATGATATGGAGCGGGAGGGATTCGCGGTGGATAGGGATATGCTCCGGGAGCTGTCCGACAGGTTCGCTGCGCGCATAGATGAGATGGAAGGGGAAATATACTCCCTGGCCGGGGAGAAGTTCAACATACTCTCCACAAAGCAGCTGGGGGTTATACTCTTTGAAAAGCTGGGCCTGCCTCCGCAGAAAAAGACAAAGTCCGGCTATTCTACCGATGCGGAGGTGTTGGAGGCGCTGGAGGATAAGCACCCCATAGTAAAGCTGGTTCTGGAATACAGATTTCTTTCAAAGCTCAAGAGCACGTTTGTGGACGGCCTGCTGGCGCTTCTCAAGAACGGCAGGGTATATACCAGCTTCAACCAGAATATCACAGCCACAGGCCGCATATCCTCCACAGAGCCGAATTTGCAGAACATACCCGTCCGCACGGAGCTGGGCCGCGAGATACGCAAGGCCTTTGTGGCAAGCCCGGGGCGCATATTAGTGGGCGCGGACTATTCCCAGATAGAGCTTCGTCTCCTCGCACACATAAGCGGGGACGAGGGGCTTATAGCCGCCTTCAACTCAGGCGAGGATATACATACCAGCACTGCAGCCGAGGTGTTCGGCGTTGATAAGGCAAGCGTAACGAGAGAGCAGCGCAGCGCCGCAAAGGCTGTAAACTTTGGCATAGTTTACGGAATAAGCGACTACGGTCTCGCCAAGAACATAGGCGTGAGCCGAAAGGAGGCCGGCGAGTTCATACGCCGTTACCTTGAAAAATACTGCGGAGTGCAGGAGTATATGCACCGCTGTGTGGAGGAGGGCCGCAAAAAGGGCTACGTAACTACGCTTATGGGCCGCAGACGCGAGCTTCCCGAGATCAAATCGTCTAATTTCAATACCCGGAGCTTTGGCGAGAGGGTGGCCATGAACATGCCTATTCAGGGCACCGCGGCGGATATAATAAAGATGGCCATGGTAAACGTGCATAAGCGGCTGGAGGAAGAAGGCCTCAAGGCAAGGCTCATACTCCAGATACACGATGAACTTATCATAGATACCCCGTTTGACGAGGAACAGCGGGTGCGCAAGCTGCTCGCGGAATGCATGCAGAACGTAATGAAGCTCAAGGTGCCACTCATAGCCGATGTGAGCTCGGGCCACAGCTGGTTTGATACCAAGTAAGGAGAAGCATATGCGCATTGGCCTTACAGGAGGCATAGCGTCTGGAAAAACCATGGTGTCGAGCAGGCTTGCCGAGCTGGGAGCAGCGGTGCTTGACGCCGACGCATTCGCAAGAATTGCCGTAGAAAAAGGCAGCGAGGGGCTGAAAGAGATAGTCAAAGCGTTCGGCGGCGGAATGCTGGATTCAGACGGCTGTCTGGACAGGCGAAAGCTCGGCGCGGCGGTGTTCGGCAACGAGACCGCGCGGCTCAGGCTCAACGGCATACTGCACTCAGCCATACGTGCCGGAATGCTGAGGGCCGCAGAAGCTGCCGAGGAGAGCGGCTTCAGGGTGATCGTCTTTGACGTGCCGCTGCTGATAGAGTGCGGTTGGCAGGAAATAGCAGATGAGGTATGGCTGGTGACGGCCCCGATGGAAGAACGGGTACGCCGCATAATGGCCAGGGACGGGTTAAGCGAAGCGGCGGCAAAGCAGCGCATTGCCTCCCAGATGAGCGACGACGAAAAGAAGCCCTTTGCCGACGTGATAATAGACAACAGCGGCGATATTGAGCGGCTTTATGAGATGACTGACAGGCTGTATAGACAGGCTTTGGAGAAAGATGGCAGCAACCAGAGGCAAACCGGCGGGGCAGAGAAAAAGCCAAGCCAAAAAGAAAAGGCGTAAAAGCGCCAACATAAAATGGGGAAGGGCCATATGCTTTGGGCTTTGTGCGCTGGTGGTGCTGAGCGCCCTTGCGTGGCAGCTCAGCTGGCTGCTGGAAAAGCGGGCATATAAGCTCCAGTACAGCGCGGAGATAAAGGAGTACTCCCGGGAATTTCACGTAGATCCGTATCTCGTGGCGGCGATAATACACTGTGAAAGCTCCAACAGGCATACGGTAGTGTCCCGGGCAGGGGCGAAGGGACTGATGCAGATAATGCCGGATACCGGCTTTTGGATAGCGGAAAAGCTGGGCGAAGAAGATTTTTCAGAGGATGAGCTGTTTGAGCCAAAGGTGAATATACGCTTCGGCTGCTGGTATTTGAAATATCTGCTGGACAGCTTTTCCGGAAACAGAAAAACTGCAGTGGCCGCATACAACGCGGGACCGGGAAACGTAAGGAAATGGCTTAACGATGAAAACTACTCCAAGGGCGGCGAACTCGATAGCATACCCTTCAAAGAAACCGCCCAATACGTTGAAAGGGTACAGCGGGCATATGATAAATACACAAAGCTATACGCGAATGAACTGGGTTAGGAGGATAGCGGCGTTCGCCATGGCGGCGCTAAGCCTCGCCATGCTGGGCTGCTCAAAAGGCGGCGAGCAGCAGAAGGAAACGCTGGGGCTGGACATAGACGTGCCTATAACCGAGGAGACGCTGCCCGCAGCAGGCGGAGAGATAAAGATGTATATCCCCACCAATGCGGACCTCACCGACCCGCTTTCCGTAAACACAGAGGAGATGATGAATTTCTTTTCTCTGGTATACGAGAGCCTTATAACCATAAATAACGACGGAAAGCTAAATCCGGAGCTGGCTGAAAACTGGACCAGCGAGGACGGCGGCAAGACATGGACAGTAAACCTTCGCACCGGGGTTACATGGCATAAGGTGGGCAGAAATTTTACAGCCAATGACGTCACGGCCACATTCGAGAGGCTGAAGACGTTGGGGGAGGACAGCTACTATTACTACGCCGCCCGGGATATAGAATCCATAGAGGCTATAGACAACACGACTCTGAAGGTGGTAATGAAGGAAGGAGGCTACGCCTTCCTGTATACTATGACTTTTCCTATAATGATGAACGGCGAGCCGTCAGCATATCCACTTGGGACAGGCCCATATTATTACGATGGTTACTCCGGGGAGAGTTTACAGCTTACTGCCAATGATGGCTGGTGGAGGCAGCGGCCTTATATAGACAAATTCCTCTTCATCGAACGCGACAGCAACGATACTGCCCTTGCTTCATATAATGCGGGCCAGCTGGACGTGGTGGCCACATCTGCCACTACCGTAGGCAAATACCGCCAGGACGGAATAACAAACGTGCAGGACGTGATGACGCAGAATGTCGAGATAATGCTGGTGAACAGCAATTCCCAGTCGCTAAACGACGTTAAGGTGCGTCAGGCTCTCGCATGTGCGCTGGATCGGAGCAAGATAATCTCAAATATTTATATGAACCGCGCTCAGGCCTGCGATGTGCCAATAGCGCCGGATTCATGGATATATGAGTCAAAATCAAAACTGTACGACTACAACACCGTAAAGGCGCTGGAACTGTTTGCGGAGGCGGGGTGGACGGACAGCGACGGAGACGGCAGGCTTGAGAAAAACGGTATGTCCCTCACCGAAATGAGCCTGAAGATACTGGTGAACGATTCTACGGACAGCACACGCAAGAACGCTGCCGCGGCCATAGCGGAGCAGCTTGAGGAGCTGGGCATAGCTACCGAGATAGTCGCCGCACCCTTTTCCGTGGCGTCAGATAAGAACGAGTATACCGACAAGCTGGCGGCGGGGGAATACGATATCGCCCTGGTCGGAATAAATGTCGGCAGAGACGGCGACATGCGGGACGTAATGGCACGGGACGGCAAGGCAAATTACGGCAATTACTATGATGCGGAGCTGTATGAGCTCGCCTGCGCCATGATGAAAGCCGGAGACGAGGCCTCATACCGCAGCGCTGCGTCAAAGTTTCAGCTTGCCTTCGCGGAGAGGCTGCCGTTCATACCGCTGTATTTCAGGCTGGATAGCATAGTATGCGCTGCCGAAATAAAAGGCATGACGGACGTGCGAGAACCGGATATAATGAGGAACGTGGATAAGTGGTATATATACACCACGGAAAAACAGAAATAGCATTATTGGAGAGACGATGGAAAAGAGAAACGTGACGGTATCCGCCATAGTGGCGGCCATTGTACTTATAGGCGATCAGCTCAGCAAGCACTGGGCGGAGACGTGGCTTCGGACCAATGGCGAGTATAAGATATGGGACGGGGTGCTACACCTGCGTTACGTGGAAAACCGGGGCGCGGCCTTCGGCATGATGCAGGGTGGGAAGTGGTTCTTCCTGGCGATTACCGGTATAGCCTGCGCGGCGATGCTGTATTTCCTCATAAAGGAACGCAAAAGGCTGCATTTTATGATGACCTTTTCCCTCGCGCTGCTGCTTTCCGGAGCGATAGGCAACCTTATAGACAGGGTAGCTCTCGGTTACGTCCGGGATATGATATACGTGGCGCTCATAGACTTTGCGGTGTTCAACGTAGCGGATATGGCGGTGACTGTAGGCTGCTGCCTTCTGGTTCTGGACCTGATGTTTTTCAAGGGGAAGAAGTATATGGAAATGATGGATAAAAAGCCCCAAACCGGCGAGAACAGCTGATAAAAATGGCAAAGCTAAGGATCGAACAAGGCGGCGAAACGGAGGAATTTCAGGAGCAGACGTTTACTGCGGATAAGGCAGGAGAACGGCTGGACGTATTCTGCGCCCGTGTAAGCGATAATACCCGCTCTGCCGTGCAGCGCATGATAATCAACGGAGACGTAACCCTCAACGGCGCGCCCGCAAAGTCAAAGGACAAGCTGAGGACAGGCGACGCCGTGACAATAGCCTTTCGCCCTCCTGAGGAAGTGGATATAGTGCCGCAGGACATACCAATAGACATAGTTTACGAGGATGCGGACATAGCGGTAATAGACAAGCCCAAGGGAATGGTGGTACACCCGGCTCCCGGCAATCCCAATGGCACGCTGGTAAACGCCCTCATGTATCACCTCGAGGGGCTTTCCGGCATAGGCGGAGAGATACGCCCCGGCATAGTCCACAGGATAGACAAGCTGACCTCGGGCCTTGTAGTCGTGGCGAAAAACGATATGGCTCACACCTCCCTTGCGGCGCAAATGAAGGATCACAGCGCACATAGAACATATATCGCAATAGTGGACGGGAACATAAGGGAGGACAGCGGCACGGTGGACGCCCCCATAGGCCGGCATCCGGTGGACCGTAAAAAGATGGCCGTGGTGCAGGGCGGCCGCAATGCCGTGACTCATTGGCGGGTGCTGGAGAGATACGGCGCGTATACGCTTATCGAGGCGAGGCTGGAGACCGGCCGTACACACCAGATAAGGGTTCATATGGCATACATAAAGCACCCCGTAGCAGGGGATACGATATACGGCGCGGCAAAGCCTAGGCTGGGTCTTGACGGGCAGGCGCTGCACGCCGCAAGGCTGGAGCTTACACACCCCCGCACCGGCGAAAGAATGGTTTTTTCCGCAAAGGTGCCGGAATATTTCAGAAGCGCACTAAAAAAGGCGGGAAGGACCGTGGAAAAGGACATAGAGGATACCTTAAAAGAGGCTTTTGGGGAGAGTTGAACCTATGAGCGCTAAGGACAGGAAGGGCAGTAGGGACAAAAGGAAAAACAATGGCAACGCGCTGGCAGGCACGCTGTTTACAGCGGCAATGATATGCTGCTGCGTGCTGATATACCTGCTTTCCAAAGGCGGCAGGAATACCGCCAAAGATACCTCCATGGATATCCCGCCGCAGCCTACCGCCCAAATGGAAAGGGTATATCCCTCGGTTGAGGTGTTCTTTGAGAGGGCAAAGGGCTACGGCTTTGATGCTGAATACACAGAGGATGACGGCTATGCGCCGGACAAGGGCTATACGCTGAAGCGCGGCGGCCTTGACGGCGGGGCGCTGGTGCTGTCTATGCGGAATATGGGCGTGTGCGGCTTTACCCTGATGATACCTGCGGCGGCCAAGCCGGACGATCTGCCCGATGATCCCACGCCGGTGGAGCTTTCGCTGTATGAGCAGCGGCTTGGCAGGTATGAGGCGGAAAGCGCATGGCTGGATACAAACCTCGGCAGCCTTATAAGCGGAATAGACGTGGGCAGCGAGGTAACGTACGCGGACAAGGCGGATATGCTCGCGCTGATATGGCAGACCGCAAAGGACGGCAAGGCGAAGGACATAGACGGAGACTGGGGCAAGTTCTCCGTGAGCCGCAAGGAAGGTACGGACAGAAACATAATATACGCTTCCTTTTTGCTGAAAGACTGACGTATATAAAACTAAACCAAAGCTTAATCAACATTTGATGGGTTTGTAATACTTTTGTGATGAAATAGCTTATGGGGCAGGTTATAATATACTTGCAAGTGAGAAATGGTCGGTCCCTTTCAAGGCTACCAAAGATTTTGCGGCTCCTGTCACAAACGGGAGCCGTTTTTCGTTGCCTGAAAAACGCTTTTGCATTAGAATATAAAATAAGATCGTTATAAATTGGGAGGTCAGATATGGACTTCATAGATAGATTTACAGAGGGAGCCCGCCGGGCGCTTGCATTGTCTCAGGACAGCGCCAAGGAGATGGGACATAATTACGTGGGCAGCGAGCATCTGCTGCTGGGACTCATAAAAGAAGGCGAGGGTGCGGCGGCACGCGCCCTGGCGCAGCTGGGCATACGGGAGGCGGACGTATCCGCACGGGCGGACGAGCTGGTAGGCCACGGGGATTACCACTTTACCGACAGCTTCGGCTATACCCCCCGAACAAAGAAGATACTCGAATTGAGCCTCTACGAGGCCAAGTCGCTTAAAAACAGTTATATAGGCACGGAGCACATACTGCTTGCCATCATACGGGAGAAGGACTGCGTCGCAGTGCGTATATTGGAGGATCTCGGGGTGGACTTTACGCTGCTGTATCAGATGCTTGCGGGAACCACGAGGAAGCCGGAAAGCGCAAGAGCTCAGGCGGAGGAGGACGGCACCCCGGTATTGAACAAGTACGGCCGCGACCTTACCAGACAGGCGAAAAACGGCGAGCTCGACCCGGTGATAGGCCGTGAAAACGAGATACAGCGCATTATACAGATACTTTCGCGGCGGACCAAGAACAATCCGGTGCTCATTGGAGATCCCGGCGTGGGCAAAAGCGCGATAATAGAGGGACTGGCCCAGCGCATCGCTTCTGGCAACATACCGGAGCTACTCAAAAACAAGCGGGTGGTGACGCTGGATCTTGGCGGTATGCTGGCCGGCACAAAATACCGGGGTGAATTCGAAGAGCGCATAAAGGCCGCCATAGACGAACTCATCGAAAACAAGAATACAATACTCTTTATAGACGAGCTGCATACCATTGTGGGCGCGGGGGCTTCGGAGGGCAGCATAGACGCTTCCAACATCATGAAGCCCGCATTGGCCCGCGGCGAGATGCAGGTGATAGGCGCTACTACACTTGACGAGTATCGACGCTATATAGAAAAGGACGCGGCCCTGGAGCGGCGCTTTCAGCCAGTGACGGTAGGCGAACCCACAAAGGAAGAGGCGGTAGAGATACTTTTCGGCCTCAGGGACAGATATGAGGCCCACCACAAGGCCACCATCACCGACGAGGCCATACGGGCGGCGGTAGAGCTTTCGGACAGGTATATTTCGGACAGGTTTTTGCCGGACAAGGCGATCGACCTTATGGACGAGGCGGCGAGCCGCGTGCGCCTCGCGGCATTTGTAGCCCCGGCCGGAATGAAGGAGCTTGACGGCAAGCTTGCTGAGCTGCTCAAGGAAAAGGAAGAGGCGGTGAACAATCAGAACTTCGAGAGGGCGGCTGCCATAAGGGACGAGGAACGGGCCATACGCGATGAGATGACCTCAAGAAAGGCCAGCTGGGAGCGGGAGAGGGAGGGCCGCAAGTGCGTCGTAACGGAAAACAGCATAGCGGAAGTAGTGAACGCATGGACGGGCATACCCGTGAACCGGCTCACGGAGGACGAGAGCGAGAAGCTGCTGCATCTTGAGGATGAGCTTCACAAGCGTGTCATAGGGCAGGACGAGGCGGTGGAGGCCATAGCGCGGGCCATACGCCGGGCGCGGGCAGGACTCAAGGATCCCAAGCGCCCCATAGGCTCATATCTTTTCCTCGGTCCGACGGGAGTGGGAAAGACCGAGCTTTCAAAGGCTCTGGCCGAGGTGATGTTTTCGAATGAGGACGCCATGATACGTCTGGATATGTCGGAATATATGGAGTCACACAGCGAAAGCAAGCTGGTAGGTTCACCTCCGGGCTACGTGGGCTTCGACGAAGGCGGACAGCTTACTGAGCGGGTGCGCCGCAAGCCCTACTGCGTGATATTGCTGGACGAGATAGAAAAGGCGCACCCGGACGTGTTCAATATACTCCTGCAGGTGCTGGAGGACGGGCGACTGACAGATTCCAAGGGAAGGACAGTGGACTTCCGCAACACAATAATAATCATGACCTCAAATATAGGCGCTGCGGCTGCGGCGGGCCGGAACACCGTAGGCTTCGGCAGCGAAAGCAAGGCCCTTACCTATGAGCGCATGAGGGAAGCCATGATGGGGGAGCTGAAGAAGACCTTTTCACCGGAGTTCCTGAACAGGATAGACGAGATAATCGTGTTCCACCCGCTGGAGCAGGAGCAGGCGGCAAAGATAGTGCGCCTTATGCTAAAGGGGGTGGCTGATAGGCTTCGTGAGCGTGGTATAGATCTGACGTTCTCGGAGGGCGCAGTAGAGCAGCTTTCCAGGGACGGATTTGATCCCGTGTACGGCGCGCGGCCGCTCAGAAGGGCCATACAGCATCAGGTGGAGGACAGCCTCAGCGAGGAACTGCTGTCGGGGAAAATACGCCTTGGAGATAAAGTAAAAGCGAAAGCCAAGGGCGGAAAGCTTGCCTTTGAGAAAACGCATTAAAAAAAGTCAGGTATTATTAACAATTTGTTTAAGGTATCCGGGGTTGCAAAGTGCGAACTTGGGTGTACAATAAAAAAGTACCTTTTAGGTGTATTTTTGACAACAGGTGCGAAATATGAAGGCATTGACGAAAAGGACAATTGCATTACTGCTTTGTATTACGGCGCTAATGAGCTTTAGCGCCGCTTTCGCTGTGCCTGTTACCGGCCGCGCCGCATACCCCGCAAGGCAGGCCGAAGGCACGCCTGCCCCTCAGGCTGCGGATACGCCTGAGCAGCCCCTCAAGGACGTGATCATAGGTATAGACCCCGGCCATCAGCTCAAGGCGGACAGCGGACAGGAGCAGATATCTCCCAATGACGAAAAGACCACCAAGGACCGCATGACAAGGGGCTGCACTGGCGTCCGCTCCGGCGTCAACGAATACGATGTGAACCTTGCCGTGTCCGAGAAGCTGATGGCGCTGCTTCAGGACGCCGGCGCTACAGTAGTCATGACGCGCACAAAAAACGACGTTTCGGTTTCCAACAAAGAGCGGGCTGAAATGATGAACGATGCGAGGGTGGATTTTTGGATAAGGATACACTGCAACAGTTCGACATCAAAGCTGACTGAGGGCGCGCTGGTGATAGCGCCGTCAAAGCAGATGGCCATAGGCGCACAAAGCGAAGCACTGGGCAAGGCGCTGCTCGATGAATTCTGCGCTGCTACAGGCGCAATCAACAGGAGTGTGATCTATTCCGCCAGCCAGACCGGCTTTAACTGGTCGGATAGCCCGGTAGTGACCATCGAAATGGGGTATCTTTCCAATCCGCAGGAGGATACGAAATTATGCCGGGCGTCATATCAGGACGCATGTGCCGCAGGTATTTATAACGGCATAATAAAATACATGAATGGGAGGGACGAGCAATGAAAAAGATAACGGCGCTCGTCCTTGCAATTATAATGACGGCTGCCTTTACGGGCTGTGCCCCGAAAGAGGAACCGGCGGCCATCGAGGAGCCGCAGGCAACGCCTGAGCCGGAACCACAGGAAGTCGAGAGCACAATAGAGCAGAACCCGGTGTCGGCATTCTATGCCGGCTACAAGTCAGCCACAGAAGCCATGGAAGCTCTGTTCCGCAGCCGACTGGAAGACGATAAAAGCGCGGAAGCGGCGGATACGCTGCTTTACCTTGCGGATCACGACATGCGGGTATCGGAGGGCAACGCCACCTTCGGCTGGCTGCTCTCCACGGATACGGCGGATCAGTTTGCTTCATCTGTGACGGGCGCGGCAGAGGGCAAGGGCTCCATAGCCCCCCACGGAATAGTGATAGACGA
>ERZ780149.4457-NODE-4457-length-10856-cov-3.418017_pt1 | contig 10856 bp, 11 predicted proteins | sample MGYA00511367_ERZ780149 | MGnify/ENA primary metagenome ERZ780149 (study PRJEB29588, sample SAMEA2153852) | human gut metagenome | biome: human gut; feature: human-associated habitat; material: faeces | place: Denmark | collected 2008/2010 ...
GCAGCTGCAGGTGCCGCGCGGCGAGCGCTATGAGCTGTGCCGCAGCGTCCACGCCGAGGCGAACGCGATCATCTCCGCCTCCCGCAACGAGTGCATCGGCGCAGACCTGTATCTGGTGGGGCACGATGCGCGGACCGGGGAAATTCTGCAGGACGCCACGTCGTGTTCGATGTGCCGCCGCATGATCATCAACGCCGGCATCACGCGCGTCGTTGTCCGAAATAGCCGCCAGGAATTTACGATTGTGCCCGTGCAGGACTGGATTGATCAGGACGACACGCTGGAAACGCCGGTATAACAAAGCGGTTCGATGATCTGGACGCTTGCCGGAGGAATAATTTTCTGAAAACGGGAAAAGCTTTCTTTGCAAGGTTTACAGGCAAAGGAGGCAAACGCCATGGTAAAAGGCATCAACCGGCAGGTCATTGTGGTGCGCTCGCCGGACCCGTCGCTGTTTGAACAGGCAATCTTTCTGCTGCGCCCGGACGCGCCGGAAAGCTGCAACGTCACGCAGGACGAGCTTCTGCGCCAGGCGCAGGCGGCGGCAAAGGGCTACAGCACGGCGCACATCCCCGGGGCAAGACTTCGAAGCAGGCTGCTCGGGCGGCTTTTCTGGGCGCTTGCAGGCGGCGGCGCGGTGGGGCTTGTGTGGCTTGCAACGAGCTTTTTTTAAAAAAGACGCGGACAGGATATTTCCTGTCCGCGTTTTTCTGTCAAAGAGACTCAGGGGCGCTCGTATTTGTCCATATCGTACGAGCGGAGGATGGTTGCGCGAATCCACTGCTCAAAGGGTCTTGCGTTGCGGTACTCGTGGTCGTTGGTCGCCTCGAGAACCTCGAAGTAATACCAGCTGCCCGGGTCGTTGTCGGTATAGCGCACGGCGCCCTTGCAGACATAGCCCTTCGAAACACCTCTGCCGAGCATGCGGTTGATGATCGTCATTGCCTCGGCTCTGGTGATGGGCTGGTCGGGGCGGAAGGTGCCGTCCTCATAGCCCTGTACCCAGCCGTTTGAGGCGCAGATGGCAATCGATCTTGCCGCCCAGTGACCGTTATCTACATCGGTGTAGGAGGCAAAGCCGGTCGTCTTGGTGGCAAAGCGCGCGGCAAGGCAGACAAACTCCGCTCTTGTGATGGGCTTGTTCGCACCGAAGGTTCCGTCTGCGTAGCCCTGAATGTAGCCGCCGGCAGCCATGGAGGAGGTAGCCTTGTTGTACCACATGGAGCTGTTTACGTCGCGGAAGCTGTTTTCGCTCGTGAAAATCTCGTCGCGGCGCGCGCTGGTAAGCAGGCGGTAGAAGATGGTCGTGACCTCTGCGCGCGTGATGGTTCCGTTGGGGCGAACCGTGCCGTCCGGGTAACCGTAGACGTAGGCGATGTGGTCGTCCGTGCCAAGCCCAAGAACTGTGATTGCACCAAGAATAATTTCAGCAAGATTATCCGTGTCGTCAATGTTACCTTCAGATTCCCATCTGGCAACCAACTTCATCGATTTTTTAACCGTTACACGCTCCCACGGCTCATAGCGATTTCTACCGTCATACCAGCCGACAAATTTATCATTCTCTTTTGTAGGAGCGGATTTGATATAAATAGATGTGCCTTCTCCAACAATTTTGTCGGCATAGTCGGTCCACGCATTGCCCTCGCCGCCGTTCAAATCATAGGATACAAGATAACCCTTTCCTTCGGCAGGCTCAGCGTAACCGCAATAGTTACAAACAAGAGTTCCTTCTGCAACGTAGTGATCGCCATTTTTGCGCCATTCGGCACCAGAATTTATTTCAAAGTGGAAGGCATCATCCTTGTAGCCCTCTGCATAGAGGGCTTCGTTTGCGCTCGAAACGCCGTTGTTATAGGAAACACCCTCTACTGTCACACCGCTATTGTGGTATAGCTCCTCATCAACCATACTGCCGTTTTCCCAGACCGTCTCGCCGTTGAAGTTGACAACTGTTTTTTCTGGTTGTTTCTCGCGTAACCAAAGCCAAACAGTCGAGAACAGCTGATACCATCCGGGTCAACGCCGGAAACAGAAATGTTACCGGAAATATTAATTGTAAAGCTTTTAACGGGTGCATCATTGATGTTCAGCACCGGCTTCAGGCTAAAACCCTCATTGTTAACTCTACAATTCGAGAAATTGACAACAATGTTAGGGGTGCCGCCCTCGTTGTAGACGTTGATGACCTTGCCGGAAGAATTGAAGGTGCAATTCTCAAAGGTCATTGTGGGAGAGCTGTACGTCCAGAGTGCATAATCACCGGACGGGCAGTTGAACGTTGTGTTTGTAAAGGTTGCGGATTTGTAGCCCCAGTAGAAGGTCTTACCGTTGATCGTGCAGTTTTCGACAACAGTATTATCTGGACGGGTAAAGCCGAGATAATTTGCCGTTCCGGAGCGGAGGGTCATATCTTGGAATGTGACCGTTCCGGCGCCATCGAAGCTGTAGTCGCTGTTATATTCTGTGCCAAAATAATACGGGTTAGGAACTTCTGCGCCGATGTTCCAAGCGGTTTTATCAGCGCCCTGACCGACAAAGGTCAGATCCTTCTCCTTGGTGTGTCCAACGCTGGGAACACCGTAAAGTGTGTAGTTGCCCTCGCCGAGCTGGATGGTGTCTCCACTTTCGGCTGCTTTGACAGCCTCAACCAAATCCTCATAGACTTCGCCTGTGCGTTCAATTGTTACAGCATGCGCAGTAGGCTCTGCTGCCAACGCCGTGACCGGAAGCATGCCAAACAGCATGATCACACACAGCAAGGCGGCAAAAATCCGTTTCTTCATTTTGTTCTCCTCCTGTTTTGTTGCCGCAGCGCCCTGGGGAGGGGATTGCGGCAGTTCGGTGGGCAGGAGAACCTCGTCCTGTCCATCTTCGATTTCCTATTATAACACAAAACTTCCAAAATGCAACAGTTTGTGAACAAGACAAAGATAAAAAATGAGGGCTTCGTTTGTACACTTTTTCAGAAAAACGTCCCCGCGCGGTTGCGTCCGCGCGGGAAATTTCGTATGATAGGGGCAAGGGAGGCGATGGCGTGATTGAGATTTTAGAGCAGACGCCGCAGCTGGTTCTGTGCGTCAAGCCGGTCGGCGTACGCGCGCAGGGGGAGGCAGAAGCCGATCTTCCCGCGCTTCTGAAGCGGCAGCTGGGCTGCGAGATTTATCCGGTCCACCGGCTCGATCAAGCGGTGGGCGGCGTGATGGTGTTCGCAAAGACTGCGCCCGCGGCAGCAAAGCTTTCGCAGGCGATTGCCGGGGGAACGCTTCAAAAGGAGTACCTGGCAGTGCTGGAGCGATCTCCGGAGCAGGCGGAGGGGGAGCTTTCCGATCTTCTGTTCCACGACCGCTTCAAAAACAAGACCTACGTTGTCTCAAAAGAGCGAAAGGGCGTCAAAAAAGCCTCGCTTTCTTACCGCGTTGTGGCAGAAGCGGACGGGCTGTGCCTGGTCCATGTCCGGCTGCATACCGGAAGGACGCACCAGATCCGCGTCCAGTTCGCCTCGCGCGGCATGCCGCTTGTGGGAGACGGAAAATACGGAAGCCGGAAAAATGCAGCTTCGCCCGCTCTGTGGTCCTACGCGCTGACGCTTCCGATGGGCGGCGCGATTGCACGCATCCGCGCGCTGCCGGAAGCAGCCGGTGTCTGGGCGCCGTTTGAGCAGGCGCTGCGCATGCTTACTTGAATAGAATCAGCGAGAACCAGACGACGATATTGCCGTTCATAAAATCCAGACCGTGCTTTTCGGCAAGGTCCGTGACCAGAATGCCCTGAGATTCCACGCAGGGGAACATCCGGTCCGGATGGCGGCAGGGGGCGTCCGGATAGGCGCACTTCTGACAGATGGCGCACGCCTCGGTCGAAAGCGCCATCACGTCCGACGACTGCGCGGCAATCATGTCGCGCACCTGGCGCGTCAGCGCCTCGTGCGGCGCGCGCGTGGCAAGCGTTTCCTCGAGATTTGCGATGTCCGAGACCTCGGTGATGGAGGTCATCATCAGCGCGTGCGGATAGGAAAGGCAGCGCGCTTTGCATTCCTCGACAGTGCCCACTGCCGGAGGACACGCCCAGGTGGTATTGTACATCGGGCACTGCGTCTGGCAGATCCAGCGCACGCGCTCGGAGAAGACAAGCTCGGAGGTTTCCATCCAGTCGTACTGGAAAAGCGGCAGCTCGAGCAGCTGCTGTTCGATGCGGGCTTTGTCCATGGGGCAAGCCTCCTTTTCATTTTCTCTATTCTACACAATCCGAGCGCCTGCCGTCAAGCGCCGGGATACTGGAAAGAGCGCGCAAAAATGCGCCCGGCACGGTGTGTGGATGCCAGGCGCATGATTGCGTGCTATTGCACGGCGATTAAAAATGTGGTATACTAAGAAATACCGTGTCGGATGAACAGGTGACACTGTATTCCCTCTTCCCGGGAGTTACTTTAGCAGATTGCTGCGCTTTTGTCACCCTCCCGGCGCGTCTGTGGGCTATCGCGCGGCGATACCCCGACTCTACTGACAGTAGAATCCCTTGAAAATCAAGGGCTTTTCATGATAATTACCAGGAGGTTCCAAATTGCAGACCGACGAAGCAACCCTGCGCAAAACGGTGGCGAAGAACATCGCGCAATACCGCAAGGCGCACCATGACACGCAGCTCGATCTTGCGACGAAGCTCAATTATTCCGACAAATCCGTCTCCAAATGGGAGCGGGGCGAGAGTCTGCCGGACGTGTATATTCTCAGCCAGATCGCCGAGCTTTACGGTGTGAGCGTCAGCGCGCTCATCGGCGAGATTCAGCCGCCGAGGGAGTCCAAGCCCCATTACCATATGTTCATCCTGCTGCTGTCGCTGGCGCTGACGATGGCAGTGGCAACGCTGCTGTTCAGCATGTTCATGATCTGCAAGGTCGACTATCCGGCATGGATGTTCTTTGTGTACGCGCTGCCGGTATGCTCGATCATCTGCATCGTTTTCACCAGTCTCTGGTGGGGCATTCTGTGGCAGGGCGTGTCCGTTTCGGCGCTCATCTGGACGCTGGGGCTGAGCCTGTATCTGTCGTTCGAACTGGAAAACGTATCGCTCATCTTCCTCGTCTGCGCGGCATTGCAGGTGCTGACGCTTCTCTGGGAAGGGTTTCGAAAGTTCCTACAGCGAAGCCGCGGGCTTCCGGACGGGGAGACGAAGCCGGTCAGCCGAAGCGAATGACCTGTTCGCCGGCATCGACCCGCGCGCGAACGCCGAAGGGCAGGATGCAGCGCGGCAGCGCGTGACCGATATTGAGATTGCACACAATCGGAAGCTCTTTGTTGGCGATGACGCCGGCAAGGAGCTTTTTGTATTCCGCAGCATACACCTCGTCCATCGGCTTTCCGACGAGAACGCCGGAAACCACGTCAAATACGCCGGTATCTTTAAGCGTTTCGAGCGCCTTTTTATAAGTTTCAGGCGGCATATACTCCTCGCACGATTCCAGCAGCAGGATTTTGCCGCGCCAGTCGTCGAGGTCCGGGAACAGACCGTACCGTTTGCAGACCTCCGGCATGTCCGCGTGCCGCCAGCCGGAAAACATCTCATACATCGAGTCGATGCAGCCGCCTAAAATCTCGCCTTCGAACTGTGCAGGTCCCTGCAAAAGCGCAAAGCCCGTGTTTTTGTGCACCGGAAGCTCCGTTCCCACCTGATCGGGTCCGAATTCCTTGCGGCTTTCATACCAGACGCTGCTCGGGCGGACCTCGCGGATGGTTCCGGTTTTCAAGAATTCCTCCCAATACCGCCTCGTGTAGGGAAGCATTTCCGGCGCAAGCTCGCACACGTCGGGCAAAAATGCCTGCCCGTAGAAGGTCGGAAGTCCGACCTTATGGAGCATGAAGTGATTGAGCGTCGTGTCGGAAAAGCCGAGGAAGGGCTTCTTTGACACGGCGCGTTGAAGTTCATGATCGGAAAACAGGTATGGCGCGAGCCGGTAGGTATCGTCTCCGCCGATGGCGCAGAGAATGGCGTCAATTTCGGGGTCGCGGAATGCGTCCAGCAAGTCCTGCGCCCGGTGCTCGGGGTGCGCAGCAAGCGATTCCAGCCCGTCCAGCGCGTGGGGCAGAAATTTGACGCGAACGCCGTAGTCCTGCAAACGCTTTACGCCGATGTCCAGCTCGTGGTGCATGAAGCTCTCGCCGAGAATGCCGCGCGACAGACTGATGATGCCGATGGTTCGTATCATAAAAACGCCTCCTTTTTGTTTTCAGTCTTTGAGAGAAAGGGAAATTTCGCGGACCAGCTGCTTCGGGAGCTTGACCACCTTGCGGTCGTAGGTGACAAAGCCGTTGCACTCGTCTTCCACATCGCTCAGCTGCGTGTAGACGCTGGCAGCGAGACCTTTTTCCTTTGCGGGAATAATCTGTTGCTCGTAGAGCCTGCGGAAGGCGTCGGCAAGGGCTGCTTCGTCTCGCAGCGGCTTGTAGCCGAAGCGCTTTTTGCCCCAGGTGTGACCGGGGACGGCGAGGGTGTAGCCGCCAAACTCCGTCAGCGCGACGGCGCGCCCGAGCCTGTCCTTCTTAAAATGATAGGGGCGGAAGTAGACGTGCAGGCTCTGCAGCTTCCCGACCTTCTGATCGTGCCAGCCGCTGGCGTGGTCGATGATGCGCGAGGGGTCGAGCCTGTGGGCATATTCTGCTGCCGCAGCCGCGTCAAACTGCCCCCAGCCTTCATTGAACAGCACCCAGGTGCAGATACACGGGCAGCTGTAGAACTGCGCGATCAGTTCGGTCAGCTCGGTATAGTAGCTCGCCCGCGCAATGGCGTCGGTGCGGGCAAATTTTTTGTAGTCGTGGTCCTTGTGATGGATGCCGGTAATAAGCGGGGCAGAGATTGTGAGCAGATTGTATGTTCCGCCGCCGTTGATCATATCCTGCCAGACCAGCATGCCGAGCCGGTCACAGTGATAGTACCAGCGCATGGGCTCGATTTTGATGTGCTTGCGCAGCATGTTAAAGCCCATGTCCTTCATGAGCTGAAGATCAAAGATCATTGCCTCGTCCGACGGCGCGGTGTAAAGCCCGTCCGGCCAGTAGCCCTGATCGAGCACGCCGTTCTGGTAATACGGCTTGCCGTTGAGAAGCAGGCGCGGCGTGCCGTCTTCGTCTTCTCCGACGCCGAACGAGCGCATGGCGGCGTAGCTTGTCACGCGGTCTTCTCCCAGTGTCACGTCCACATCGTAGAGCGTCGGCGACTCCGGGGACCAGAGCCGAAGCGTTTCCGCCGGAATGGCAAGCGCGCCGAAGCCCTTTTCATCTGCCGCGCTTTCCGCGACCGGCTGCCCATGCAGCGAGAGCCGGACGATTGCGCCGGCGGGCGCGGGCGCCTGAATCTGATAAAGAAGCTGATTGGTAATGAGGTCCGGCGTATAGCGGATTGCCTTGACGTAATTTTCCGGCACCCACTCATACCAGACCGTCTGCCAGATACCGCTCTGCGGGGTGTACCAGATGCCGCCGCGGCGGCTGCTCTGCTTGCCGCGCGAGAGCTGCGAGGCTTCCCGGTCGTCTCGCGCCTGAACGGTCAATTCGTTGTCTCCTGCGTGGACAAACGCCGTGAGGTCAGATGAAAACGCAGTGTAGCCGCCGACATGCTCCATGACATACTGCCCGTTGCAGAAGACTTTCGCGCGCTGATCGCACGCGCCGATGTGCAGAAGCAGCCGATGCCCCGCCGGAATCTCGGGAAGGGTGAGTGTCCGGCGGTACCAGAGAAACTGCCCGGGCTGCAAGGCTTTTCCGACGCCGGAAAGCTCCGCTTCGGGAGAAAACGGAACGAGAATCTTTCCGTCCCAGGCATCGGGCTTCGCGTCCGTCTTTGTAATGGCTATGTCCCAGAGACCGTTCAGGTTTTCATAGCTTTCGCGCACGAGCTGCGGGCGCGGATATTCCTGTAAGACGGAATCGGGATTTAACTGTTCCCCCCAGACGGTTTTCATTCGATCGTCTCCTTTGAGATTGGCAGCTAATTGCCACAGTAAGTTCCATAGAGCGCGAGGTGGTCGGCGATGCAGTAGTCGCCGGTCCAGGCGTGTGCGGTGACGCAGATTGCCGCGCGTCCGTTTTCCATGATGCCGTAGCTTACGCAGCAGTTCATCGCCTGCGCGGTGTAGCCGGTCTTTGCCGCCTGAATGTCGACGGTTCCGGTCTGCTGCGGGCGAATGCGATACAGAAATTTGTTCGTCATGGCAACGCCCTCGGGGTTCTGCGCGGTCGCAGGCGAGGTGTGGTTCACGGAAGTCAGCACTTCCCGGCAGCGGGGGTTATCGAGCGCTGCCTGCATAATGATGGCCATGTCGGAGAGTGTCGTGTAGTGGTTTTCGTCGTGAAGCCCGCTGGCGTCGACAAAGTGTGTGTCCTGTAAGCCCAGTGCCTGCGCTTTTTCGTTCATGAGTTCTGCAAACGCCTCTTCGGAGCCTGCGCAGACGATGGCAAGCGCTTCGGTCGCCTCCGCGCCGGAGGGAAGTACTGCGCCGTAGAGAAGGTCCATCATGGAAACTTCTTCGCCGTGGACAAAGCCTGCCATGCTCGCATCCGCCAGAAACAGCGGGTCGATGATGGACTGCGTCATGGTAAACGTCGCGTCCCAGTCCGTGATCTGCTCGGCGGCGACGAGAACGGTCATGACCTTCGTCATGGAAGCGGGGTAGATGCGCGCGTCGGCGTTTTTCTGCGCGATGATGGTGTTCGATTCCAGATCAATGAGCAGCGCGTTTTCGCTGTAAAGCTCCAGATCGAGCGTTTTTGTTTCGTCCGTCACGTCGGCAGGTGCGTAGGTTTTTTCAGCCGGCGCCTCGGGTTGCGATTCCGGTTCGGATTCCGGCTGCGACGCCGGCTCGGGCTGAATCTCCGGTTCAGGGTCCGGCTGCGGTTCGGGGGAAGGCGCCGGTTCAGGGTCCGGTTCTGCAGCGGGGATGTCCGGCTCCTGCGGCACGGGCTGCGTCTGCGCGGTCTTTGCGTCGAGCGGCTTATCGAGCGTCTGGAGCTTCTCGCGCGCAAAAAGCGCCAGCGCGGCGGCAAGTGCAAGCGCCAGCAGGACGAGCCCCGCGGTGGCAAGCGTTTTTTGCAGCTTTTTTTTCTTTCGGGCGCGCACGGCGCGTTCGTGCATCGCGCGTGTTTCTTCGATCGTCGGCAGGCGGTCGGTTGGCAGTTCGTTTGGCATGGGCTACTCCTGAGCATTTGTTTTTCACCATCATACCACACTTTGAAAGCTGCGGTAAGTCCCCGGAAAAATTTAAGGAAACCTTCAGAATTTGGAAGCTTTTGCGCGGTAGAGGCGGCGGGAACAATCTGTCGAGCGAAAATTGGGAGAAGGGGATAGCTTTTATACAGAAAGTGCTGTATAATACAGCCAGAATTTTATGGAGGTACCACGATGAAAACCTTTCAGATTATCACCGACTCCTCCTGCGATCTGCCGCAGGAGCTGGCAGACAAGCTGGAGCTTCTGGTGCTGCCGCTGCACTTTACCATCGGCGGCAAGACATACGCCAACTATCTTGACGGGCGCGAAATCGGCTTCCACGATTTTTTTGAGCGCATCCGCCAGGGCGAGGCGGCATCCACCAGCGCGGTCAACCCCGAAAGCTTCCGCGAGGTCATGGAACAAACCTTGCAGCAGGGGCTGGACATCCTCTTTGTCGGGTTTTCCTCGGGCTTAAGCACGACCTATCAGTCCGGGTGCATCGCGGCAGACGATCTGCGCGAAAAATACCCCGAGCGCAAGATTCTGACGGTCGACAGCCTGTGCGCGTCTCTGGGGCAGGGCTTATACGTCTACCTCGGCGCGCTGCAGCAGCAGGCGGGAAAGTCCATCGAGGAAGTGCGCGACTATCTGGAAGACATCAAGCTCCATCTTTGCCACTGGTTCACGGTGGACGATCTGATGTACTTAAAGCGCGGCGGCAGAATTTCTGCCACGACTGCGGTTCTTGGCACCGTCATGCAGATCAAGCCCGTCATGCACATGGATAACGACGGGCATCTGGCGAACGTCACGAAGGCAAGAGGGCGCAAGGGCTCGCTCATCGCGCTTGCCGAAAAGGCGCTGACCACGTCCACGGACCTTCCGTCGCAGACCATGTTCATCTGCCACGGCGACTGCTACGACGACGCGAAATTCGTCGCCGATTATATCCGCGAGCGTTCGAAGGTGCAGGACATCATCATCAACTATGTTGGTCCTGTCATCGGCTCTCACACCGGACCCGGCGTTGTGTCCGTCTTCTTCCTCGGCACCGAACGGTAAAATCAAACGCGCGGAAATCGTCGGATTTCCGCGCGTGTTTTTGCATGCATGTCAATTGGAGACTTCCTTCTGCGAAGTCTTGGATTTTTCAATCCAGGTAATGCCGAGCAGAATCAGCAGGATTCCTGCCACGCGCAGCCAGCTGAACACTCCGTAGAACACATAGTCCAGCACCAGCGCCATGCCGAGGTTGCCGACCAGTGCGAGAATCGACGAGACCAGCACGTGCGTATGGAGCGTACCGACAATGATCAGCACCATTGCCACCAGTCCGCAGACCGCGCCCAGATACACCCACGCGGGCACGGAAAACACATGCGCGGGCGAAAGCTCGGAGGGGCTCGCGGTCATGCACACCAGCGCGAGAGACAAAAGTGTCGCCTCGACGTAGTTGATGAGCGAGCCCTTCGCAGTGCCGAAGCACTGCCCTGCCTTGACATTCATCATTTTGTTGACGGAGTTGAAAAAGCCGTTGACAAAGGCGGCAATATAATAAACCAGCATGTCATTTCCTCCTGCGTGTATTACGTGCCCAGCACGACGAGCGCGACGCCCGCGGCAAGCAGCACATAGCCCGGCAGCTGCTTGGC